>ENA-ORDA01002865-ORDA01002865.1-marine-metagenome-genome-assembly--contig:-NODE-2865-length-12662-cov-6.490822_pt1 | contig 12662 bp, 10 predicted proteins | sample MGYA00237778_ERZ508506 | MGnify/ENA primary metagenome ERZ508506 (study PRJEB26177, sample SAMN06267891) | marine metagenome | isolation source: Monterey Bay, California, USA | place: Pacific...
TGCAGAAATATCTCCTGATTCAATTGCTCTTCGAATTTTTGTGGAGCTTACTTTAATCTCATTAATCTCTTGTGCAGTGATCTCAACTACATCAAATCCATAAACTGGAGCTAATTCTTCAAGCAATTCGAAATTACCTTTTCTATTTCTTCCAAATTGATGATTATATCCAATAACCAAAGTTTTAACACCAATATCTCGCATTAGTAAGTCGCGAATATACTCGGTAGGCGTTATTCTAGAAAATTCAACGCTAAATGGTAAAATAAGAAGGTGATCCAACCCAAAAGATGCTAACAATTCTATTTTTTCATTTAAGGTATTTATTAATTTCAAGGAATCATCATCCGGAAATAACACCATTCTTGGATGAGGAAAAAAGGTTAGCAATAATGTTTCGCCGTCAGTTTGTTTAGCAACTTCCTTAAGCTTCCCAATAATTTCTTGATGTCCCACGTGTACCCCGTCAAAGGTCCCAACGGTTGCAACTAGGTTTTTAACTTGCTTAAAATCTTCTATCTTGTTGTAAACTTTCAATCTAAATCTATCTTTTGAAGCGCCCAAAATTAGTGCTTTTACTTGTAAAAAATTAAGGTTACTTCAATTACTTAACGGTATGTTAAAAACCTGACAAAAAACCGGAGAAAATTTATTTATTTATGGCAGTATAAACTAATAAAAATGTACTATTTTTGTGGCGAATTTTAAAATCAGGTTTTTTACAAAACATATAATATGTCTCAAATTAAAGGAAAAGTATCGCAGGTAATTGGTCCTGTAGTTGATGTAAACTTCGAAAATGCAGATAGCCTTCCAAACATTATGGATGCTATTGAAATTAAAAAAGAAGATGGCTCAGTGCTAATTTTAGAATGCCAGAAGCACATTGGAGAAGATAGTGTTAGAGCTATCTCAATGGATTCTACGGATGGAATAAGAAGAGGAGCTGAAGCAATTGCGACTGGAGCCCCAATAACAATGCCGACTGGAGAACAAGTGAAAGGAAGGTTATTTAATGTAATCGGTGAAGCTATTGATGGAATTGAGCAGTGTGATAAAGAAGGTGGCTACCCTATTCATAGAGACGCTCCTAAATTTGAAGATTTATCTACTTCTACTGAAGTTTTATTCACGGGTATTAAAGTAATCGATTTAATTGAGCCATATTCAAAAGGTGGTAAAATTGGATTATTTGGTGGTGCTGGTGTTGGTAAAACAGTATTGATTCAAGAACTTATTAATAATATTGCCAAAGGACATGGAGGTCTTTCCGTTTTCGCAGGTGTTGGAGAAAGAACTCGTGAAGGGAATGACTTATTAAGAGAGATGTTAGAATCCGGGATTATCAAATATGGAGATGATTTTATGCACTCTATGGAAGAAGGTGGATGGGATTTATCTAAAGTAGATAAAGCAGGAATGAAAGATTCTAAGGCAACTTTTGTTTTTGGACAGATGAATGAACCTCCTGGAGCTCGTGCTAGAGTTGCATTGTCAGGTTTAACAATTGCTGAATACTTCCGTGATGGTGCTGGAGAAGCACAAGGTAAAGATGTATTATTTTTCGTAGATAATATTTTCCGTTTTACTCAAGCAGGATCTGAAGTTTCTGCTCTTTTAGGACGTATGCCATCTGCAGTAGGATATCAACCAACATTAGCTACCGAAATGGGAGCTATGCAAGAACGTATTACTTCTACTAAAAAAGGATCAATTACATCTGTTCAGGCGGTATATGTACCAGCAGATGATTTAACAGATCCAGCCCCTGCAACAACATTTGCTCACTTAGACGCAACTACTGTATTGTCTCGTAAAATTGCAGAGTTAGGAATTTATCCAGCAGTAGATCCGTTAGATTCTACCTCAAGGATTTTAACAGCAGATATTTTAGGAGATGAACATTATGACTGTGCACAAAGAGTAAAAGAGTTGCTACAGAGATATAAAGAACTACAAGATATTATTGCAATTTTAGGAATGGAAGAGTTATCTGAAGAAGATAAATTAGCAGTATCAAGAGCTAGACGTGTTCAACGTTTCTTATCGCAACCTTTTCATGTTGCTGAACAATTTACAGGGATTCCAGGGGTATTAGTTGACATCAAAGAAACCATCAAAGGGTTTAACATGATTATGGATGGAGAGTTAGACAGACTCCCTGAAGCAGCTTTTAACTTGAAAGGTACTATTGAGGAAGCTATTGAAGCTGGAGAAAAAATGTTAGCTGAAGCTTAAAACAAGAAACTATGCACTTAGAAATAGTATCACCTGAAGCTGTATTATTTTCATCTACCGTAGATTCTATATCTGTACCTGGTACAGATGGTGAATTTCAAATGCTGAATAATCACGCAGCTGTAGTGTCTACCTTAAAACAAGGGACTATAAAAATTCATGTTCATACTCAAGAACATTTAGAATTAGACGAGTTACATGGAAAAATAGTAGCTCATTCAGACGATGATAAAGTGTTAACTATTGCTATCAATTCTGGAACTATTGAGCTAAAAAATAATAAAGCTATAATTTTAGTTGATTAAGCAGCTATAACTTTAGTAAACAATAAAAAAATCCTGAACTATATTTAGTTCAGGATTTTTTTGTAGTATAAATTCTATCAATAAACACCTCAATTTGAGGTGTTGTTGATTTAATACCGTTTTAGTTACCAGTAATCTTAACATTATCTATTTGAAAGGTAGTAGTAACCCCTCCATCTGCTCCTTCGTATTTAAAGGCTATATGTAACTTTCCAGTTAAACAAGAGATGTTAATTGATCCTGAGCTTGAAAAGCTATTGTATCCATTAGATGGACCTTCTGATAATTGTGCGTCAATCTTAAGCCAGGTAGCAGTGCTTACATCTCCAGTAAAATCTGAGGATACATAAGCTGTAAGAGCACTTCCATTATCATACCCTGTATTAGTTTCAAAAGTTAATTCTTCGTCTGTAGTGCCATCTAAATCAATTTCTGGAGTCACTAACCATGCCTGTAAAGGAGATTCATCGCTATTGTATGCAGAAATTTGTACATATCTGTTTCCACTAAAGCTTCTTGATGAGTATAAAGTACTTCCTCCGTTTACATTTACATTAGTCCATCCGGCATTTGTAATTCCTGAAGTAGACGTAATGTCTTCAAAATCTTCTTCGAACAACACAACACTTCCACCTACAGCATTTTCACCACATTCCAAAACAGGAGGGTCACATCTTTCAGTGTCATTAAATTCTAGATCTGAAGGAGTATTAGCAATAACAACTAAAAACTCTGCTCTGTAGTCTTTAGATAATACTGCTCTAAAAGTTCCTTTACCTGAAGGGACAACATTTGATTTAAAACTTGCAAATGTACTTGTTTGTAATTGGATAGTTCCTTCAGTTTCGCATTCAAAAATTGTTCTAAATCCATCATATTCATCATTAGATTCACCTGCAAAAGTTTTGTCTAAATCTGATTTTAATATTTGAGCAGAGGCCAATTCTATCATTGTATTGACGTGGACACCAGTTATCTCACTTAAAGAGATACTAGTTGGAACTATAGATGCAACAGTAGCTGATCTTATAATATGGTCGTCTATTGAAGTTGAAGGTATATCATCTACTCTATCTCCATCTAAAATACCAAGTACATACTTTCCTGCAACCTCATTCATTGGGCTACTATTATATGAACTTTCTCCGTCATCATAAGAAACAGATAAACCATCTAATTTTACATATACTTTTCTTCCAATATCATATGTTTCACTTAAAGATGTTTTATTTAAAACTATTTCAATTCCAGCCGTTGGATTCTCAGACTTGTCTTGAATGATTAATTTTTTATAAAAATTTCCTGTTGCATCACTAGAAACAACATATCCCTCTACATAAGTTGGGGCATTTTCATTTACATCAAATGTATGCACCAAGTTGTCGTTTGAGTTAAATTCTTGCTGTAAGGCAGTTTTAATTGCGGTAATACTAGAGTTAGCAATTATAGAAGGTTCTTCTACTGTCACATTAGGAACGGTGAAATCTCCGTCCTGAACACAGGAGCTTATTGTAATGGCTATGGTTAAAAGTGATAAAAAGCCATAATTTTTAATAGTTTTCATAAGTGTATGTATTAATGAGTTTTTCAATTTTTTAAAATCTGTAATTAACATTTAAAAAGTAAGTAGTTCCTCTACCAAACCAGTATTTGTTTCCAAAAACAGGAGTGCCAAGTTCTTTATCTTCTTTTAATTGTCTGTAATTTGCATTTCTACCTTGCTCAAATCCACCTGATTTGTATTTGGTATTTAATATGTTTCCAATACTAGCAAATAAGCTGATGTATTGATTTCCAATCTTCCAAGATTTACCTCCAATCATATTTACAACCATATAATTGTCAAATTTTTCTTGTTGTAATAATTGACGAGCAATGTTTTCATCGTAATCATTAAATGGAATACCTCCATCATCAGCAAAATTCGAAGTTCTTGTAAGTGGAGCTATGTCAACATAGACATTGTCAAAAAAGTTTGCTGTTGCACCCACAAACCAGTAGTCAGGGTCTCTGTATTCAAAACCAACTGAATATGCAGTTTGAGGTCCTGCTGCTAGCTTGTAGTTTTCAAGATTAGATGCACCAAAGTCTTTTCGACCGTTAACAAATCCCGCATCCTCAGATCTGCTATTGTTTTCTGTAGTTAGGTATAAATTTGGATTGTTGTCATATGTGTACTGACCAACATTAGCAGCTCCTTTTAATTTTATAGTAGGAGTAACTTGTGCCTCAATTCCAATTTCAGCTCCAAAGTGTTTTTTATCAATCCCAGATAATATTTCTTGAACAAATGCTGTATTGTCTCCACCAATACCATCAGCAAAGAAAAAAGAAATTTCTGTTGCATCTTGTATTTTAGTGTAGTACCCAGTAATTTTTGCTTGAACAATTGGGCTTCTAAAAATATAACTTGCGTCTGCTGAGAGTACTTTTTCGCTTGTTAGATTTTCAACAGTATTGTTGTTTTCTCTAGAATTTGAAAATGAATTTCTTAAGTTGGGTGCTTTAGTTAAGTACCCTGCATTAGCATTAAATAAGTGACGACCAGATAATTTATAAGTTAATCCACCTTTTGCACCATAGTTCATAAATGATAATTCCTCAGACTCACCAAGTGAGTTGTCAGGAAAACCTCCATTTTGATATAATCCATCTCTTTGGTGTGTTGTATTTGATGCACTAGCTGCAAGGAAAAAATCAAATTTATTGTACTTAAATTGCCCTTGAACGAAACCATCAACCACATTTGAATATAAATTAAAATTATATTTAAATGTATCACCAACACCAGCAATGTTTAATGGATTTAATAAGTTATTTTGTTTTTCGTCAAAAGAATCTGCAAAAGAATCAGCATCTAAATAACCATTGCCTCCCAATAGATCTATAATTTCAGCAAAGTTTTTTGATGTTAATTGAGTATACTGTACTCTTGCATTAAGAGTGATATTTTCTGATAATTCTTTATTTAGGATTGTATTAACGGTAAATTGAACGTCATCATTTCGATCTTCATATAGAACATAAGAAGAATTTCCGCCGTTATTAGCATTCAAATTAGCATTATATAAACTATTCCAATTTAATTGTCCATCATTGAGGAATGCTTGTTCTATTTCATATACATTTGAAAATCCTTGTCTCAATCCATAACTTGGTAATTTTTGATAATAAGTTGGGTCTGGATTAGAAGCACCTAAATTTACAATGTATGGGTTGCCATTTCCATCCAATGCTTCACCGTCAACTCTAGTCCCATTATTGTCTATTCTACTATTTCCAATTTTACCAAATTGGTAGGATATGTTTGTATTTAGAGAAGTGCTCTCATTTAAATTCCAATAATGGTTAAGCATTAAAATTGGTTCAGAAACTTCTTTTATTCTAGAGTTTCTGATCTTTCCATTTTGAGACCCCCAATAAGAATTGTATTGAATACCTTTTAAATCAAAAACTTCTTGAGTTTGTGGCGCAGATTTACCTCTTTTATTAAAAGCTGTAATAGAAGTAAAGCTTAGACTGTGGTTGTCATTAATTTTCTTTTCAATAGATGCGAAAAAAGAAGTAGCATCATACATAGTTCCGTCCACAAATCCCTCTCTTCCATTTCTATTACTAGCAGCTACTGTATATGCCCAGCCCTTTTCAGATAAACCAGAGGAATGTGTTACCATTGCTCTATGAACGTAACTTCTGTTTGAAGATGCATAGGAAATTCTAGTTCCTTGTCTTTGTTCAGAAGATCTTACATTAATATTGGTAGCACCTAATATACCTCCAAATGTGTAGTCAGATGCAGTTAAGCCAGTACTAAATTCTTGATTTCTTAAGACATCATTTAATCCTCCCCAATTACTCCACTGTGGTCTTCCGTTGTAGAGCTTATTCATTTCTATTCCATTAATGAGTACTTTACCATTTTCTGAATCTAACCCTCTTATTCTAAAAAAGGAAGAACTAAATTCAAAAGCAGCTGTTCTCAAGTAAACATCTCTTGATGATTGAAGCAATCCGGAAATATTATCAGCTGCACTAGTATCATCATTTAATTCATCATCAGAAAGAGTTACTGTACTTAAATCTTCTTCTTCAGAAATATCTATATACAATAAAATAGTTCCTAAATCGATGGTATTACCATCTAACTCCAGTGGAAAATTCTGAGTCTCATAGCCAGACAATTTTATTTCTAATACGAAATTTCCATTGTCTAAATTTTCAATCACAAAAACACCTAGTTTGTTTGTTTCATATGATTTAAGGGCATTATCTTTAATAGATAAAGAAACTCCTTCAAGAGGTTTTTCAGAATCACTATCAACAATAATTCCTTTCACAATATTTTGTGCATTTATTCCGATTGTGAAAAACAAAAGCAGTAATATTGGAATTACAAATCTTCTCATAAAATAATAGTTTTTAATAGGGTTGTTTGCAAATACGTTCACAAAATTAATACTTTTAAATGAATTGAATTGTTAAAACACCTATATATTATTTTTGACTGAAATTAGTTTTATATTTTTGTGTAATTAAAATTAGAAAAATGAATAAATATTTATCATTAATAGCCCTATTATTAGTTACAGTATATTCCTCTTTCTCCCAAAATGGTGAGAAAACGTATAAAATAAGAACTCTTGCTTTTTATAATTTAGAGAACCTTTTTGATACCATTAACGATGTCACAAAAAACGATGAAGCTAGTCCTATGATGGAGCTTAAAGGAAATAAGTCAAAAGTTTATTGGGATAAAATTGATAAACTAGCCAGTGTTATTTCTCAAATAGGTGAAGAAAAAACAAAAACTAGTCCTGCTATTATAGGAGTATCTGAAATTGAAAATGTTAGTGTTTTAGAAGATTTAGTAAAATCTGTGCACATTAAGAAAAAAAACTACGGTATAATTCATTACGAATCTCCTGATAAAAGAGGAATAGACGTTGCCTTGTTGTACCAAAAGAGATACTTTAAGCCAATTTTTCATCAATCATTTAACCCAAATATTTATAGAAATAATAGAAAGGTTTATACTAGAGATCAATTATTAGTTTCAGGATATTTAGATGATGAGTTAATTCATTTGATAGTAAATCATTGGCCATCAAGAAGTGGGGGTGAAATGAAAAGCAGACCGTTGAGAGAAAAAGCTGCTTATCAAAACACAAAAATAATTGATCAGGTTAGAGAAAAAGATCCAAACGCAAAAATTATTGTGATGGGTGATTTCAACGATGATCCCATCAATGCTAGTTTTAAAAAGGTTTTGAAAGCTAAGGGAAAGAAAAAAAATGTAGGACAAAATGATATTTATAACCCCTATGAAGATCTGTTTAAAAAGGGATTAAATACATTGGGTTACAGAGATAATATTAATTTATTTGATCAAATTTTAATTACTTCGCCATTGTTAGATTCTGGTGCTAAAGATTTTTCAACTTACAAGATGTTTAAGGCCATGGTCTTTAATAAAAGATTTCTTACAAATAAAAGAGGGCGTTATAAAGGATATCCTTTTAGAAGTTTTTCTTTTGGCAGTTATACAGGAGGGTATAGTGATCATTATCCGGTATACATGTATTTAATTAAGGAGAAAAATTAACAACCAACAACGTTGGTTACTTATCATGTATTTTTAAGGTCTTTTAAAATCAGTTGAATAGAGGTATTTCCTTTCCATTCATTTTCATCCAAACTATAGGCAATATCAAAATCACCTTTAATCGATTTGATTTTATTGCCCAATCCAAAGCCAATTGCGTTATAGGTTTTTTTATCAGCACCGTCAATGATACTCAATTTTAGATGACTTTTATCTGAGCCCACAGTTTTGCCATATCCATTATCTCTAACAGAAGTAGTTTTAAAGACAGGTTTCATGTTTTGCGGGCCAAACGGTCCCATTTGCTGTAGAATTCTAAAAAACTTAGGAGTAATTTCGGATAATTCTAGCTCTAAGTCAATGGTAATTTCTGGGATTAGTAATTTTTTGTCAATGGTAGCTTTTACAACTTCTTCAAATTTATTTTTAAAAGCACTGTAATTTTTTGGATCTAATGTTAAACCAGCAGCATATTTATGTCCACCAAATTGTTCAATAAATTCTGAACATTCATTTAATGCTTCATACACATCAAAACCTCTTACAGATCTAGCGGAGGCTGCAAGTTTATTGCCACTTTTTGTAAAAACTAGTGTAGGTCTATAAAAAGACTCTATGAGTCTAGAAGCCACAATGCCAATAACACCTTTATGCCAATTTTCAGAATAAACAACCGTTGAAAATTTTTCTTTTTCATTAGCTGATTCAATTTGTTGTAAAGCTTCATAGGTAATTTTTTTATCGAGTTCTTTCCGTTCTAAATTAAACTTTTCAATTGAGGCAGCAAAATCTAATGCTGCTTCATAATTCATTTCAGTTAATAATTCTACTGCATAATTACCATGTTTAATTCTGCCAGCTGCATTGATTCTTGGAGCAATGATAAAAACCACATCGGTAATTGTTAATTTTTTTTTATTTATTTGATGAATAATTGCTTTAATTCCATTTCTTGGATTAGAGTTAATCACCTCTAATCCATAATAAGTTAAGATTCTATTTTCACCAGTTATTGGAACAATATCAGCAGCAATTGCAGTAGCAACTAAATCTAAATATTGTTGTATGTCTTCAATTGTTTGACCTCTTCTTGAAGCCAATGCATGCACTAATTTAAAGCCCACACCACAACCACATAATTCTTTGTAAGGGTACGTGCAATCAACTCTCTTTGGATTTAAAACCGCCAAAGCCTTTGGGATCTCATCGCCTGGTTTATGATGATCGCAAATAATAAAATCAACATTCTTTTGTGTTGCATAATTGACCTTTTCTATTGCTTTAATACCACAATCTAATGCTATAATTAGTGAAAAATTATTGTCAGATGCAAAATCAATTCCCTGGTATGAAATTCCATACCCTTCATCATACCTGTCTGGTATATAGGTAGCTATATGATTTGTGATTGTTTTTAAATAGGAGGATACCAATGATACAGAGGTGGTTCCATCTACATCGTAATCACCATAAATGAGAATATTTTCGTTATCAATAATTGCTTTTTCTATTCTAGAAACAGCCCTATCCATATCTTTAAGTAAAAAAGGATCATGTAAATCTTCAAGAGATGGGCGAAAAAACTCTTTAGCTTTTTTAAATGAATCTATATTTCTTTGAACTAAAAGCGATGCCAATATCGGATCTATAGATAAATCATTAGAAAGTTGATTAACTTTCTTTTTATTGGGTGCTGTTTTTAAAGTCCAACGCATAGAATTCTTAATTATTCATGAAAACAAACTTCTGTAGTTACTTCTGCAAACTGTCTAAACATTTCCATAACTCCACAGTATCTGTCAACAGAGAGGGTAACTGCCTTATTAATTTTATCCTGCTGTAAATTACTACCATAAAAATGATATTCAACATGTACTTTATGATAATATTTTGGATGTTCATCTGTAAGATCTCCTTGAACAATCATTTTAAAATCATCAACCTCAGCTCTCATTTTTTTCAATAAGGAAACTACATCTAAACCAGAACAACCAGCGAGCGAAGAAAGCATCATAGCTTTTGGACGTAAGCCTTTGTTTTCTATTCCTTCATCCGGTGCATCCATGAAGAGTATTTCATTACTTGGATTATCGGATTCAAATAGCATATTTTCTTTCCAAACGGTAGTTACTATATTATTGGCCATAATTAATTCTTGTAATAATTTATTTAAACAAAAGTAATAACAAAGATTTAATAACTAGTAGTTTCTCATAGAGAATGAAATAAATTAATAGTTTATGAATGGTAATCTTAAAAGATGATCACCATTAGATTATAATGACTTTAAAATGTATATTTATTTCTGTAAACAAACTAGACATAACATGCCATTAGTATCACCTTTATCCGCAGAACACAATTTAGAAACAAAAAAACTAGCAGAGTTTTTTAACGAAACTCTCGGATTTTGTCCTAACTCAGTATTAACAATGCAACGAAGACCAGCCATTTCTAAAGCATTCATTAACTTAAACAAAGCAGTTATGGCAAACGAAGGTAGAGTTACCTCTGCGCTAAAAAGAATGATAGCATGGGTTTCCAGTAACGCTACAGGATGTAGGTATTGTCAAGCACACGCTATTAGAGCTGCAGAACGATATGGTGCAGAACAGGAGCAATTAGATAACATATGGGAATATAAAACTCATGCTGCGTTTTCAGAAGCAGAAAGAGTAGCGTTAGATTTCTCATTATTAGCAAGTCAAGTTCCTAATGCTGTTGATGAAACTATAAAGAAGCGCTTGTATGAACATTGGGATGAGGGAGAAATTGTAGAAATGCTAGGTGTTATTTCTTTGTTTGGCTATTTAAATCGCTGGAATGATTCTATGGGAACCTCTATAGAAGATGGAGCCGTTGAGTCTGGAAATCAGTATTTAGGCAAACATGGTTGGGAAAAAGGGAAACATAAGTAAGAATAAACTATTTTTTACCCGCTACTACAATAACAATCTCTCCTTTTGGGGGTTTGTTAGTATAATAAGATAGTACTTCTGAGATAGTACCTCTTTTTGTTTCTTCAAATAATTTGGTAAGTTCTCTAGATACTGATACTGTTCTATCCTCTCCAAAATATTCTGAAAAATGGCCTAAGGTTTTTGCCAATTTATGCGGAGATTCATAAAAAATCATGGTACGTGTTTCTTCTGCTAATTTGAGTAAACGTGTTTGTCGACCTTTTTTTATGGGTAAAAACCCCTCAAAAATAAAACGATCATTTGGAAATCCAGAATTTACTAATGCAGGAACAAAAGCAGTTGCACCGGGTAAACACTCGACCTCTATATTATTTTCGATACAACTTCTTGTTAGTAAAAATCCAGGATCTGAAATGGCAGGGGTGCCGGCATCAGAGATAAGCGCACAAGTTTCTCCATTTTGTATTCGTTGCACTACACCTTTTACAGATTTATGTTCGTTGTGCATGTGATGGCTATGCATTTGAGTATTAATATCAAAATGCTTTAACAATTTCCCACTATTTCTTGTGTCTTCTGCTAAAATAAAATCGACATCTTTTAATACTGTAATAGCCCTAAAAGTCATGTCTTCTAGATTTCCAATAGGTGTGGGAACTAAATATAATTTACTCATGCATTACTTGTATTAATCATCAATTTTTAGATTTCCTCGTAGGTTTCAACCGTAATATCTGCTAGTACATCACCAGTATGTTTTGTGCTCAATGGCTCAAATAACAATAAGTGAGTTTCTTCTTTTGCAATGGGTTTATGAAGAACTCCTTTAGGAACAATAAAAAACTCACCTTTATTTAAAACGATCGTCTTATCTTCAAGAACCAATTCTAATTGCCCTTTCATAACAAGAAATAGTTCGTCTTCGTCATCGTGTTTATGGAAAACAAATTCACCCTTAATCTTTGCTAATAATATTTGTTGACCGTTAAGTTTACCTATTCTTTTGGGAGACCATAAGTCTGAAAAAAGTTTAAATTTTTCTTTAAGGTTAACAGCTTCATTCATAGTACAAATTTACAAAAAGTAATTGAGCTTAAATTTTAGAGAGATAATTATGTAATTTAAAATGTTCTTCAAATTTAATTCGTTTAATAATGCAAAGGGTAACCCATTGTTATTGATAGGATTTGATTAAATTTGTGGTCGATTACATTTTATAATTAGAGAAATTATAAATCGTGGTTTTGGTTATTATTATGTAATAATAAAATAACATTCAACAATATAAAAAATGTATAGAACACATTCTTGTGGAGCTTTAACTGCTTCAGACATTAACAAAGAGGTAACCTTAGCTGGTTGGGTGCAGAAATCTAGAGATAAAGGATTTATGATTTGGATAGATCTTCGTGATCGATATGGTCTTACACAATTAATCTTTGATGAAGAAAGAACTGCTGTAGATTTAATGGAGAAAGCCAAGAATCTAGGACGTGAGTTTGTGATTCAAATTACAGGAACTGTTATAGAAAGACAGTCAAAGAATCCTAATATGAAAACTGGAGCTATTGAAGTTTTGGTTTCTGAGTTAACCAT
>ENA-ORDA01002869-ORDA01002869.1-marine-metagenome-genome-assembly--contig:-NODE-2869-length-12650-cov-3.217132_pt1 | contig 12650 bp, 11 predicted proteins | sample MGYA00237778_ERZ508506 | MGnify/ENA primary metagenome ERZ508506 (study PRJEB26177, sample SAMN06267891) | marine metagenome | isolation source: Monterey Bay, California, USA | place: Pacific...
TCGTGCCAAAAGTGTTTTACCTGTTCCGGTTTCTCCTACCATAATGATATTGGATTTTTCAATCTCAATTTCTTCAACATCGGTAGAAGGTGGTTGTACTAATCGCTTGTAATGGTTGTAAACGGCTACGGACAACACCTTTTTAGCCTCATCTTGTCCTATAACGTATTTGTCCAAATGGGATTTAATATCAATAGGCTTTAGCAAATTCATTTGGGCGGCAAGCACTTGTTGGTCTTTGCCTTCTTTTTCAGAATGGACAATCCCTACGGCTTGTTCTATGCAGCTATCGCAAATGTGAGAGTCAATTCCAGCAATGAGTACATTTGTATCTTGCTTATCTCTCCCGCAAAATGAACAATTGATATTTTTATCTTCAGACATGGTACAAAAATACTAAAAAACCACACACCCAAGGCATGTGGTTTTTGATTAGTCTTATATTAAAATGGATTAGGCTTTCTTAACGAGTACTTCGTCAATCATTCCATATTCTTTAGCCTCTTCAGCCGTCATCCAGTAGTCTCTGTCACCATCTTTCCAAACTTCTTCGTAAGTTTTACCAGAGTGTTGGGCGATAATTTCATACAATTCTTTCTTTAACTTCTGAATTTCACGAGCCGTAATTTCAATATCTGAAGCCTGTCCACTAGCACCACCTAAGGGCTGATGAATCATCACTCGGGAATGCTTTAGAGCTGTACGCTTGCCAGTAGCTCCTGCACATAATAGTACAGCACCCATTGAAGCCGCCATGCCTGTACAGATAGTAGCTACATCAGGGTTGATGTACTGCATAGTATCGTAAATCCCTAAGCCAGCATAAACACCTCCACCAGGTGAATTCAAATAAATTTGAATACCTCTTTCAGCGTCTACAGATTCTAGAAATAAAAGCTGTGCTTGAATAATATTGGCAACGTAATCGTTGATAGGCACACCTAAGAAGATGATTCTGTCCATCATCAACCTAGAGAACACGTCCATAGAAGCTACATTCATCGAACGCTCTTCAATAATGGTTGGTGAGATGTAGTTTGCATAGGCCGACTGAAAACGGTCTAGCGTTGTACTGCTGATACCACGGTCTTTGGTGGCAAATTTTCTAAATTCTTCTGAGGGGTCAAACATAGTCTTATGTGATTTATTTTTCAGAAGCTAATTTAACAAATTCATCGTAAGTGACCTCTTTATTTTTGAGACTAAACTTTTCTTTGTACAAACTCATAGTTTTTACATCGTAAAGTTGATTGTAAACCTTCTTACGCTCTTCTTCATTGCCCAAGACTTGCACAGCTATCTCTTCTAGCTTTTTGTCTTCTGGAGCGGGCTGTCCGTATTGGGCGAAGTTTGAAACAATAAGTTCTTTAGTGTGACTGATAACGTCCTCATTTTTCACTTCAAGTTCATTATCTTTTATGATTTTGTTTTCTATCAACTGCCACTTTAAGCTCTTTGAGTACTGCTCGTACTCTTGTTCTACTTGCTCTTCAGTAAGTCCTTGCTCGTTAGTTGCAACTAACCATTTTTTAAGGAAAGTATCTGGCAATGACAGTTTAGTCTTTTTTATGAGGTGAAGAATTACATCATTTTTCAATTTATTGTCGCTTTCGCCTTCAAAAGATTTTTCTACCTCTTCTTTGACTTTGGCTTTGAATTCTTTTTCACTTTTTACAGTATCTTTTCCAAACACTTTATCAAATAAATCCTGAGTCATATCTGCAGGCTCCATTCTACTGATTTTGTTGACTTTAAAAGTAAAGTCTGCATCTAGAGTTTCTAGCTCTTCTTTCTTAATGTTCAGCATATGGTGAGCATCGTTAGAGAAGTCTTTGGTGATGTGTAGCTTTACCTCATCGCCATCGGTTAAGCCTACTAAAGCTTTTTGAGCTTTTTTATCTTGGATTATATCTAGGGCTACAGAAGAAGTGTGGTTAATACCGCCTTCTAAAGCATTGCCTTCACCGTCAAGCTGAGTAAACTCCCCCATCATGAGGTCTGTTTTTTCAGATTTCTCTGGCTGAGTCATTTTACCATAACGCTTTGCCATGTCGGTTACATAATGGTCCACCATTTTTTTGTCAGCAACGATTTGTAAGTAATCAAATTTTGACTTTTTGTCAAGAGTTACTTTAAACTCTGGAGCAAGTCCCATTTCGTATTCAAATTCGAAATCGGTAGCATTGTCCCAATCCACTTCTGAAGTAAGCGGCAAAGGGTTTCCTAATACCTCAACTTTATTTTCAGTAATATGCTTGTAAATCGCTTCTTGCAACAATTTGTTTACCTCATCTACTAATACAGATTTACCTATCATTTTCTTGACCTGACCCATAGGTACCTTTCCTTTTCTAAAACCAGGTATGCTTGCTGTCTTTCTGTAATTAACGATTACTGCTTCTACTTTCTTTTGGTAGTCTTCGCTGCTTAGCTGAACTTTAAGTTTAGCATTTAAAGCGTCTATTTTTTCTTGTGTAATATTCATCGTCTGAACGTCTGTAATTTATTGGGGTGCAAAAGTAATTAATATTCTGATATCTGCCCTTCTATTGTCTAGCTATATTATTTTTTGTGCATTAGCTTTCCTTAAAATTATTAAAGCCGTGGATATAAGCAAGTCAGCTAGAAGTACTCTAATTTTACTATTTTTCATTATTGCTGTTCATGTTATGGGGCAGAGTGGCAATCAATTGATTCGTATTCATACCGTCAGTAATGTATCATCTTTAGGTAGTATCACCAATGCATTAGAGGGAAATCTAATTTATGTAGAAAGTACGGATACTATCTACTAATATGATGGCTCTAATTGGGTGAACTTATCTTCAACTTCCAGTTCAAGCTCAACCAATTGGGAACTGGTGGGTAATGTAGCGACTTTATCTGATTTTTTAGGCACTACCAATAATACTGACTTGGATATTCGCACCAACAATTCACAAAGAATGACAATCAAAAATGATGGTAAAGTGGGTATTGGAACGGACAGCCCAACTGGCATTTTTGAGATTAATTCGCCACAAGGCACTAATGCGGTTATTAATTTAAGTAGCAATTCAAACTCGAATATATCTTTATCTGGTTCAAATGAACATAGCTCACATCCCTATTGGCACGCTTTTGATGGCGATAACTCTACTTATTGGCGTTCTAATTACTCTGGAACTTCATGGCAAGCTTGGTATTGGGTTACCCTTCAGTTTTCATCCACTATTGTGCTAAATGGCTATGCTGTTACTGGAGGTGGAAGTGGTCAATCTGCACCATCAAATTTAAGGATGCAAGCAAGTAATAACGGCTCGAGTTGGATAAATTTAGAAACTCAAAATAATATACCAGAATGGGGTTTTAACCCTACTACCGAATCAACGTACAGCTTTAATTGTAACAACACCACTTGCCAGGCATACCCTCTGCTAAAAAGATAGAAAAACAAGGGGGTATCCTTATTAATAGAGCTGTTGAACAAAATTTAGAGAAAATTGAAGAACTGTATTTACACCTCTACGAACTCCACCAAAAGAAAGATAGTTTAAAAACGGTATTACAACAAAAAATTAATCAAAAGGAAAAGGTTAATGTAAAACAACGGATAAAGCCTATTGAAGCGGTGTTGGAAGAGTAAAATAAATCGAAAGAAAAAAAGATTAGCATAAAAAAAACCTCCTGACAACAGGAGGTTTTATATTATTTAAAAACGATAATCTAACGATTTAACTGAGCCTTTATAAAGTCTGCCAATTCATTCACATAGGCTTGAGAGAAATTAAACTCAATTCCTGCCGTTTGGTATATCTCACCGATAGACTTAGTATAGCCTAATTTTAGAGCCTCATCGTAATTACTCAAGGCTTCTTTACCTAATTGCTTATAACTTCTCCACATAGCAATAGCTCCTAACTGAGCCATTCCGTATTCTATATAGTAAAAAGGAACTTCGTACAAGTGCAATTGCTTTTGCCATAGGTTCAAAAAAGCGTCTTCTTGTCCATCCCAGTCTATAATAGAACTGCCCAACTTTTGCATAATGTTTTTCCACTCTGCTCGTCTTTCTTCAGCAGTGTGTGGCGTAGTATAAATCCAGTGTTGAAACTTATCAATGGCAGCTATCCATGGTAAACCTTCCAATACTTTTTGCATTTGCTCAGTTTTGGCACGGACTAACTCATCTTCATTCGAATAGAATTCATCCCAAGTGTCCATGCTTATTAGCTCCATAGACATGGAAGCTAATTCGGCAACTTCTGAAGGGGTACTTTTGAAATCGCATAAATCCAAATCCCTACTCAAAAAGGAGTGAATGGCGTGTCCACCCTCATGCACCATAGTCACTAAGTCGCGTTGAGAACCCACCGCATTCATATAGATAAAGGGCACACCTATTTCATACAAAGGGTAATTGAAACCTCCTGGCGCCTTACCTTCCTTAGAAACCAAATCAATGTGCTTCATAGCTTTCATTGTACTCAAACACTGTCCGTAATATGGACTTAGTCGCTCAAAGCATCGAATGGATTTGTCAATTAAATCCTCGCCACCCTCAAAAGGTTTTAAAGGGGCCTTACCCTCAGCATCCACAGAAGTATCCCAAGGCTTGTAAGCCTCTAGCTTCATTTTATTTTTTCTGCCTGCATCAAAAGATTCAATAATAGGAACAATCTCTTTTTCTATCGCGGTATGGAAATCTGAACAATCTTCAGGGGTGTAATCGAATCGACCCATAGCAGCAAACATATAATCGCGGTAATTATCAAAGCCTGAATTTTTAGCAATCTGTTGCCTCAAAGCAATTAAATCATCAAATAACACATCCAATTTCTCCACATCTTCCGCACGCCTTTGGCTCATCTTTTCATAAACCTTTTGACGTTTACTTCTGTCTGTATCCTTTAAAAACTGAGCCGCTTTTTGCATGGTCATTTTTTCACCATCAACCTCCACAGTCATTTTAGCAGCAATAGCACCATATTCTTGTTGCTTAGTTTCCATTTCGGTAAAGAGCGGAATATTTTCCTCTCTAAAAATCTCAATAGTCTTGTGCAAACCCCTCAAATAAATGTGGTATTTCTCTTGGTCTAGCTCTTTTAAAAACGGACTTTCGGACACCTTTACATTGAGCTTGTGGCTGTAAGGTGCTACCTTAGGTGATATTTCAGTAACCCAAAAATGAAAGGCTTTCGAAAGCTCTTCATCTCTAGTATCAATATTCATTTTAATGTATCGCCATGCCTGCTCTTCTTCCAGTACAGATTCTAGCTCACTGCGGTTTAGCATCCACTGCTCCAAGTCGGATACAGACTTAATATTGGCATCGAGTAAGCTTTGAAAGTAATTTTCTATTTGTGACCACGACTTTACTTCTAAATCTTCATCTATAAAATGTCGCTTTGGACGTGTAGGGATATCTGCTGTAAGCATAATGTTTATTTTTTATCTTCTGTTTTTTCTTTGGCTTTCTTTGGAGCTTTAGGCATTTCTATTAATCCATTCTCCTGCAATATATTGTACCACTGGGCTAACTTTTTAATGTCCGAATGGTATACTTGATCTTCGTCAAATTCTGGCAATACCTCACGCATCCAAGTAAACATTTCCTCTTTTGAGGATTTGTGATTGATACATTGCCCACCATTTTCTTTTTTGGCAATAGCATCAAAAATATCTGAAAGTGGCGTCGTATCAGAGTAGGTATAAATGCCTATATCTTCTAATGCACTAACTTGATGAGAGGCATACAAAGGCATGCGTTTTTTATCGACAATACCTTCAACTACAATAGTATTTTTAGCCTGACTGACTAGCTTGTACAATCCTGGTTTTCCCGAAATAGATAATATTCCTTCTAGATTCATCTTTAAAAATTTTAGAAATGCAAAACTACAATTTTGAAACTAAGAATTTGACCTTTATTGAAAATTAATACGATGATTCAATAGTGCTAAAAGAAGGTATATCTTCCAGAAAAGTAAAGCTATTGACTTCATAATTCATCTGACAGCAGTAATGTTTTAAACCGTTTGTTACGAGCAAATAAGGCACTTTTAGCTCAAAGTTATAGCGTGCAATTTGCTCAAATACACTCTGATTAATCTTTACAGAAGATGCCTTGCACTCCACCAACAAAACGGCTTTGCCATTGCGGTCGTAACAAATAATATCAGCACGTTTGTTCATCGTGTTGTAAGTCAAGCCTTGCTCGACAGTTATCCAAGAAGGAGAAAATTGTTTATCGTGAATAAGGTGATGCACCATATTCTGTCGCACCCACTCTTCAGGGGTAAGTTTGACGTATTTTTTTCTAATAACATCAAAAATATGTGTGATTCCTTCAATACTTTTAAGATTGAAGTCGTATTTTGGCAAGCTCAAATCATACATCATAAGAAGCAAAGAAATGAAATTTGAAAACATCCTTTCAGATTTAGAGGCAAAAAAATACAGTCCAGTGTATTTTTTAATGGGAGAAGAAAGTTTATTTATTGATAAAATATCTGATTATATCGGTAAAAATGTTTTGGATGAAGCTGAAAAAGATTTTAATCAGTCCATTATTTATGGCAAGGAAAGCAGCATTGAAAGCGTATTAAGTAAAGCCAAACAGTTCCCCTTAATGGGCGATAAAGTTGTTGTAATCGTTAAAGAGGCTCAACACCTTAAGAAAATTGAACAACTGCAAAGCTATATCGAAAACCCTCAGCAGTCTACTATTCTAGTCATTTGCTACAAAAATAAGGTGTTGGACAAACGCAAAAGCTTTGCCAAAGTAGTAGCAAAAAAAGCCGTTCTTTTTGAAAGTAAAAAACTGTATGATAATCAAATTCCTGAATGGATAGGTAATTATGTCTCAAGTAAAAACTACCAAATTCAGTACAAAGCATCTTATTTGCTCGGCGAATACCTTGGCAACGACCTCAACAAAATTACCAATGAGCTTAACAAACTCATGATTATTGTTCCTGAAAATTCAGAGATAAGCTCAGATATTATAGAACGAAACATTGGCATCAGTAAAGACTTCAACAACTTTGAACTTACCAACGCTTTAGGTCAAAACGACATTTTGAAGTCAAACAGAATAGCCACTTATTTTGCCAACAACCCAAAATCAAATCCTCTTGTGGTTACCTTGGGGGTCTTGTTTAACTTTTTCCAAAAAGTACTGCTTTACCATGTGCTATCGGACAAATCTCAACGGAACGTTACAACAGAATTAAAAATTAATCCGTATTTCGTTAAGGATTATCAACTGGCTGCCAAACATTATGGTAAGCGTAAGTGTATGACTATCATCTCGTTACTTAGAGTATATGATATGAAATGTAAAGGCGTTGACAATGCCACCACGCCTGACGGCGAACTTCTTAAAGAATTACTTTATAAAATTCTGCATTAAATAAAGTAACTTTGCACCTTTCGAAAAACTAAATGAAGAAATTAAACGCCCTTTTATTATTTACTTTCATTAGTATCTCTCTTTTTGCTCAAAAGGGCGATATACGCGGTTTTGTTTACGATAAAGATAATGGCGAACCTATTATGTTCTGTAATGTCATTATTGAGGGCTTGGCTATTGGCACAGCCACAGACGTTAATGGCTTCTTCAACATTAGTGGTGTTCCAGCAGGAAGCCAAACCTTATTGGTGACCTACATTGGCTACGATACACTAAGACAAAGCGTAAGCTTAAAAAATAAACAGATACTTAATCAGAAACTTGAAATTTCTTCTTCCTCTGTACAGATTGAAACCGTTACAGTTTCGGCAGACAGACAAGAAATGAAGTCTGAAGTTAAAGTATCTGTTACTAAAATTACACCCAAAGACATTAAAATAATCCCCGCTATTGGTGGTGAACCTGATCTTGCCCAATATTTACAAGTTTTACCTGGTGTAGTCTTCACTGGCGACCAAGGAGGACAGTTGTACATTCGTGGTGGCTCACCTATTCAAAACAAAGTCCTACTCGATGGAATGATTGTCTACAACCCCTTCCATTCTATTGGTTTATTCTCCGTTTTTGATACAGACATAATGAGAAATGCTGACATTTATACTGGTGGTTTTGGGGCTCAATACGGTGGTCGTATATCTTCGATTATGGATATCACCACAAGAGATGGAAACAAAAATAGACTAAGTGGAAAAGTAGCAACAAGCTCATTTGGTAGTAAGCTAATGTTAGAAGGACCTCTTTTCAAAAAAGGCGGAAACTCTTCTTTCATTATGTCGGCAAAAACGTCTTACCTAGATAGGAGTTCAAAGACTCTTTACACTTATATTGATACTGCAGGTTTGCCTTATAGCTACACCGACCTTTACGGTAAAATTTCCTTTACAGGTAATAGCGGAAGCAAATGGAGTGTGTTTGGCTACAACTATAAAGATAAAGTGAGTTACAGAGATGTATCAAATTTAGGTTGGAAGTCTGGCGGTATAGGAAGTAATTTTATTCTTATTCCAAGTGGTAACTCTACAATTATTGAAGGTACTTTCGCCTATTCATCCTACCTCATCAAACTGGAAGAAACACTTCTTCAACCAAGGCAAAGTGGAGTTAATGGCTTTAACTTGGGGCTTAACTTTACATCCTTCCAAAACGAAAACGAAATTCAATACGGTTTAGAAATTTTAGGCTATCAAACGGATTTTGATTTCACCAATGCTACTGGCATACAAATCGAACAAAAAGAAAATTCAACTGAACTTTCTGGATTTATTAGATACAAAGTTAAAAAGGGGAAATTCATTTTTGACCCAGGCGTACGAATTTATAAATACAACTCATTACCTGCTACTTTTGAGCCTAGACTAGGTGCGAAGTTTTTAGCCAGTGAAAGACTACGATTAAAGCTCGCTGCTGGAAAATATTCTCAGAACCTAGTCAGTACCAATTCCGACCAAGACGTGGTGAATTTATTCTACGGATTTTTGTCGGCACCAGATAATTTACCTGACGAATTTAGAGGGGAAGAAGTGGAGAATGGTCTACAAACAGCAAACCATCTTATCGTAGGAATGGAATACGACATTTCTAATAAGGTAGATTTTAATATCGAAGGCTATGTCAAAGACTTCACCCAATTAACGAATATTAATAAGAACAAACTTACAGGATCTGATCCAGACTTTATCGTTGAAGAAGGGCTGGCAAAAGGAGTTGATTTTGTACTTAAATACAACGATCCGAAAATTTACTTTTGGCTGGTCTACTCGCTAGGACATATTAGCAGAACTGGAGAGGAAATCACTTATAACCCTCACTTTGACAGAAGGCACAACGTTAACCTTGTAAGTACTTACCGATTTGGAGCAGATAAGAGTTGGAGTTTTGATGCTCGATGGAATCTTGGCTCAGGCTTCCCTTTTACACAAACGCAAGGCTTCTACCCTAACCTTGATTTCTCTGACGGCATAGACACTGAATACACCTCTGAAACTGGTGGGCTTGGTATTTTATACGCCGGTCTAAACGAAGGGCGTTTGCCTTGGTACCACCGATTGGATATTGCCCTTAAAAAGACCCATGACCTAAGTAAAAACTCAAAGTTTGAATGGAACGTAGGCGTTACCAATCTATACAACAGAGAGAACATATTTTACTTCAACAGAATTGAATATAAGAGAGTAAACCAGTTACCAATTATGCCTAGTGCAGGAATGAGTTTAAGTTTTTAAAAAAAATATATATTCAATTTATTTCATCTTATATTTTACTTTATTTTGCAGACGATAAATTAATTAGTAAAAAACATTCATTTACTCATGAGCAAATCCTCTCCAACTAAGTATATATTCGTTACAGGGGGAGTTACCTCCTCTCTTGGAAAAGGAATTGTCTCAGCATCACTCGGAAAACTTCTTGAAGCAAGAGGTTATTCGGTAACCATTCAGAAGCTAGACCCCTATATTAATGTTGACCCTGGCACCATGAATCCTTACGAGCATGGTGAGTGTTTTGTAACCGATGATGGAGCTGAAACTGATTTAGATTTAGGACACTACGAACGTTTTTTATCAACCTCTACCTCACAAGCTAATAATGTAACCACTGGTAGAATTTACCAATCCGTTATTAACAAAGAACGAAGAGGTGACTACTTAGGAAAAACCGTTCAGGTTATTCCTCATATTACAAATGAAATAAAAGACCACATTAAAATTCTTGGTCAAACTGGAAAATACGATATTGTTATTACCGAAATTGGTGGAACGGTAGGTGATATTGAATCATTACCTTTCATAGAAGCAGTAAGACAGCTAAAGTGGGAAATGGAATCTGATGCTATTAGTATTCACTTAACACTTATACCCTACCTCTCTGCTGCTGGAGAATTGAAAACCAAACCCACTCAAAATTCTGTTAAAAAACTCCGAGAACTTGGTCTTCAACCCGATATATTGGTATGTAGAACGGAGCATCATCTGAATTCTGAAATTAGACGTAAAATTGCTCTCTTTTGTAATGTAGAACGGGACGCTGTTATAGAGTCTATGGATGCCGAAAGCATTTATGATGTGCCTTTGCTTATGCAGTCCGAAAAGCTAGACCAAGTGTCGCTTCGTAAACTTGGACTGAAAGATGAAACAACTGTCACCCTCAACGAATGGAATTCATTCTTGAGAAAACTCAAAAATCCTAAAGCAACAGTTAATATTGCTGTTGTAGGTAAATACGTTGAGCTTCAAGACGCTTACAAATCCATTGCTGAATCCTTTATACATAGTGGTGCTGCCAACGAATGTAAAGTGAAAGTGAACTGGATTCATTCAGAGGAAATTAATGCCGATAATGTTTCAGAAAAATTACAAACCTATCACGGTTTACTAGTTGCTCCTGGTTTTGGCAACAGAGGAATAGAAGGAAAAATAGAATCTGTAAAATACGCTAGAGAAAATAATGTTCCTTTTCTAGGGATATGTCTTGGCATGCAGTGTGCCGTTATTGAGTACGCTAGAAATGTATTAAAATTAAAAGATGCTCACACTACAGAAATCAATCCAGACACTACACACCCTGTGATTGATATTATGGAACACCAAAAAGAAATACTCAAAAAAGGTGGTACTATGCGACTAGGGTCTTACGCTTGTAAGCTAGAAGATAAGTCAAAAGCTTTTGATTGCTACAAGAATTCAGAAATTCAAGAACGTCACAGACACCGCTATGAATTTAATAATGACTATAAAGCTCAACTAGAAGAAAATGGAATGAGAACAACTGGAGTAAACCCAGAATCATCTTTAGTTGAAATCGTTGAAATTGACCAACACCCATGGTTTGTTGGTGTGCAGTTTCACCCCGAATATAAAAGTACCGTTGCTAAACCTCAACCGCTTTTTGTCGGCTTTGTAAATGCAGCATTAACCTACTCAAAACAACACTAACTCACATGGACAAAAATTCCTTAACAGGTGTAATCTTAATCGTACTCATTGTAGTTGGCTACAACGCTATGTTTCCTCCAGTTGTAGAAACTGAAACACCAAAAGAAGAAAATAACACAACAGTAGTCCTAGAAGAAAAAGAAGAAGTTATTGAACAAAATAGCACTTCACTTTCTTTGGATACTGCATTTATAAATGAAACACACAAAAGAAGCTTTGGTGTATTTGCACCTTCTGCAACAGGCTCTGAAGATGCTATAACTATTGAGAATGAGAAGTTATTATTAAGCATTTCACCTAAGGGTGGTCGAATAATTTCGGCGATCTTAAAAGATTATCAAAGTTCCGACTCTTTACCGCTTAACCTTATTGATAAGGATTCATCTGATTTTAACATTACATTTTTCTCTGAAGGAAACAGAATTATAAACACAGAAGACCTCTATTTTCAAGCTGCCAATCAATCTGACCAATCGGTTTCAATGCGATTAATGGCGTCCAATGGGGGTTATCTCGAATACGTCTATAATTTGAGCAATGAAGATTTTATGATGGATTTTCAAATCAATACTATTGACTTGGAAGACATCATTCCTTCGAACAGAAACGAACTCGAATTAAACTGGACCATCAACCTTCCTCATACTGAAAAGAGTATGGATAACGAAAGGATGTATTCAACAGTTTATTATAAGTACCTCAATGATGATGTGGACTACTTATCCGAAACAAAAGACGATGAAGAAACTTTAGACGGCAGAGCTCAATGGATTGGTCTAAAGCATCAGTTTTTTAGTACGGTGTTCATCAATAATGCTGGTTTTGAAAAACCAACTTCTGTAAGTGCCGTTACCAACGAAGGCTCTGAAAGATTTGTTAGAAAATTATCCTTAGAAACTACACTCCCATACAAGCACCAATCTAGCGAAAGTATTCCACTTCAAATTTATTTTGGACCAAACCACTACGAAACGCTATCCGCTTACAATATGGAGCTCGAGCGAATGATTCCACTAGGGTGGGGTATTTTCAGATGGGTAAATAAATACGCTGTCATTCCTATTTTTAACTGGTTAGATAATAGTATTACAAATTACGGTATCATCATTCTTATAATGACCCTGATTATTAAAATGGTACTCGCACCATTTACACTTAAAGCCTACAAATCACAGGCCAAGATGAAAGTCCTAAAGCCTGAGATTGATAAAATTAATGAGAAACATAAGGATAAAGACCCTATGAAGGCTCAACAGGAAACAATG
>ENA-ORDA01002873-ORDA01002873.1-marine-metagenome-genome-assembly--contig:-NODE-2873-length-12635-cov-2.926023_pt1 | contig 12635 bp, 8 predicted proteins | sample MGYA00237778_ERZ508506 | MGnify/ENA primary metagenome ERZ508506 (study PRJEB26177, sample SAMN06267891) | marine metagenome | isolation source: Monterey Bay, California, USA | place: Pacific...
TTAAGCGATGATGATAGAAATAAGAAAAAAGTGATGAGGTATTTAGAACTTGTTACTAAATCCATAGAAAAAGAAAAGGAATGGGTTTACAACTTAGCAATTCTCAATTACCTAAACAATAATGAAAGCCGTTCGGCCGAGCTGTTGGAGTCCGTTATTAAAATGGATAAAGAGTTTTTCAAAGCATATGGCAATTTAGCTGCAGTATACCAGACAATTAATCAACCAAAAAAGGCAGAAAAGACTCTTTCTAGGCTAAAAGTTGCTCAAGATGTTTTAGCTGAAAAACAGAGAAAAGAGCAATTAGCTTTAGCTAAAAAGAAAGAAAAGGCCAAAAAGTCTGGTAAAACAGAAGAGCCAGTTGTAGCTGAAGAGCCACCAAAAGGTATTAGCATTGACCCATTATTATTGAAAGTTAAAGGAGATAGTAAGTCAGTTCTAAAGAATGAATCAATTACTGCTTTCGATGATAGAATGAGAAAGAAACTCAGAGAAGGCCAGGAGTATTACGATCAAGGAGTAGTCTTGTTTAACTCTGGTGAATTTCCATTGGCTATAAAAGCATTTAAATCCTCTCTTAAGAAGTTTAATCAAGCAAAGGTTTCCCAGCTTACTCTAAGTTATGTGAATGCAAACTTGGCTATGTCTTACTTTAAAAGTCCTGAGAAGAGAGACAGAAAGAAAGTGATTCCTATTATAGAAACACTATCAAAGTCAGTATATGATGATAGAGATTGGGCATATAATATAGCCGTTATTCAGCATGGAATGGGTAATAGTGAAAAGGCATTAGATTTATTAGAAGACTGTAATGCATTAGACAAATACTTCTTGCTTTCATACCAAAATCAAGTTGCTATACACAATGATTTAGAGGATTTGAAAAGTGCTAAAAAAGTATTCAAACTCCACGAAAAATACAAGAATGAGTTGACAGAAATCTACAAAGAGTATGTGAAAACGGGAGTTAAAAATGAAAACGTTGATCTATCCTTTTTAGAAGGAGCTGTTTTTAGAGTTGCTTTAGGTGATTTTAGTGAGTTCAACATGCCTATTGATATTTATCTACACGATGATTTATTAACCATTCCTCTTGGTAATGACTTCTATTCGTTCATTTGTGGTAACTATAATAGTTATAGTAGTGCTGAAGCGTATCTATCTAAGGTCTTTAATAATGGATATGAAAATGCTTTTATCATTGCGTTTAAAGATGGTGTAAGAACAGATTTCGCCTCTGATTTCAAATAATTGATCAACACATTTATAAAAATAAAAAAGCACATCAATTTTGATGTGCTTTTTTTATGATTAAAATTTAGCGGATTATTTACAAATCCAGCTTTCAGACCAAGAGTATTTGAATAGAGCTGATGAATCACCAGTTACAGTTTCAAATGACACTGTAGAGTTATTAATATCTTTCAATTCATCCCCACATGTCTCTCTTACAGAAACAGGGCTTAAATAGCTGCTGAAGTCACTTGTCATTGAAGTAGGTAATGTACTATTAATATATCCTTCTCCACTGTATGAGTTTGATGAGGTTGAGTCTAAAGTGCCATTAGAATAGTACTCAACTGTAAGACTCAGGTCTGTTGTACTTTGACAGTCCAAACAGTCAGAGCAAGATGAAAGCACTACTGTTGATATAATACTAAATGCAATTATTTTAAAATTCATATTGTTAAGGTTAAGTAAAAATTAAAATTCTAAGTGTTTAGGGAACTCTAAAAAGCGTATCCTAATCTTATTTTGATTCTATATGTGTCTATTTTAGCAAAATCCGTTAATCCAGGTAAGTCTCTATAAAATCCAGAAGTGAATTTTAAAGACTCATTACCTTTAGCTTTGACAATTACATTTGCACCACTTTCGTCAACAACACCATAATATCCATTAGCAACATCAGAGTCAGGAGCGTTACCATCAAACGAATAAACGTCTCCAAATTTAGTTTGTAGATAGAAGTCAGGTGAAACGCCATTAGCAGCAGCAATTGTATTTACATTGTCTTCTACTTGATTAACATTCCATGTTTCGTTTCCATTGAAAACTCTTTCACTTCTGCTAACCATTTTATACTGAGGTCCTATTTGAACATCCAAAGAAAGTTTATCAAAGAATAACCACTGACGACCTATAGCAATACCACCAATTAAGCTAAACTCACTTGTTTTGTGAGAGACATCATGCCAGCTTAAATCGTTATTTGAAACAGCTGTATTAGTTCCGTTAGGGTTAGTAGTATTTGCACCAGTTGTACTCAATGACCCAAAGTTGTCTGCAGCTGGGTCAGTGTTTTCTGAACCTAACCATGGACCTTGGTAGTTGCCAAACACATCTCCTTCATATAATGAGGGATACATTAGGTAGTTCATAGCTTGATTAGTTTCTAATGCTGTATTATCATCAAAATCAATTGAAGTTGACTGGATATTTGCAAAAGGAGCAACATACCATCCTCTAGGAGGATCACCAATCTTTTGGCTGTATGTTTTAATGTAACTTCTATATTCAACGCCAAAACCAAAGCCCCCAACTTTAGTCGAAGTTTGTCTTGAAACGGAATGATCTAATGGATCAGCTACAACTTGGAAGCCACCAACTAGATTTCCTGGATCGTGGTTTGAATTGGTATCAATGACAGCAGTCATTCCATCACCAAATACTTGGACATGCTTTGAACTGAAAAAAGCAACGGATAACTGTAAAGACCCTTTTGTAAGAATATTAGGCCATTTACCTTGTTTTCGTGTTCTACCAGAAGCATTTATATTGTTCATTCCTTCGTTGAAAGTCCTTTCATAAGATACTTCATACATGCCAAATGCGGCATCTAATCCACTTACTTTAACGACACTCTCTTGGGCTTGGGATACAATACCTAAAGACAAACCGAATAATACTAGGGCAACTTTTTTCATTTTAACTCAGCGTTTACTTAATAAATTTGTTGATGTCAAATATAAGAAATTGAATTTACTTTCTAACTTCAGCACCTACTTTCTGTTCAAACGATTCAATTAGTTTACTCATAACCTTGTCAATCTCTTTATCTGTTAGTGTTTTTTCCGAGCTTTCTAGAGCAAAACTCAGTGCGTATGACTTCTTACCTTTTGGAAGTTTATCGCCTTCATAAACATCGAATAGGTTAACAGATTTTAAAAGTTTATTTTCTGTTTGCTTGGCAATGTTATTGAGCGTCGAAAACGCTATGTCTTTATCTAGTAATAAAGCCAAGTCTCTTCTTACAGATGGGAATTTATTTATCTCTCTGTATTTAGTGTTATTGTGTTTTAATCGTTCTGTTAATAGTCCCCATTCAATTTCAGCATACAACACCTCATTTTTGATGCCAAACTTGCTTAGAAGAGGACTTGAAACACTTCCAAAGCTAGCGACTACATCTTTTTTAATTGAAAAGGAAAAAGCATCATCTAAGTAAGAAAACTGAGAGGTTTTACCTTTAATATTATTAATCCCTAGTCTTTTTAGTATGTGTTCAACACGCTTTTTCATCCAAAAGAAATCTTTTTGTTTGGAAGGGCTATCCCAATTTTCAAAAGATTCATTTCCTGTGGATAATAGTATTAACTTTTTATTTTCAACATATTTGCCATTTTCTAAATGGTAGGTGTTTCCGAACTCATAAAAGCTTAAATCAGATGCTTTTCTATTCAAATTGTATGAAATGTTTTCTAATCCAGAAAATAACATACTTTGCCTCATGCCATCTAGTTCTTGGCTTAAAGGATTTAAAAGTGTTATTTGTTTTTCCTCGTCTATTTCGTCAATCAATTTTGAGTAAGATGATTTAGAAAGAGAATTGTTCATGCACTCACTAAAGCCATTACTACTAAGAAGATCTGAAATTGTATTTTGTAAATCATGTGAGTTAGGTTTTTTTGAATATGAGATGGACGATTTAATTTGCTTAGGGATGCCAATATTGTTGTATCCATATATTCTCAAAATTTCTTCAATAACGTCTTCTTCTCTAGTGACATCTATTCTGTATGGTGGTATAGAGAGTTCAATTTGGGTGTCATTTTCAGTTTCCACATCAATATCTAAATCTTTTAAAATTGATGTAATTTGATTTCTGTCAATTTTTTCACCGATTAGCGAATCGACTTTATCGTAATTCAATATTAGCGAGGTATTGTTTATTTTTTCTGGGTATAAATCGCTAATATTTGATGAAATACTTGCTCCGCAAATTTCAGCTAATAGGTTTGCTGCTCTTTTTAAGGCATATATCACTAAGTTTGGATCTACGCTTCTTTCAAATCTAAACGATGCATCTGTACTTAGGGAATGTCTTTTAGCTGTTTTTCTAACACTAACAGGGTTAAAGTATGCACTTTCTAAAAATATGCTTGTGGTTGAACTACTCACACCTGAGTCAATACCTCCAAATACACCTGCCAAACACATTGGTTCATTATCACCATTACAAATGATTAAATCATTAGAGGATAATTTTCTCTCTTGCTCGTCTAATGTCGTGAACTTAGTATTTTCGGCGAGCTGTTGAACGATTACTTTTTGATTTTTGATTTTTGAAGCGTCAAAAGCGTGAAGTGGTTGTCCTGTTTCGTGAAGCACAAAATTGGTGATGTCAACTACATTATTGATAGGTGTAAGTCCTATAGATGTTAATTTTTTCTTTAACCAATCTGGAGAACTGCTAACCTTTATATTTTCAAGATTTAAACCAGCATATCTTGGACATGCCTTGTAATCTTTGACTTCAATAGAAAATCCTTTTTCACTTCCTTCTTTAAATGAACTTATATCTGGAAATTCTAATTTACAGTCAATATTATTGTGGTGAAGTACAGCTGCTAAATCTCTTGCTACCCCAATATGAGACATGGCATCAGAACGGTTAGGTGTAAGTCCGATTTCAAAAACAATATCAGACTCAATGTTGAAGTATTCGCTTGCAGCTTGACCTGATTTTGCGTTGGCATCAAGAACCATAATGCCTTCATGACTGTCGCCTAAGCCAATTTCATCTTCTGCACAAATCATTCCTTCAGAAACTTCTCCTCGAATCTTGCCTTTTTTAATTTTGAAAGAGTCTTCACCTGAATATAATACAGTGCCAATTGTCGCAACCGGTACTTTCTGACCAGCTTCTACATTTGGTGCGCCACATACAATTTGCAAACTATTTTCTTGCCCAATATCAACAGTAGTTATGCTAAGTCTATCGGCATTAGGGTGTTGATCTTTTGTAAGTACTTCGCCTATAACTATCCCTTTCAGTCCGCCTTCTACGCTTTCAACAGTTTCTATTCCTTCTACCTCTAGTCCGGTATCTGTCAAATACTTAGCTACAACATTAGCATCCAAATCGATGTTTATGTATTCTTTTAGCCAGTTGTATGAAATTTTCATCTACAATATATTAAGTAACAAAAGTAATAAAAAGAATGAGGTAATATCAGGTTGGGTTTTATGATATTCTACTCCATTCAACTTGTCTATTACTGACTTCTTTATAATGATTTAATATCGACTTGTTTTTGGGTAGTTTTAGACTTGGGTCTTCTTTTAGCACTTCCAAGGCGAGTTGCCTGGCATAATTAAGAATAGCATTGTCTTTTATTAAATCAGCAATTTTCAATTCTAGCATACCGCTTTGCTGAGTACCCATTAGGTCTCCAGGACCTCTCAATTTTAAATCAACTTCAGCTATTTCAAAGCCATCAGTTGTTCTTACCATTGTTTTTAGTCGCTCTTGCCCCTCTGTGCTGATTTTATTGCCGCTCATTAATATACAATAGGATTGCTCGGCTCCTCTTCCAACACGTCCTCTTAATTGGTGGAGCTGTGATAGTCCAAATCGTTCTGCACTTTCAATGACCATTATTGAGGCATTAGGTACATTTACACCTACTTCAATAACGGTAGTTGCTACCATTATTTGTGTTTCCCCTTTCACAAATCTATTCATCTCAAAATCTTTGTCTTCAGACTTCATTTGACCATGAACGATACTAATATTGTAACCTTTGAATGTTCTGCAAATACTTTCATAACCATCCATTAAGTCTTTATAATCCAGTTTTTCACTTTCATTTATTAATGGATAAACTATGTATGCCTGTCTCCCTTTTTCTATTTCTTTTTGGATAAATCCAAGCATGTTGAGTCTTCCACTATCAGACTTCCAAATGGTTTTAATTTCTTTTCTGCCTGGTGGTAGTTCATCAATGACTGAGATGTCCAAATCGCCATATAGTGTCATGGCTAATGTTCTAGGTATTGGAGTGGCAGTCATAACAAGTATGTGTGGAGGTTTACTGTTTTTGAGCCACATTTTAGCTCGTTGTGCTACGCCGAAACGGTGTTGTTCGTCAATAACAACAAATCCAATATTTTTGAATTTTACTTTATCTTCCAATAAGGCATGTGTGCCAACAAGTATATGTATATCTCCATTTTCTAAGCCCTCATGAATGCCTGTTCGCTCGGATTTTTTAACTGAACCTGTCAAGAGAGAAACTTTTAATGGCATATCTTTTAGAAGTTCATTGAGTGTCTCAAAATGTTGTTGAGCTAAGATTTCTGTAGGTGCCATTAGGCAGGTCTGAAAACCATTATCAATCGCCATAAGGATAGACATTAATGCAACAAGTGTTTTGCCACTTCCTACATCACCCTGCAAGAGTCTATTCATCTGTGATTCTCTCGAGCAGTCCTGTCGTATTTCTTTTAGGACTCTTTTTTGGGCATTTGTCAGTTCAAAGGGAAGGTGATTATGAAAAAAGTCGTTAAAATGTTCACCGATTGTCGAAAGGGGAAAACCTTTCAATTTTTTTTGTCGCACAATTTTCATTCTAATAAGTTGCAGTTGAAGAAAAAATAATTCTTCAAACTTTAGACGGTATTGTGCTCTTTGAAGTGTCTGGCTGTCTTTAGGAAAATGGATATTGATGAAGGCTTCTTTCCTTGGAAGAAGATTTAGTTTTTTAATTAGTTCATCAGAAATATTTTCTTTGATATCATTAATGACTTGGGGGAGAAGAACACTTGTCAGTTTGCCAATAGCTTTGTTGGTGAGTCCTTTATTACTTAATTGTTCAGTAGTTGAATAAATGGGTTGTAAACTATTGTGTCCTTCATTTTTATTATTGCTTACTATTTCTAGTTCGGGATGTACAATGTTTATTTTGCCATTGTATAAGTTGGGTTTTCCAAACACGACATAATCAACGTTTGTTTTGATACCATCTTTTACCCATTTAGTGCCTTTAAACCAAACCAGCTCAATAACTCCATTGTCATCTTTCAATTTTGCTGTTAGCCTTTTACTGTGTCTTGCACCAACTTCTTTTAGTTCACCGATTTTTCCAATAAGTTGAACATATGGTAAATCGCTATTTACTTCATTGGTTTTGTAGAATTTTGTTTTATCAACGTATCTGAATGGAAAATAGTTGAGTAAGTCGTTGAAGGTGTGGATGCGTAATTCACTTCTCAACAGTTCGGCTCGTTTGGGGCCAACGCCTTTTAAGTATTCTATTGAAGTGAATAATTGTTGCATGGCATAAAGATAAAAAAAAGCCCCATCAGAATTGATAGGGCTTAAATTACTTTTTCAGTCAAATCTTAGATGTTATTTGAGCCCATAAATAGAACGGGGTTTTCTAAATATCCTTTAAGAGTTGCTAGGAATTTAGAACCTACGACACCGTCTACCACTCTATGGTCGCATGAAAGTGTAACTTTCAGTGTATTTCCGATAACTATCTCACCATTTTTCACAACAGGTTTCTCTACAATACTTCCTACAGCAAGAATGCAAGCGTCAGGAGGGTTTATAATAGCTGTGAATTCTTCAATATCAAACATTCCTAGATTTGAAATGGTAAAGGTATTTCCTTCCCAATCTTCTGGTTGAAGTTTTTTAGCTTTAGCTCGAACACCATATTCTTTAACTTCAGATGATATTTCAGAAAGTCTTTTATTATTAGCGAATCTAACTACTGGAACTAGCAGACCGTCTTCAATTGCCATGGCTATTCCAATATGAATGTGCTCATTGAATCGAATTCTATCGCCTAACCAACTTGAATTTACTTGAGGGTGTTCTTGTAATGCCATTGAAGTTGCTTTGACAATCATGTCATTGAAAGAGATTTTTACTGGAGAAACAGTATTAATCGCTTTCCTTGCTTCAATGGTTTTGTCCATATTTATCTCACAAGTTAAATAGAAGTGAGGTGCAGTAAATTTACTTTCACCAAGTCGCTGTGCAATGACTTTTCTCATTTGAGACACTTCAACTTCGGTATAGCGTTCTACAGAAGGTGCTGAGTTGCTGCCCGAGTAATTGTCAATATCTCGTTTTACTATCCTGCCAGCATCTCCGGTTCCTTTAACAAGTGAAAGGTTTATATTTCTCTCATCAGCTAATTTTCTAGCTAGTGGTGATGCTATGGCTTTCCCATTACTTTCAACTGCTGTTCCTTTTGTTTTGGCAGGTATGGGAGCTGTTACTTTTACCTCTTCAACTTTAGGTGTATCTACTGACTTTGGAGCTTGTTTAGCAGGCTCTTCTTTTTTAGGTTCTGGAGCAGATTCAACTTTTAATAGCTCCGTAATGTCCTCACCTTTTTCACCTAAAATAGCCAGTATGGTATCAACAGGTGCTTTAGCTCCTTCGGCAACCCCAATATGTAATAAGAAGCCTTCTTGAAAGCTTTCAAATTCCATTGTGGCTTTATCCGTTTCTATTTCGGCTAATAAATCGCCTTCTGAAACTTGGTCACCAACATTTTTGTGCCATTTTGCTACCACACCTTCAGTCATCGTGTCACTGAGTCGGGGCATATTTACTACTTCTGCCATCTTCTTACTCTTTAATAAATGGATAATCTACTTGTTCATAAACACTATCGTATAAATCTTGTTTTGTAGGGAACGGTGATTCATCAGCAAATTTAATTGCTTCAGCTATCGTTTCTTTTACCTCAAGGTTTATTGCTTCAATTTCTTTTTCACTTGCAAATTTATTCTTCTTGATATGCTCTAGTGTAGTGTTTATGGGGTCAATTTTTTGATACTCACTCACCTCGTCTTTCGTGCGGTATTGTTGTGCATCGGACATTGAATGCCCTTTATATCTATATGTTTTTGCTTCTAAAAATGTTGGGCCGTCGCCTTTTCTGGCTCTAGCAACTGCCTCTTCAACGGCTTCCATCATTGTTACAGGACTCATGCCATCTACTGGTTTGCATGGCATCTCATAACCTAATCCGAGCTTCCATATTTCTGTATGATTTGCTGTTCTTTCAACGGAAGTACCCATAGCATAACCGTTATTTTCAACGATAAAAACTACGGGAAGTTTCCATAGCATAGCTAGGTTAAATGTTTCATGTAAGGAACCTTGTCTAACGGCTCCATCACCCATAAAACATAGGGTAACAGCATCGCTTCCGTTGTACTTATCAGCAAATGCTAAACCAGCACCTAAAGGAATTTGTCCACCAACAATTCCGTGACCTCCATAGAAGTTGTGTTCTTTGCTAAACATATGCATTGAACCACCATTTCCTTTAGAGCAGCCTGTTATTTTTCCCATAAGTTCAGCCATAACATGCTTAGGGTCTACGCCCATAGCAATAGGTTGAACGTGGTTTCTGTAAGCGGTAATCATCTTATCTTTTGAAGGGTCAATTGCGGCTCGACATCCAGCGAGGATAGCCTCTTGACCATTGTAGAGGTGCAAAAAACCTCTAATCTTCTGTTGGATATAAAGAGCAGATGCCTTGTCTTCTAATTTTCGCCACAAAAGCATGTCTCTGTACCAATTTAAATAAGTTTCTTTTGAAATCTTTTTCGCCATAGGTTTAATTATAATAGTCGCAAATTTAACACAAAAAGAGTTAAAAAAATAGGTTTTGACTTTTAGTGATTATGGATTTTATGTTTAAATTTTAAATATCTTTTTTACTCTAGTAAAACTCGATATTTTTTATCAAAAAACGATCGAATCGTGTAATTTTTACACTTTGAAAGCGTAATATTTTACCCAAATAGATGCAAATAACTAATAAAATAATGCTGATATTTGTTCCTCAATGATAAAATACCTTGTTTCAATATTAATGTTAGTGTCTGTTGTTTGTCAATCTCAAACATTCAGAGTATCTGATAATGTATTGAGCACAAGTCTATATCAGCCATTTGCTCAAGTAGGAGGTTACACTTTGGCTTTTGAACGTATGCTTGACCCAGGTTATAGTAGAAATGCTGCCCAGTTTTCTTATAAAGTTAATGCGACCCTCTTGTCTGATAAGAGAAAGGCGGAAATTTCTAACATAGATGGACAGCCCTTTTATGATCCTGACGCATTCAGATATAATGGTTTTATGTTTGTTCCTGAGCTTAAGTATTATTTTACGTGGGATGCTCCAATGGGAGTATATCTTAACGTTTTTGGCACTTACTCATCTTATACTGAATCTTACACTGATGAGAAAGTGAACAGCAATGGAGATTACGATAAGAAAATATCCGAATTAGGAAGGGGCGTAGGTGCGGGAATTCAGTATATAGTCTTTAGAAATATAACTATGGATGTTGTCGGAGGTTATCATTTAAAAGATATTTCCTCAAAAACAAAGCCAATTAATTCTGATGAGTTTACGGCTAACCCTGACACCCAAACGGATAGGCTTTATTTAAATGTTTATTTAGGGTTTAATTTTTAAAGGCTATTTTAGAACGAAGCCGACGCTTATTTGAATGTATATTGATTCAAGGTATTCGTAATTATCAAATATTCTTCCAGTATATTCAGTGTAATGCGACCTAGCAATGTTAAATTGTGGTCCTACACTTACTTTAAAGGAAAGTTTCCTTTTATCTTGAAAACGGTAACCAATTCTTGGAGTGAAATATACTAAGTTAGAATTGGCGATAAACTTTTCTTCAAAATTAGAGTGATTGTGGTGAACATAATCTTTTGTGAAAAATACTTGAGGGCGTATTGTCGCTCCAATTTCAAAAAAACTATTTCTATTACCATACAAGAAGCTTCCATTGATTGGGAAGCCAATATTAGGAGGAACTATATATCCTTTTTTTTGGTCAATTGTACTGAAACCTCCTGAAATGCTGTAGCCATATTTTTTGTCTATTATCTTTGAATAGTCAAAGGTTAGAGCTGGCATAAACAACAAATGATTCGTCTCTAAATAAAAACTTTTTTGACTTTTATTCAGCGGATTAGTAGCAGATATATTGTTTAGAAATATGGTAGAAAATGCAATTACAACGTTGATGTAGAGAAATTTCTTCATGTATACTTTTTCATGTTTTAAGTAGCGTCAAACTTAGAGTTAGACTAGTGATTGAGGAAGCTGCTTTCAACCCCTATAAGTAGCAAAAAATAATTATTCTAAGTCTAAAGAGTCTAAAATTTTGCTGTCTGCAATATTAGGAATGGTAACTTTTAATTTCGGTGTTCGTTCCATTTCTCTTTTGATAGCAAAAATAGCTTCTTCGTTTCTTGCCCAGCTTCTTCTAGCAATACCGTTATTAACATCCCAGTGTAGCATCATTTGTAATCGCTTATCGCTTTCATCACTACCGTCAATGAGCATTCCGAAGCCTCCGTTTATAACTTCGCCCCAGCCGACTCCACCGCCGTTGTGGATAGATACCCAAGTTGCTCCTCTAAAGCTGTCGCCAATTACATTATGAATTGCCATATCAGCAGTAAAGCTTGATCCATCATAGATGTTAGAGGTTTCTCTGTATGGTGAATCTGTTCCTGAAACATCATGATGGTCTCTTCCTAAGATGATTGGACCAACAACACCCTCTTTAATTGCTTTATTAAATGCTTTTGCTATTTCTATTCTGCCCTCTGAATCAGCGTAAAGGATTCGTGCTTTGGAGCCAACCACGAGTCTATTTTCTTCAGCACTTTTAATCCACCTGATGTTGTCTTCCATTTGTTGCTTAATTTCATCTGGTGCTGTTTGTTTAATTCGACCAAACAGATGCTCATCATGGCTCAACTCATACGCCAGTAACTTCTGCCTGATATTTCCCCCAGTTACATATCCATCAAATGCTGCACTAAAATTTCCAAGATCTTCCTGCATCTTAGCGTGCGTATAGTGCAGGTGGGATCGATCTGAGTCATTCAACTTTTCACGATTCAATAAATCATCGACAACACTGATCTGGGGATGATTAAGAGTGTACTTGGTCAATGCGCTAAGATGTCTATGGCCCTCAGCATCATCAGGCCTGATGGATAGAGCTTTTTTGTAAGCTTCTATGGCACTTTGAGGCGACCATTCCTTTTTTCCCAGCACTCGAGCGGCCACATCGCCTACAAATCTTGAGAACGGATGCGATTCTTGCTGAAACAAAATAGGCGCTTCTTTTTTGTAATGTCCGTGCCAAATCTGGCGACATATATTCACGAACTGAACCTTAGCGGCCATTTCGTTCGTGTTTTGCTTGCCGTGCAGGACGTGTTCTTGCGATGCAGCTTCTAATATTTTTCGAGCAGAAATTAGCTCTTTTTTAAGCCAATAGGGTGCGTCGGATGATAGGCTTTTCAGGTCTTTAATAATTCGAACAAGTTTTGCGTT
>ENA-ORDA01002875-ORDA01002875.1-marine-metagenome-genome-assembly--contig:-NODE-2875-length-12624-cov-3.910895_pt1 | contig 12624 bp, 12 predicted proteins | sample MGYA00237778_ERZ508506 | MGnify/ENA primary metagenome ERZ508506 (study PRJEB26177, sample SAMN06267891) | marine metagenome | isolation source: Monterey Bay, California, USA | place: Pacific...
AGGCGCAGCCGAAGATGCTTGGAGATTTATAATTCCAAAACTATCAGAAAACTTTACAGTAATAACATATGATTTACGTGGGCATGGTAGGTCACCAGTTACTCACAAAAATTTTGGTTTAGAAGAATTAGTTTTAGATTTAGAGAGAGTAAGAGAAAAAGCAAATATTGATAAAGGACATTTTATTGGACACTCTCTAGGAGGAATGATTGCACCAGCTTATGCAAAAAAATATCCCGATAAAGTTTTATCTGTCGGGATGTTATCAACTGTAGCAGGCAGATCTGATGATGACACAAAAAAAGTTTGGAGCGTTATTAAAGAAATGGAAGAAAATGGTGTAGAAAAAACTTTAGAAAAATTGATAACCAGATGGTTTACTGACGAGTTTATTGCAAACAATTCTGAATTGGTAACTAGAAGATTAAAACAAGTAGTTGATACTGACCCAGATGTTTTTTTAAATGTATTTAGAATTTATGCAAAAACAGAAATGATTTCTTGGCTAAAAGAATTAACAAAACCTTGTTTATTAATGACAGGTGAAAATGATGGGGGATGCACTCCTAAGCATAATGAAAAAATGGCCAATGAAATTGAAAATTCAGAGCTTGTAATATTACCAAAACTTAAACACTCTTTCTTAATAGAAGGACCCGATCAAATTATAGACAATATAATTAAATTTATTACCAAATTTGATTAAAAGATTTTAGTCTAATATTTTTTGAAAATCCTTTAGTATTTCTAATATGTTTCTCTATATTTTTTGAGAGATTTTGAACTAATTTTAAACCTTGTCTTAATTCATGTACGCTAAAATTGTTTAATTTGTTTTTAGGTAAGTTTTTGTTTGCTTTAATAATTTTGGATGTTTTATTAATTAATTTTTTTTCTCTTTTTTCAAAAGCTTTAATAATATTTGAATGAAATTTTTTTTTATTTTGTAAAATTAAGTAAAATAATCTTTTACATTCATATACAGCTGAAATAGTAGATTCAATTCCTTGATCGACCAAAGAAAGAGTATCTATGTTTTCTTTTTTTCTTTCATCTGAAAATCTATGAGACTCTCCAACTGTAAGATATCTATGCATCATAAACTCTTCGGGAATTTTGGTTTGACCAATGAAAACTGGAGAAAAAGGTGAGGCTACAGCTCCAATTGGTGAATGCCACAACATTCTTAAATTATTATGAGAAGGATCAATTAAAGGAACAACCTGACCATATCCTGCAGTATCCCCTGTTAATTTTGGAGTCCTTATTGCCCACATAACATCTTTTAATTTAATTTTTCCTGACTTTTTTGATAATTTTTTCATTTTATTTTCTATCCATTTTACTCCTTTCCATTTACCTTTTTTATCGCCTAAGATTTTGTTTACATTAAATGAACCTTTTGAGTACCAACCTTTATTTCTACAGAACTTAATAAGATTTTTAGAGTAAAGAAAATTAGGATTATTTTTTTCATTAATTGGAATTTCTTCAATATAACCTGGACGTGATGCTCGTATAGTATTTGGGCCTAGACGTTCTGCGACCCACAAACTTTTGCCTCCAGCAAACTGTATCATTACCCATGCCTCTTTAGAGTCAGCAAATATATGTGAGTTTCCTCCATAAGTACTTTCTCCATATTTTTTTATTAATTTGCTTGCTATTGTTACGGCTTCTCGAGCAGATTTAGCACGTTCTAAAACTATTCTTGCCAGGTCGCTATAATTTAGTCCTTTTTGATTTTTTGGAGTCATTTTAATTAATTCTTTACGTGATGGAGACCAAATATCTCTTACAGCAACTCCATATTCATTTAATCCTCCATTAGTAATTGGAGAAGGAACACCTAAATAATATGAGTAGCTTACACGTATATGTTTATGTGTTTGTGAAACTTGAGGGATTTTTATTAATTTGCCCGGCATGTCAGAATTTTCTGTGACACCAACAATTATTTTCTTACCTGTTTTGTGTTTTATTTTTGGAATAATTTCAAGCCAATGGCTTGAAGGTTCATCGCCATATCCAGCTAACCAAGCGTTACCATCAGATGTTAAATTTTTTCCAATGTAAAGACCATAACTCATAAATTATAGATAAAGATTATTTCAAATTAGTGCATTCTAATAGTGTTTCCATCAACACCAATAATTTGACCAGATATTCTTTCGGCATCGTCAGAAATTAAAAAGCTACACATTTTCCCAATATCTTCTTCATATATCCAACTATTCATAGAAGTCATTGACACAAATTCTTTTTCTACTGATTTTTTAGAAAGTTTTAGAAACTTTGCTTTATCTCTAATAACTCTTCCCATTCTATCACCTTTGATTGTGCCAGGACATATTGCGTTAACACGAATATTAAATTTACCCAATTCCATTGCGATGGTTTTAGTTATTCCAACAACTGCCCATTTACTTGCTGCATATGGTGATCTTAAAGGGAATCCTAATATACCAGCTGTAGATGAAAAATTAATTATTACTCCTTTCTTATTTTTTTTAAGCATAGGAATTGCAAGTTTTGAAAAATAAAAATGACTAATTACGTTTATTTTTAATGTTTGCTCCCAATCTTTTGATTTAAGCTTTTCGATTGTGCCAGTAGGTCCTGCAATTCCAACATTGTTAATTAAAGCATCTATTTTTTTTGTTTTTTTTAATACTTGCTTAAAAAAACTAGAAACTTCATTTTCATTTGATGCATCACATTCATAAGAAAATAATTTTTTATTATTTTGTGGATGTTTTTTGGCTTTTTTTATTAAATTTTTATCGATATCACAAATATATACAGTAGCTCCTCTATTTAGAAATAGTTTAGCTGCAGACCAACCAATTCCAGAAGCTCCTGCAGAAATTATAATTTTTTTATTTTTTAATGATTGGTTAACCATTAATTATGATTTTGTTAATGATGACTGTAATTCTTTATTAGTTATATAACCTGTTACGTTTCCACTTTTATCAACTACTTCACAATTAGCATTGGTACAAACTATTTGTGGTAAAAATTCCTCTATAAATTGATCTTCATTTACTTTAACTAGATTTGATTTATCAATACCGTTTGTTTCATTAGCTTTTGTCATAATGATTTTAGCTTTGATAACTTTTGCTCTGTTAACATCTTTAACAAATGCTTTTACATAATCATCAGCAGGTCTCATGATGATATCAACAGGAGTTCCAACCTGAACTAGTTTTCCTGCATTTAGTATTCCAATATGATCTCCAAGTCTTAAAGACTCATCTAAATCATGAGTAATGAATACTATTGTTTTTTTTAATTCAGATTGAAGATCAATTAATTGTTTTTGCATATCACTTCTAATAAGTGGATCTAGCGCACTAAATGCTTCATCCATCAACATGATGTCAGAATTTGTTGCTAGCGCTCTTGCTAGACCAACACGTTGCTGCATTCCTCCTGATAATTGATTTGGAAATTGATTTTCAAATCCATTAAGTCCAACAGCTTCAATTTTTTCCATAGCAATTTTATCTCTTTCCTCTTCAGACTTTCCTTGCATCTCTAAACCATAACCAACGTTTTGCATTACTGTTTTGTGAGGAAACAAACCAAATCTTTGAAATACCATACTAATATGATTTCTTCTCCAATTTAATAGTTCTTCAGGATTACAATTTATAATATTTTCACCATCAATTAAAATTTCCCCAGCGGTTGGATCGATTAATCTATTTATATGTCTTATTAACGTTGATTTTCCAGAACCTGATAAACCCATACAAACAAAAGTTTCTCCTTCTTCAATATTCAAAGAAACATTATCGAGACCAACTGTGTGTCCTGTCTGTTCAAGAACTTCGTCTTTTGTTGACCCACCTTTAACCATATCCATTACTGAGTCTGGATCATTACCAAAAATTTTATAAATATTACTTATTTCAATTTTTGACATTATTTCTTAGCCTTTTTAACTGGTGAATTTCTTTCTTGAAGTGTTTCACCATAAGATTGTGTAATTCTATCCAAAACAATTGCCAATAACACAATTGCAATACCAGCCTCTGCAGCTCTTCCTACATTTAATTGCTGAAGACCCAAAAGAACCTCATCTCCTAAACCTCTTGTCCCAATCATCGATGCAATAACCACCATGGATAAAGCCATCATTGTACATTGGTTAATTCCTTGCATAATATTTGGAAGAGCTAATGGGATTTGAACACCCCATAATTTTTGTTTTTTGCTAGCACCAAAAGCATCTGCTGCTTCTGTTACTTCACTATCAACCAATCTAATTCCTAAATCTGTTAATCTAACCAAAGGTGGAACCGCATAGATAAAAGTTGCAATAATTGCTGGTACCGCACCCAAACCAAATAACATGATACCTGGAATTAAATACACAAAAGCAGGAATGGTCTGCATTAAATCAAGTATAGGAAGAATTTTTTCTCTTACTCTATTTGCTCTAGACATCCAAATTCCAATGGGAACACCTATTACAAGACATAAGAAAATACTGATTAACATTATAGATGTTGTTTCAATTGCTTTATCCCAGAATCTTGGATGCAAAAATCCTATAAAAAATGTGCAGAATCCAACTGCAACTGTTGTTTTAATTTTTTTCCCACTTGCAAAATATGCAAGTATTACTACACCTATAATTACTAAAGGCCAGGGGGCTTGAACTAAAAAATTTTTAAGGCCCATTAACATTGCAAGTAAAACATTATTTATTGCTTCAAAAATAAAACCAAAGTTTTCATTTAAAGCTTTGAACCATTTGTTGATCCAGGGCATTAAGGGTAAGTCTAACCATTTAGGCCAATTACTTAGCCAAGAAAAATCATTTAATAACTCGCCAACAGACTCTGGTTTTCTTTTAGATGAGCTGTAGCTAGTAACTAATAACCATACAAAAATACCTAAAAGACTTAAGTTAAATAAATTTTTTTTATCTTTGAACATATATGATTATTATTATTTAAAGAAAGAGCCCAGTAAAGGGCTCTTTCAAATTATTTTATTTTATCAGATTACAAAGCAGCTGTAACTTTTGAAGCTACGTCTGCAGGTACCCAACTTTTCCACATTGCTTGAGTTTTTAAAAACTCTTTAGCAGTTAATTCCATATCACCATCAGACTCGTCTTCGTAGAAGGCTAACATTGTATTAACTACTGCTGTAGGAATAGTATACTTTTCTAAGAAAGCTGTTTCTGCTGGATTAGCTTTTGCCCAGTCAGTTAAAACAGACTTTGTTAAAGCCATATCTCTATATTCACATGCACAAGATTTAGTGTATGCATCTGGACCATCTGCTTTGATTTTTTCAACAACTGCAGACATGTTATTCCAGCAATCTGAATCAAATTTAGGTTCTGTTAATCTAACAAGATCAACTTTACCCATTAAACCAGTAGGTGCCCAGTAATATGTAAAGATAGGTTTTTTCTTAGCAAAAGCACCAGCGATAGCAGCATCTAATGCGCCACCAGAACCTGGGTCAAAGTTTGTATAGAAAGCATCTAGACCATACTCTTTTTGTTTTACTAAGTTTACTGTGTAACAAGTCCAACCAGAAATACAGCTTGTCATTCTTCCTTTAGAAGGGTTTTCAGGATCTTTAAATAGCGCAGCTATTTTAGGATCTTTCATATCCATTACTGACTTTAAATTGTATTTATCAGCTGTAGCTTTATCTACATAGAAAGCTTGCTGAGAGTCTGGAGTGTTCACACCAATATTTTTGATCGTACCAGCTTTTTCATGAGGCTCGTAGTTTGCAATAATATTGTCGTACCAAACTTCAGTGATTACATCTAACTGCTTATCGTAGTGAGCAGCCATGATAGGAGTTGTGCTTCCTTTAGTTACTGAAACTTCACATCCATATCCTTTTTCAAGAATAAAAGACGCAATAGCAGTATGAATATTTGCACTACTCCAGTCAAAATCCCCCAGTCTTGCTTTACAGTCACCTGCATTAGCAGTAGTTGCTAATAAAAATGATCCAAAGAAAGCTGCAGAAATTAATTTTTTAAAAAACTTCATTAAATTATCTCCTTAAGGTTAAGTTTTAATATTAATATCTAATAATGATTGAGAACAAAACACAAGAGCTGAATCTTGTTTACAACTATAAATTGAATTGAATTTTTACGCTTTATATATAATGATTACTCATGAGCTCAATTTCAAAATTAGAGAAAAATACCAATTATTTAAAAGTTATTTGGGATGATGGTGAAGAAAGTAAGTTTAACTATTTATGGTTAAGAGATAACTGTCCATCTGCACACGACAAAGATTCTCGTCATAGAATGTTCAATATTTTGAACATTTCAACAGATATTAGTCCAAAAACTTATAATGTTAATAATAATGGAAGCTTAGAAATAGAGTGGAGCGAAGGGAATCACAAAAGCTCATATGATCCTTCATGGCTAAGAGAAAATTGTTACACGATAAAAAATAAAACCAAATATGTTTCACCATATAAACTTTGGGATAATTCATTACAAAATAATTTAAAATCAATCGAAATAGATTATGATGAAATAATTAATTCAGAAGATGGATTAGTTAAATGGTTGGAGCTTTTACATTATACAGGAATATCAATTGTTAAAAATGCACCAGTAGAAAAAAACTCTGCTTTTAAGGTCTTAAATAGAATTAGCCATACAAGAGAAACTTTTTTTAAAACTCCATTTGAAGTAATTAATATTCCAAAACCAAATAATTCAGCCTATACAGCTCATGCTTTGAGAAATCATATGGACCTTCCATGGTTTGAAAATCCTCCAGGTTATCAATTTTTACACTGTCTAATTAACTCTGCTAAGGGTGGAAATTCCTCAGCTGTAGATGCATTTGCTGTTGCGGATTATTTAAGAAAAAATGAAGAAAAGATATTTGATATTTTAGTAAACACACCTCTAAAATTCAGAGACAAAGACTACACCCAAGAAGCTGTTAGAAGTTTTTATGGATCAGCAATTTCACTCACAAAAGATGGTGATTATAATGATATCAGATATAGTATTGCAACTTTAGATGCACTGGATTGTCATCCAGACAAAATGGACTCAGTTTATAAAGCTCTTCATCGATTTGGTAATTTATTGCATGATGTAAAATTTCAAATTAATTTCAGATTAGAGCCAGGTGATATATTTTCCTTTAACAATAGAAGACTTTTGCACGGTAGAACAGAGTTTGATCCAAACTCAGGTCACAGACACTTACAGGGTTATTATATGGATCGAGATGAAATTATTGGAAGATTAAATTACTTAAAAAAAATTAAACCCTAGGTAGAAATTATTTTTACTTTATCACCCGTCATTTAAAAAAAATTAATTTATTTGTAACAATTCATAAATATTTTTTATATGTTTTTATTTATAAATTTAAATTCAATTAAATTTAATTAACGGAGGAAAATAATGAAAAAAATACTTAGTATTTTAACAATACTATTTACATTTTCTTTTACATCTAACAGTTATTCAAAGACTGAAATTCACTGGTGGTATGGAAACAGTGGTTTTCTTGGTGATGTAATTATAGAAATTGCAAATAGATTTAATGCTTCACAAAACGATTACACTGTAATTCCAACAGGTAAAGGAAGTTACGAAGATAATATGGCTGCAACAATTGCGGCTTTTAGAGCGGGAGATCAACCACATTATTCACAAGTTTATGATGCTGGTGCTGCAATTATGGTAGCGCAAGTAAAAAATGGTGTTGTGATTGGTTTTGAAGAGATGGCAGAAAAATATGGAATTAAAGTAAATGCTGACAATTATATTGCAGGGATTAAAAATTTCTATGCTGACTCTGATGGAAAAATGATTGGTGTACCTTTCAATAGCTCAACATGCTTGATGTATGCAAACATGGATATATTGAAAAAAGTAGGAATTGAAACAGTTCCAAAAACTTATGAAGAGTTTGAAGCTATGGCTCAAAAAATCAAAGATGCAGGATATATTCCTTTGGTTCAGAGTCACTTCCCTTGGATTTGGACTGAAAATTTCTTTTCAAGACATAACTTGTTAATGACTGATGGAAACAATGGTTATGATGCTGTTCCTACTAAAACTTTATTTTCTGAAACTGATGCATTCGCTATGCATTGGAATAAAGTTAAAGAATGGTATGAAAAAGGTTATTACGGTTACAAAGGAAGAGCATGGGGAGATAACCAAGCTCCTTTTATAGCTGGTGAAGCTGCTTTCTGGTTTGGTTCTGCTGCATCATTTGGTGGAATGAAAGGTGTTGTACCTAACTTCTCAGTAAATCATATTCCTTATTGGGACTCAGTTACTAAAGGAAAAGAGTATCCAACATTTATTGGTGGTGCTGCTAACTGGATCTTAAACGGACACACAGAAGAAGAATATAAAGGACTTGCTAAATTCATTGAATTTATGGGTTCTCCAGAAATGGATCTGTATTACCATAACATGACTGGTTATTCTGCAGTGACTAAAGGTGGTATAGAGTTAGCTGAAACTATTAACTTTTATAGAACTTCTCCTTACCACAAAGCTGTTGGTGAACAATTAAGCTTAGAAGGTTCGACTATTCCTGGTGGATATAGAGCTGGTAACTGGCCACAAATTCGTGAAGTAATTTATGAAAATGTTGAGCCAATGTTAAACGGTAAGATCTCTATTGAAAAAGGTCTTAAGAACATGGACAAGGGCGCAGCGAAATTGTTAAAACAATTTGCTAAAACTCTTTAAAAAATAATATTAATGAGGAGGATATTAAAGTATCCTCCTCGTTTTTATATGTATGAAAAAAGTTCAATTTAAATCTAATTATTCTCAATATCTTTTCTTAGCACCACAGCTAGGAATTTTATTAATATTTTTATATTGGCCAATAATACAAACTTTTAAAGATGCATTTACTATTCAGGATGCGTTTGGAATAAGTACCCAGTTTGCAGGTATTGATAATTTTTTATTTATTTTTGATGATCCGGCTTATTTCACAGCTTTTAAATTTACAATGATTTATAGCTTCGTCATTACACTTGTAACAGGAGCTATTGGATTGTTGCTTGCTGTTCAAGCTAATAAAGTAATTCATGGTAAAAGTGCTTACAAAACTCTTTTAATTTGGCCTTATGCAATTGCGCCAGCTGTAGTGGGCGTTATGGCAAATTATTTTTTTAGTGAAAGATTTGGACTTCTTTATCATTTGTTCAATGATCTGTGGGGTTTTAACTGGTATGAAAGTGTCTATGATGCTTATATTTACGTAATTGTAGCTGGTTCTTGGAAACAAATTAGTGCTAATTTTATTTTTTTCTTAGCTGGCCTTCAGGCTATTCAAGTATCTGTAATTGAAGCGTCAATGATTGATTGCAAAAGTAGTTTTAGAAGATTTTGGACAATTACATTTCCATTACTCATGCCTACTACATTTTTTTAATAATAATTAATATTACTTATGCTTTTTTTGATACATTTGGAATTATTGACACCACAACAATAGGAGCTCCATCTGGTGAAACTAGAACTTTAGTTTATAAAGCTTACATGGATGGATTTAGGGGGCTAGATTTAGGAAGTGCTGGTGCTCAATCAATAATGATGATGTTAATTGTTTTATTTATTACGATTTTTCAATTTAGATACATTGAAGGAAAGATACATTACAATTAATGACTAGATTATTCACATCAAACTTATCACATATAATTTTATTCATCGGAATATCAATTATGGTAATTCCTGTATGGATGATTTTTGCTAGTTCAACCCACACAAGTTCATTTATTAATACACATGGACTTCAGTTTTTTTTAGGTGATAGCTTTCAAGAAAATTACTTAAGGGTTTTGTTGTATAAAGGAGGTTTCTTTAAAGAAATAACTGCTTTAAAAATGTTTCTTAATAGCTTTATAATGGCAACAGGAGTAGCCTTGTTATCAGTTGTTACCTCTCTCATGGCCGCATACGCTTTAGTCTATTATAGAACTAAATATGCAACATTTTTATTCTGGTTAATTTTTATTACTATTTTGGTCCCTCTAGAGTTAAGAATTTTTCCCACTTATTCAGTTATGGCTAAACTTAATCTGGTAAATTCTTATTTTGGATTAATTGTTCCTATTTCAGCTTCAGCTATAGCAACTTTATTTTTTAGACAATTTTATAGAACAGTTCCAGATGAATTACTTGAGTCAGCAAAATTAGATGGTGCAAGTACTTGGAGATTTTTTATTGATTTTTTAGTTCCATTATCAAGAACAATGATTGTTGCTATGTTTATTTTTATGTTTGTCTTTGGTTATAATCAATATCTATGGCCACTATTAGTTACATCCTCAGAACAGTATTGGACAGTAGTTATGGGATTAAAAATGATGTCAGGATCAATCGTACATCGTTTTGCTTTTGTAATTATGTCTATGGTTCCACCAATTTTAATTATAATTATTTTACAAAAACACTTTATTAAAGGAGTATTTCAAGATAAATGAAAATTAAACCACTTCAGATTTCAGCTCATATTATTCTTCTACTAGGTGTATTGCTGATGGTTGTTCCAATTTGGATATCTTTCGCTAGCTCTACTCACGATACAGTAACTATATTAACAAAAGGTATGCAATTTAATATTGGTGAACATTTTTCAAAAAATTACAATGAGGTTTTAAATGAAAAGGGTGGTTGGTCAGAGGAAGTTACTGCAGCAAAAATGTTCATTAATAGTTTTATAATGGCATTAGGGATAGCAACTCTTAAGGTGACTATTTCAGCAATGTCAGCCTACGCTCTAGTTTATTATAGATTCAAATTAGCTGTACCTATTTTTTGGTTAATCTTTATTACTTTGCTAGTACCTTTAGAAGTGAGAATTTTTCCTACTTATAAAATTGTATCAGATTTAGGCTTAACCAATTCTTATACGGGTCTAATTCTTCCATTAGTTGCATCTGCAACTGCAACTTTTTTCTTTAGACAATTTTACAGAACTATCCCAGATGAATTGCTTGAATCTGCTAAGCTGGATGGTGCAAATAGTTGGAGATTCTTCATAGATTTCTTGGTCCCATTATCCAAAACTATGATTGCAGCAATGTTTATATTCATGTTCGTTTATGGATATAGCCAATATTTATGGCCATTAATTATGACGACTAGTGAAAAATATTGGACAGTTGTAATGGGAATGAAGATTATATTTACAGAGAGTTATGAAGGTGTTGCTCTTCCAAGAACAGCAGAGAGATTTGCATATATTATTTTATCAATGTTACCTCCAGTTTTAGTGGTAGTAATTTTACAAAAATGGTTCATAAAAGGACTAATTCAAACAGAAAAATAAATGAGTTTTTTAGAATTAAAAAATGTAACTAAAATTTATCCTAATGGAACTAAAGCAGTCCATGAAACTTCGTTAAGTATTGAAGAAGGAGAATTTATGGTTTTTGTTGGTCCTAGTGGATGTGGTAAATCTACTTTACTAAGAATGGTAGCTGGTTTAGAGGATATTACAGAGGGAGAAATTACCCTTGATGGAAATTTGATAAACGAGACTGACCCATCTGAAAGAGATATTGCAATGGTATTTCAAAATTATGCTTTGTACCCACATATGAATGTTTATAACAACTTAGCTTATGGATTGAAGAATAGAGGGATTGATAAGAAAGATATTGAACAAAAAGTTAACGATGCAGCAAAACTTTTACAAATTTCAGATTATTTGGAGAGAAAACCATCAATGCTATCAGGTGGCCAAAGACAAAGAGTTGCGATGGGAAGAGCTATTGTAAGAAATCCAAAAATATTTTTATTTGATGAGCCTTTGTCAAACCTTGATGCAAAATTAAGAATTCAAATGAGACTTGAGATTAAAAAACTTCAACAAAAAGTAGGAGTAACAAGTATATTTGTTACTCATGATCAAACTGAAGCCATGACGCTTGCTGATAAGTTGGCTGTTATTAATAATGGAATAATAGAGCAACTTGCAACTCCAATTGAAATTTATAATAACCCAAAATCTTTATTTGTTGCTGGATTTATAGGATCTCCTCAAATGAATTTTATGGAAGGTGAATTAAAAAATAACACATTATCTGCTGAAGGTTTTGAAATTAAAAATATAAAAAGTGATTATAATGGGGATATTATACTTGGGATAAGACCTGAACATTTATCACAATCAGATAATGGATTAATAAATTTAAGTGTAGATATGGTTGAACAGTTAGGTTCAGATAATCTTGTCTATGGTCAATTAAAAGATAAAAAAGATTTTTGCTATAGATGCCCAGGCAATCTAACAATCAAAAAAGGTAGCAATCTCAGTCTTAATATTGATGATGGTAACTATTTTATTTTTGATAAAAGTAGCGGTAAACGAGTTAATTAAATTTGATTTTATCTAAACCAAACCATATTAAAATTTATGGGCACCGAGGAGCCAGAGGCGATCTTCCAGAAAATACTTTAGAGAGTTTTAAATATTTATTTGATAATAATATTAATGCTTACGAAACAGATATTTTAATTACCAAAGATCTTACACCTATTATTACACATGATTTTAGATTAGACCCTAGTTTTACCAAAGATGAAGATGGAAATTGGATAAAGGATGA
>ENA-ORDA01002876-ORDA01002876.1-marine-metagenome-genome-assembly--contig:-NODE-2876-length-12617-cov-2.746411_pt1 | contig 12617 bp, 12 predicted proteins | sample MGYA00237778_ERZ508506 | MGnify/ENA primary metagenome ERZ508506 (study PRJEB26177, sample SAMN06267891) | marine metagenome | isolation source: Monterey Bay, California, USA | place: Pacific...
TTAAAGTGAAGCCCCTCCGGGCCTGCTCAAATTTGAATTCGCCCAACCGCTTTTTCCCTTTAAGCTTTTCGCAATCAAGGGTGCACCTCGGCCAATGACGAATCGCTGTAATTTGACGCCAGCACCCCCAGCTAGGACAATCACACCAACTTTTTTCAGAGCAGTCCTTATGGCAATTGGTATCATCGCAACCCTCGAAATCAAAGCAGGCCAACAAGCCGCCTTCGAAGCCATCTTTTTAGAATTGAGTGCCCTGGTGCGGGCCCATGAACCGGGCAACCACTTTTACGCACTCCACAAGAGCCGCGCGTCCGACACCACTTACGTGGTCCTTGAACAATATGCGGATGACGCGGCACTACAAGCGCACAATCAAACCGAGTACTTCAAGCGACTTGGCGGCGCCATGGGGCCACACATGGCCGGACGCCCAAAAATAGAAATGCTGGATGCGGTTTAGAAACTGCGATAATGCTTGAGTTGCGCTACCTAATTAGGCAGATAGGCCTCTTAGCTTAACCGCTCAACCAACCAGGGCAACGAGCGATCCATCCGATAGTCGATACCCGAATGGGTATCGTCGAAGGTCTCGAATTCGTGATCTATATTCAGGGCCTCGCAACGCGCACTAAATTTTCGTGCACCATAGAGCAAATGGTATTGGTCTCTTAGACCGCAATCAAGAAACAACCCTTTCAGCGCCCGCAAATTTTCCTGAGCCGCTAACCGCTCGAGCCCAACAATCGGGTCAAAGGCTTGCCAGGCAGCCCATCTGTCATCATCCCTTTCGCAGGTTTGCAGATCCACTGGCAACCGAACGCCAAAGGGTGCATCCGCATCAGGATCGTACGACGCCGCCATCGCAAACGTCATCAAAACGTGCATCTCGCCGCCGGCTATGCGCCGGCGGCGATGGAGGCGTTCTATGTAACCCGGGACACTCAACCCGCTCTGGGTCAAGGCTAAGAGCACCTCAGGGAATTCTCGGCCGTAACACAACTCAAAATCCATATCGCCGGAATGACACACCACAGCCCCCCAATGCTCACCGTGATGAAGTGCTTGATGAAGTGCGCCGTAGCCACCGCTGGATTTACCAAAAAGCCCTCGACCACCGGGTTCTGTGATGACTGGATATCGCGCTTCAACGGCTGGCACTAAGACCTCATGCAGCCAGCGCGCCCACTGCCCCATCGCAATTGAGTCAACATATTGATTCCCCCCCAGAGACGTAAAACAATCTGGAAACACATAAACTGCCGGCCCTAGGACCCCCTCATTCATGAGCCGATCGATCCGCTGGGGTAGCGTTTCGCCAAACCCCTTCCAAGCAAGATGAGACAAACCACTGCCTGTAAAACCCGCCAGATCGATGAGCAACGGGTAGCGCTCACCCGGGCGGCACGCTTGCGGGACATAAACCCCAACCGTTCGCGCGGTCGGATCCCCCAACAAATTTTCGAGTAAGGGGTGCCCTTCGGTTTCAAAAAATTCGAGTTGTCCTTTTGGCGGGCTAAAGGCATGTACTGGCATCAAAACTCCTCACAGTGGTTTCAGCGTCAAACACTTGATTCCGTCGCGACGGCGGGAGACCGCAACCCAGATCTCAGACCGCCAATATCCTCAAAAACCCGATAAATGGCCGGGACAACCAACAAGGTGATCACCGTTGCAAACGTGACCCCGAACGCAAGGGAGACCGCCATGGGCACCAGAAACTGAGCCTGAACACTGGTATTGAACATCAGCGGCATCAGGCCAACAAACGTGGTCAGTGACGTCAGAATGATCGGGCGGCAGCGGGTCACTGCGGCATTAACCACCGCATTATCTAAACTCTCGCCCTCTGACACCAGCCGGTTTACCGTATAGGTTAGAATCAAACTGCTGTTGACCACGACCCCCGCGGCCGCAATCATCCCGAGAATAGACATCATGGCGAGGCCCGCAACAAGATCAAACTGCTTCATGATTTGGTGCCCCCAAATCGCCCCAACATAGGCAAAGGGAATGACACTCATTATCATGAGCGGCTGAGTGTAGGAATGCAGTGGAATGGCCAGCAGCGCATAGATCACAAACAAGGCGATCAAAAAAGGAAAAACCAAACTCACTAAATATTCGCCGCTCTGGCGTTGCTCGCCCTCAAGACTGAGCGCGACCCTTGGATGATCTTTTAAGAGGTCATTGAGATAACCGCGGCTCAGATCACTCAGCACCTCCTCGGCCGTAATGACACTTCGATCCACATCAGCTGTGACGCTCACCACCCGACGGGCATCGGTGCGGTTAATACTCGCATAACCGCGTCCCAGTTCGGCCTCCGCAACCGTTGTAAAGGGAATCTCTGAACCGGCCGGCGTTCGGACGCGCATCCGGTCGAGGGCCCCAACGCTACGCCGTTCGGAATCGGTATAGCGCACCATCACCCGAACATCGTCTCGACCTCTTTGAATGCGCTGCGCCTCCTCACCATAAAAAGCTTGCCGAACCTGGCTGGCCAATTGTGCAAGAGACAAACCCGCGGCGTCGCCCTCGGGTTTCATCGATAATTTAAGTTCCTGCTTACCCGAACGAAACGAATCAGTAATATCGATCACGCCCGGGTAACTCGAGAGTTTCAGCCGCAACGCCGCGGCGATTTCGCGAAGCTCACCGACGTTCTCGCCCGACAACTGAATATCAATCGCATTGCCTACCGTGAACAACGAGCTATTGAACTTCAATTCCACCGCTCCGGGAATTGAGCCGGCCTGCTCACGCCAAAGATTGGCAATCGTTCTGGTATCAAGCGTACGCGCCTGACTGGGCGTAAGTTGCAAGGTCACCTCACCTAAATGGCCGCCGCCAGAGCTGCCCCCACCCGAACTACCTGGGCCACCGCCACCACGACTTGACGGCTGATTGCCCACCGCCGATAAAATGTGTGTGACGGGCGGCGCATCCGGGAACTGCGCCGCAAGCTCCTCGGCAAGTTCCTCGGCAGACTGCTCAAGGTAGAGCACCGCATCCGCCGTTACGGCGGCCGAGGTCCCCAAAGGCATGGTCAACTGCGCGATCGCTTGATCAGACGCCAGCGGCGGAAAAAACGAAAACGGCAATCGGCCACTATCAATGACGCCCAAACCGGATAGGAAAAACACGAAGGCCAGAGCAAGGGTTGTGTATCTTGCGGAGACGGCCTGCGCGACCACCCGGCGAAAGCGCGTATTAATAAAGGCTTCAACCGCCTCGGAAAACCGTTCTTGGGCACGCACCAGGCGTGTTGCAATGCCTTGAGATAAGGAGAAAGCGTGCATCAGGATCATGAGCGACACCACGCCGACGGCCAGTCCAATATAACTTGAGACATCCCAAGCAAATTCCAACAATAAGATCCCCACTACCGGCACCAACAAGAGATAGATTTCTCCTGCTTCGGTTTTGACGTCTTGATGCCCTAAGTGTGCCGGCAGTATCAATTGGGATTCGATCAACGAAAAAATCAAGCAGCAAATGACAACTGTTGCGATCACCGCGCCGATTTGGCCCGAAGTCCCAACACCCTGCAGCATGGGCACAAAGGCGCAGATCGTTGTTAGCACCCCGAAGATCACCGGTACTGATATTTTTTGCGTCCCGAGCACCGCGCCTTCGAGCAGTGTCCGGCTCTTGCGTTGCTCGGCGAAGACATTCTCACCCACCACGATCGCGTCATCGACCATGATGCCAAGCACGAGAATGAAGCCAAACAACGAAATGCCATCGATGGACAATCCAAGGTAGTTTGTTAGATATAAAGCGCCCAAAAACGCCACCGGCACACCAATACTCACCCAAAAGGCGAGCCTTGGACGCAAGAACAAGGCCAGCAAGATCAAAACCATCAGAAATCCCTGACGCGCACTGTCTAGCAAAGTACTCAGTCGATCTCTAAGCAATCTTGAATTATCGTTCCACACCGTCAGCGTGACGCCCTCGGGCAAGCCGCCGGGGGCTGTTTCTAAATACCGGTTCACTTCCTCTGTGATCTTCAGGATATCCTGGTCGCCAACCCGAGACACTCGAATGATCGCGGCCGGCTCCCCATCAAAGCGTAAGGCTTGGTCGGTGTCTTCAAACCCATCCGAGACGGTTGCTACATCTTTCAAGAACACTCGCCGGCCTGCCGCATCACTGCTGAGGAGTAAATTTTCAAACTCCTCGCCGCTATAAGCCTGGCCTTGCGTTCGCAATAAAATCTCACCATCACTGGTTTTGATGGCCCCACCGGGAACATCTAAAGATTGCCGACGAATCACACTAGCGACCTGATCCAAAGTCAGCCCATTGCGCTGCAGAGAGGCCTCGGACACCTCGACCGATACTTCGTACGGCCGCGTATTGATCAACGCAACCTGCGTAATACTCGGCAGTGCCGCAATATCGTCTCGTACGCGTTGCCCGAGCACCTTGAGCGCACGTTCATCGTTCGGTCCCGTGATCGCAATGTCCATCACGCTGCGAACGCTCGTAATCAAGTTGATGACGGGCTTTTCCGTCTCCGTCGGGAGGGTATCAATCGCATCGACGCGATTTTTAACATCATCCAGTGCTTTCGACTTGTCGGTGTCTTCAAACAGTTCAACCGACACCGTACAGATCCCCTCATTGGCGGCCGACCGGATCTCCTTAACCCCTTCAACGCCCTCCAACTCTTCTTCGATCCGCACGCACACACCCTGCTCAACCTCTTCAGGCGCCGCGCCAAGATACAAAACCGACACTGTAATGATTGGGACATCGATGTCCGGGAAAGATTTTTGCGGCATCGACAGAAGCGCCGAAGCACCAAAAAGGACGACTAAAATGAGCAGCAAATTGGCAGCGATATGATTTTCGGCAAACCAAGCAATAACCGTTTTCATCGCAGGCTCACCTCAGCATTGGTTTCGACAATACGGACCTGCATCCCCTCGACGGCATCATCCATTGCGGACAAGCAGACTCGGTCGCCATCAGACAGCCCATCACCAATCAAAACCCAATCCCCCTCTCGTCGAACGACCTTGACGCTCGCACGGCGAAGCCGCTGTTCCGCATCGATCAAAAACACGGCGCTGTCCCCTCGAAGTGCGGTTCTAGGCAATTTCACAACGCCCGGCAGCCTTCGGCCCAAAATTTCCGCTTCCACAAACAGTCCGACCGCCAAAGGCGCCCCCCCAGCGCTCGTTTGGTAGGGTGCTTTGATTCGGGCAACCAAATTCACCATGCGGGTCACCGCGTCAATCTCGCCCTCAGTTCGAACCACCTCGCCTTCCCAGCGCTGAACCTCACCGGCGAAATTAGCACTCAATGTGACTTTAGGCCGCGCCGTCTCGGCAATGCCCTGCTCCGATAAAGTCACGTCTAAATAAGCCAGTTCTTGATCTTGGATTGGCAACCGGACTTCGGCGTAATCAGTCGCATAAAGCGTCGCAACCGCCACGCCCTTAGAAACATATTGGCCCACATCTATTTTTTCGCTGCGCACTCGACCTTGATAGGGCGCGACCACGCGGGTTCGCGTAAGGTCTCGCTGAGCGCCTTCCAATCGAGCGGCTGCTTCTCGATAGCCCGCCTTGGCGAACTGTAGGCGCTTTAACGCCTCATCCTCGAGCGCTTGGCTGGCGGCCTGACGTTGCTTCAAGTCGAGCTGACGGTCATAGTCCTTCTGCGCAAAATTGACTTCACTCGCCGCTTTGGCAAGCGCCGCGCTCGCCAGTTCCAGCGCAATTTTATAATCGCTGGGGTCAATCTCGAAAAGGACTTCGCCGACGTCAAAAAATCCGCCGGTCACCATGCCTTGCGCCGCGCTGATAATGCGACCGGACACTTCAGAGACTAAATCGGTTTCACTGCGCGGCTCGACCGTGCCAAAAGCGCCAGCAGTTAACTGCAAAGCCTGTATCTCAACCACTTGGCTTTGCACCAGCGGTTTTATCGGTACTGGCGGCCTGGAGTCCAGTTTTGGTCCGGTTTTCATTAAAATGATACACAACACGAACCCCAATCCAGCCACTACAACTGGGACTAAAACGGGTTTTATACGGGCGATCGAAATCATGCGACATCCTTATTAACATCACTAACCGATGGCCCTTGTTGGAAACCATCTACCGAAAAATTAAGTAACCGGTCAAACGAAACCTCGGTTGCTGGCGCCGGCCCAAAGAGACGCTCCGAAGGTCGCAGCACCGTCAAATTCAAGGCCCCCACAACGAACGAAAATTTCTGGGCAATCAGGGCCCGGTCTTGCTTTGGGAAACAAGCTGCCGCAGCCACAACGAACTGCTCGATCACGTCGCTAAAACCAAGATTTAGCAGGGGCTCAATGACCTCAGCCGGCTCTGTCATCACACGGCCCATAAGGCGTCGGGCGGGCGCTTCATGCTCATTAAAAAAAACGGGCCATAAAAACGCATGAAGAATGGCCCTAATGGATTCGGCCCGTCGTTCAGGCACGGCCGCTAGACGCAGTCGGCGGGACGTGTTGATCGGCGCTATGCGGCGAATCAGTACCGCTTCTAACAAACCTTGCTTGGAACCAAAGTGGTAACCCATCGCTGCGATATTCACGCAAGCCCTGTCAGCGATGCCCCGAGCGGACATCCCCGCATAACCGGCATCGATGAACAATGCCTCGGCTGCATTCAACAATCGCGCCTGCGTGTCCTTCGTTTCACACGAAACTTCCCGCGGCTTTCTGGCGCTATTTCCACTCATATTTTGCGTCCTGCTCGCGATGGACCGTCATAAACCAGGCCGGGTTGCCGCATCCCGCGCTTGGCGGCAATTTGAATTTGACCTTCGACCCGGATCATACGGCGTCCCACCTTGTATTTAAACGATCGTTTGAACTTAATCTATGTACGCGGCACGCTCGCCATTAGATTCAGGGCGGGCAATCAATGGATCGGTGCTGTTGACTACATCATGCGCTGCGCAGCGCACGAATTGGCGACCCAAAATTTTCTGAATCACCTGAATTAAGGATCGTGTCCTGCTAGGTGTTCAGCCGGCCCAATGACATCGAATCACACGGCCAGGTTAATCCGACCAGATGACACTCGCACAACCATTGGGCGGAATATCAACCCAAGCGAGTTGATCAAATTCTTGCGCCCAGCGGCTTGCCACCTGAGCGTCTAAATCGAATACCAGATAACAATCCTGCGCCCAAGACTGCACGGCATTTTCATGGCGTGCGACAAAATAATTTAATCTAGCATGCTCAATTTTTGATAATAATTGCATTCGACGATCCAAATTCTCATCTTCGGTCAGCTTTTGGCCAAGCGGATTGGATGCGGAAATCAAACAAGCAGACTGCGCGTTGAAGCTGGCTAGCAGCAGCGCCAACCCCTGATGACTCACCCCAATTTGAAACACGATCGGCGGATCATCATCAATGACGTAATCCGCCGTTTCATAAATCGTGCGCTGTGCGGGAAGAGTCGTAATCATGAAAAAAGTCTCGTTTGGGTGGCATTAACACCTTGTGCTGTTAACATTGTACCAAGGCTGCATCGACTCAGGTCAAATCCATTTACCGCGCATGCCAAGCACGCCTTTGGAACCAATAGGTCTAAACAGAAATTCATGGCACTAGAGACACAGCAGGAATTGCAGATCAAATTTGCTCGCCGTGATCGAGCTTTGCTCTTGGTGCTAGCAAACTTGGTCCTCACCGGGCTCCTGATTGGTCATTTGTTAACGAGTTCGGGCGGCTACCGATTTGAACTGGATCAGGCCGGTTTTGAGGCGGCATCATTTTTATCGGTTTTCGTGATGTTTGTTGCCGCAACCCTAATTAAGGTCTCCCTGACCGAACGTCGCGCCGTCCTGCTGGGCTTATTTGCACTTCAAACCGGTAATTTGTTAGATGCTTCTACCGGCATCTTTTTTAACGCGCCAACGGTTTGGTGGTGGATCGGTGATGGCCTGACGTTCACAGGCGAAGTGATTCTGGCCCTCGTGGTATTTCAGTTTGTACGGCTCACGAACGACCTTGCGAATCGCGACCCGCTGACCGGCCTTTATAATCGCAGCTTCCACATGCGGGCACTGGGTGATTTACTCAAGGCCAGTCACAACAAGCGGGAATCGGTTGCGGTGATTGCCATTGATATCGATCACTTCAAACACGTCAACGATGTCCACGGCCATGCCTTTGGCGACCTAGCGTTGCAAGCGATCGCCTCGGCCGTGAACGGATTTCAAGGCGAGGTAAAGGTCATCAGCCGCACCGGCGGAGAAGAGTTCGAAGTCGTGGTAGATCAGCTGGACGAACCAGCGGTCTTCGCCCTCGCGGACCGAATCCGCTTAATGATTGCGCGTATTGATCTCGGCGAGGACAGGCAATTTACGGCAAGCCTTGGCATTGCCCTAAGCCATGTTGGTGAGGCGCTGGTCTCGCTGCGACAAAGAGCGGACGCTGCCGCCTATAAAGCAAAGAACACTGGGCGCAACCGGGTCTGTGTCGCAGACTGAGCTTTCAGGATGAGCCTGCCAAAACCAGTGGTGCCGAGTGGCCCGTTGACCCTTATCCTGAATCACTTGCCAGCTTGGATCACCGCTGAGAACACTGTAACGGGTCAAAATTGATCTTCACCCCGAGGGCCCGCTCGATCACAGCACCGGCTCTAGGCAAGAGACGCTCGCAACCCTTGCGCGGCCGCATGGATGGCATCCCGTTCGTCCGCCGGTATCTTCTCGTAATGGTTCATCATGAGCCGCATTCTGGGATTCCGCCCAAACCGATCACTATGACGGCCAAGAAAGTCCCAATACAACACGTTGTAAGGACACGCCATCTCACCCGTTCGCGCCGTGACGTCATAGGCACAATCGCCACAATGATCGCTCATGCGCTGAATGTACTTACCGGAACTGATGTAGGGCTTAGAGGCAACCAACCCGCCATCCGCAAACTGGCTCATGCCTCGCGTATTCGGCATTTCAACCCATTCAATCGCATCGACATAAATGCCCAAGTACCAGGCGTCTACTTGATCCGGATTAACGCCCAACAACAGTGCGAAATTGCCCGTGACCATCAGGCGCTGAATGTGGTGGGCATAACTGAATTCAAGGGATTGATCGATCGCCTGCTTCAGACATGCCATGCGGGTATCCCCCGTCCAATAAAAGCTCGGCAAATCCATCGTGGCATTGAGCGCATTACGTGCTCCGTAGTCCGGCATATTTGCCCAATAAAGCCCCCGTATAAATTCTCGCCAGCCCAAGATTTGTCGCACGAAGCCCTCGACCTCAGCGCAGCCAACTTCTGAGTCAGGCAGCTCAAAGGCCGCAACCGCCGCGTCAACCACTCGCTGGGGTCTCAGCAGTTTGGTATTTAAAGCAAACGACAGTCTGGAGTGAAATAAAGACCACCCGCGATGGGTCATCGCATCTTGATAACGCCCAAAATTGGGTAACAAGCGCTGACAAAAATCGACCAACAGCGCCTCGGCCTGCGTTTCATCAACGGGCCAAAGGAGATGGCTGCCAATCTGACCCAGGGTTTCGACCCCATGACGGTCTAGCCGAGCCTGAATCTCACCAATCTCATTCTGAAACAGAAATGGCGCCGGGATCGTCACGGCTTTGGGCAAGGCTTTTTGATTGTTCTTATCGAAATTCCACTGCCCGCCGACGGGTGATCCATCTTCCATGAGCACGTCAAAAGACGTGCGCATTTTGCGATAGAACGGCTCTAAGCGATGCGCTGAACCCGCTTTAAACTGCCGTTTTAAATCCTGCTCGGTCAAATAAAAGTGTTCTGACTCGACGGCGGCAACCTTAACGCCATCAGGCTGCCAATCCGCGAGCTGACGGCGCAGGCGGTACTCATCTGGCAACTGATATTCGACTCGGGTCGCTTGATGGGCCGCGGCGCAATGCTCAAGCAACGCTGTCAGAGATTGGAACGGGGCGGCTTGATCTAAATCGAAATGACACATGCGATGTCCCATGCCCCGCACCCTGTCTGCAAAGCGCGCCATTGCCAGAAAGAATGCCACCGTCTTTTGTATGTGATGCCGTACATAGTGCTGCTCTTGCGGCAATTCAGCAATGACATAGACGACGTCCGGGTCGACCTGCTCGAACCAGCTGTGATGGGCATCCAGCTGATCTCCAAGCACAAGGCGCAGGACTTTCGCAGGTTGGGGGTCGGCGTTCAGAAGAACTTTCATCATGATCCTTAATTTTGACGTTCATCGCGCGATCGGTGCCTCTTTTACGCGACTCAGCAGCAAATCGATTTTGAAGTCGAGGCGCGCGGTGGATTTGCTTTGCGCAATCACCCCAGATTCACGACCTGCTTGGTTTTTAGGGTCGGCAGATTAGCCGGTTGATAGGTGGCAATCAGCGCGCGTCGTCGCTTGCCTGATTGATTGCATGCCGAGCCATGGATCAAAAAAGGATCGAAAAAAATAGCACTACCAGCTGGCTCGTTAAACTCAACGACTTGTGAAAAATCGACCTCATCGTCATGGGTGTAAAAACCCTCGAGCTGAGTACCGTCATTTCGAGCAGGATGAATGCCCGCTTGATGACTCCCTTGTACCACCCGAAATCCACCAGAACCTGGCACAACATCATCCAATGTCACCATAACATTCGGTAATTGCGTCAGGTGAGTGGCATCATGCATCCAATAAGGCGCGTCTTGATGCCAACCGAACTCGGATCCGCCTGGCCGTTTAAAGTTAATCTTGTCGGTCCAAAGCGACACGTGATCACTGCCCGTTAACGCCTGCATCGGCTGCACCAACCGCGCATCTCTCAAAAGCGTCAATACCGCACTGGAAAGCGGGTGAGCCGGCTCCAACACCCTTAAATTCTGCTCAAATGGGGCAGGCTCAAACTGCAAGGTTTGGTCACCCAAATCAACAAATCGACGCCCGTCAATACGGTACTCGTGGCCTTCATGGCTCCGAGCAACGGCAGCCGCCGCCAATGGATCAATGACCGCATTGAGTTGCTCGATTTCGACCCTCGAAAATACCGCCCGACGCAGGATATAGCCTTGGCTTCGATAGGCCTGCATTTCAACGTCCGTCAGGGCTTCTGGCAGGGGATGCTGAGTGCGAGGCGTCGTAGCAGACGGATCAGCTCCACCCACAGAACTGGCGCTTTGTCGTGCCGCGCGCAGCGTAGGCGGCGCTGCCTGATCACTCATCAGACCACCAGTCCAGGGCCCGAACATTACACCGCTCAACCCCTCTTAAATCTGTCGTATCCGAAAACATTGCATCCTTACCTGCCGCCAAAGTCTGATCCTCTCCGATGGCATAAATCAGTCCTGTGTCCACGACCGAGCCATCACCCCGCTTCCAGATGCTTTGAACCGTCACGCGGGTAACATCCAGCGTACCAAGATTCCGCACGAGCCCTTCGACCCTGGTGGTTCGTCCTTTGCGTACGCACCCGGTCATAACCGCATCGACTCGCGTGCGCACCGGCGCCACAACCGGCGCCGCTGCTTCGATCACCTGAGCAACCGGCGGCGCCGGATCTTGCATTAGCCAGAATACCGCACCCATCACCAGCGCCACCGCAACTGCGATTTGTCCCAGGTAGCGTTCAAGCATCAACGGTCTTCCGCAGCAGCGAGACGCGTTTCAAACCACCATCCGTCATTTGTTGCGCCATTTCTTGAAAGCCTTGGCCATGATGAAAAGCAAGAGACCGAGGGTTGGGCGGCGCCAAATTCACCTCACAGGTCAGGTTTTCGACCCCCATTGCCCGCGCCAAATCAATCGCATGATCATACAATGCTTGCGCCACGCCTTCACCGCGACAATCCGGCGCAACAATAATCCGGTCGACATAAAGAAATTCTTCAAAGGTCTCAGAAAACCACCGGTAGTTAAGACTTTCATAGGCTTGTCCTTCGCGCAGCAGGAGCACGAATCCCGACAAGGTATTGTCTTGATTGGTCATAACCCGAAACGACGCCGCTTGCGCAATCAGCGCATCGAGCGCTTCTTCGCTCAAAGCATTCACATGCGGCGTATTGTCATTATTCAATGCAAGGACTTCAGACCGGAAGCGCTGTGGATCTTGACTCACCTCATGCCGCATCTTTTTGCCTCCTTCTACCCATTCACTGACCGGTCACTTTAATCTTAATGCGTCAATCCAGTGTTTCGACTATTCTTTTTGAAAGGTTCTCAAAGACAATCCTGATGCCCAACATTACCGCACTCACGGCACTCCTCGACAAAGGCCAAGATTCAGCCCTCTTGCGTTTTGGTTTGGCCTCGGCTTATCTCAAAGAGCAGCCAGATGATCATCTTATCCAAGCCGAGCAACACCTCAAACGGTGCCTTGAGCTTGATCCAACGTATACCGCGGCCTACCAACAGCTCGCCCAAGTTCAAAAGGATCGCGAAAATCTTATTGACGCCACGGCAACCTTGCGGTTCGGTATCGCCGCTGCCGAGAGCGCAGGAGACCTACAAGCCCAGCGGGTGATGCAGGTGTTCCTTAAACGTCTAGCCAAGCGTCTTGACGCTGGTCCACCAGGGCAGTCCTGACTTTAGCTCGGTTGCTTCAGAAGCATGCCGAGGTACATTTCGATTAAACGCCGATCACGATCCCAACCGGCT
>ENA-ORDA01002880-ORDA01002880.1-marine-metagenome-genome-assembly--contig:-NODE-2880-length-12601-cov-2.715347_pt1 | contig 12601 bp, 11 predicted proteins | sample MGYA00237778_ERZ508506 | MGnify/ENA primary metagenome ERZ508506 (study PRJEB26177, sample SAMN06267891) | marine metagenome | isolation source: Monterey Bay, California, USA | place: Pacific...
CAGCACGCATCTCTGAGGCTGCGTCTTTCATGCGATCGACATTGCGGGCAGCGAGAGTTACATGAGCACCGTGTTCAGCTAGCGCTACGGCACATCCAAGTCCAATGCCGGATGTGCCACCCGTCACAAGTGCGCGTTTGCCGTCAAGGCGGAAGGAAGGTGTGCGGGGAAGGGTCATTATGTACATCCTGTCGGTTTTAAACTGCCAAACATGTTGTCTATTACCGTGGCATGGTCAACGTATAGTGTGGCGTTTCGGAAATTCTAAGACTGGAGTTTACGGGTCATGATAGGTTCTTAGGAACCTGGTTGGTGACGACAGTTTGAAAAACACTAGACTTCAGTTCAAAACTGAGGCTAAAAATTTTGCAACCGTATGCAAAATACAGAGGAACTCGGCTATGAAAGTTGATGCGCATCATCATCTATGGGATTTGAAAAAAGTGCACTATCCGTGGTTAATGGAGGATGCCGTTCGATTTTTTGGTGACCCAAAGCCAATTGCTCGAAATTATCTTTTAGCAGAATTTTCCGCAGATGCACGGTCGCAAGGATTTGAAGCATCAGTTCATATTCAGGTGGGCGCCGAAGATGGGTTCAAAGAAGCTGAGTGGGTCGATATGGTTGTGCGCTATTCTAAGACTTGGCCGATGGTGCAGGTTGTATTTTGTGATCTGACAGCACCAGATGTTATTACTCAGCTTGATCGTTTTAAGGAACTGGATAGCGTGGTTGGTGTGCGCCAGATCGTTGGACGTGCACCAGAAGAAGATGCGAGGACGGGAACGAACGCTCTTTTGAATAACCCTAATTTTATCAAGGGTTTGCATGCCGCCGCCAAGCGAGGTTTCTCCTTTGATTTGCAATTGGTCCCCGAACTTATGCCACGGATGGCAGAGATTGTTGCACAGATCCCTAATTTGAAAGTGGCGCTTTGTCATGCTGGATCACCTTATGATCACAGTACGAAGGGCCTTGATAATTGGGCAGCACAACTGCGGTATTTGTCGGAGCTACCGAACGTTTGGTGCAAACTTTCTGGCCTAGGCATGTTTGATCATGATTGGACTGCGTCCAAGATCAAGCCTATCGTAAATCAAGTGTTGGCGCAGTTTGGTATAGGGCGTGTGATGTTTGGCTCAAACTTTCCAGTGGACAGTTTGAGCAGCGACTATCACACTCTGGTTCGTGCCTATCGGGAGTTGGTTCCCGCAGGTGGCCATGATGCTGTGTTTGGTGGAACGGCCAGCGCTTTTTATTTTGATGGGAGAGATTGATGGTGGATTTTACAGGGCCTGAGATTTGCGCAAAACCGGCACGTGATGTGGTAGACATGCTGCGCCAAAAAATTGTGTCACCTAAAGAGCTGCTCGACGCATCCTATGCGCGGATTGATCAAGTTGGTGAGACTGTAAATGCTACTGTGATCCAATGTCGTGAGCGAGCTTATGCGCAGCTGAGCACACTAAAGGATATGGATTCTAATCAGCCAGGCTGGCTTGGTGGTTTGCCCATTGGTATTAAAGACTTAAATGATGTTAGCGGCGTGATAACTACTATGGGGTCTTGGGGTCTGCGCAACAATGTTGCGAGTGCCAGTAGCCCTTTGGTGGAAACTATCGAGGCTCGTGGTGGGATCACAACTGGCAAAACAAATACGCCAGAATTTGGAGCGGGCGGGAACACGTTTAATGACGTCTTCGGCTACACACGGAATCCTTGGGATACGTCTAAAAATGCGGGTGGTTCTTCAGGTGGCGCGGCGGCTTCGTTGGCAGTGGGTGAAACATGGTTAAGCCATGGATCAGACCTTGCAGGTAGCTGCCGCACCCCGGCGGGATATTGTGGCGTAGTAGGTTTGCGGCCTTCTCCTGGTCGTGCGGGTGGCGGACCAGGTCCAGCAGGTTTTTTGAACGAAGGGATTAGTGGACCATTAGCGCGCGATGTCGAAGATTGTGCATTGTTTTTAGATAGTATGGTAGGATTTAATTCTCGCATCCCGCTCAGTTTGGAGGCACCTTCGGTATCGTTTCAAGATGCGTTGAAGCATGACAAAAAGGATATTCGGATTGCGTTTTCAGAAGATCAAGGTGGCTTTGCCTCTGTGGAGCGTGAAGTGCGTGATATCCTATCTGGCGCTATGAGAATTGCTTCAAAATCTGGGATTACAGTCGAAGAAGGCTGCCCTGAGATGCCAGCGCTATACGATAGCTACGTGGCGCTGCGTGGGATGCACTACGGGGCGGTTAACAATTTTGTACCTGATTTTGTAAAAAAACACTTCAAGGCAACGCTGCGAGAAAATATTAATGTTGGAGTAAAACAGACAAGCCACGATATTTATCTTGCGCAACGTGGACGCACAGAAGTGTTTAACAAAATGAGAGATTTTCTTTCTGACTTCGATGTTTTAGCGATCCCTGTTGTGGGGTTACCGCCTGGACCAGTTGAACAAGAATGGCCATCCGTTGTGGATGGTGTGAATATGCCTGACTATGTGGATTGGCTACGGTTTTCATTTCTTGCCACAACCGCCGCTCTGCCTGCGCTCGCCATGCCTGCTGGCTTTACAAAATCCGGGATGCCAATTGGTATTCAATTGGTTGGCCCTCCACGCGGCGATGCACTGGTGCTCCAAGTAGGCCTTGCGCTGGAGCGAGCTTTAAACCTGCCAAAAACACCTATTGACCCAAACATTACGCACGGCTGATCTTCTTTTTTTGACTTAAAATATACTAGGTATCGGCGGTATCGGGTCCCCGGCGTTGGCAGTCGCTAAAATTACTCTATGTCAGCGTAAAAGCGTGGGGCAACAAGTCAGAGGTGCTGTGGATAATATATTCGCCTGCTTGATTGGAACAAATGACAGAAATCTTGGTCCCATATTCATAAAGTACTTGGCGGCAGATGCCACAGGGTGTGACTTTTGTATCTGTGGCATTCGTAACGGCGACAGCTTTGATCCCACGTTTGCCTTGGGATAGGGCAGAAGCAATAGCGCTACGTTCTGCACAGATGGTGGCTCCAAAACTGGCATTTTCTATATTTGCTCCACGAACAATGGATCCATCTTCCATCAAAAGTGCGGCTCCAACTGTAAAGTTAGAATAGGTTGCATGAGATTCTGTCATTGCAGCTTGTGCTTCTTTGATGAGAGTTTGGATCTGTGTATCCGTGAGTTTCATTTGGTTGCCCTTTTCTTTTGATCGAAGATTAAACTTTAGTAGAGCGTCCGACAACGGGTGTTGTATGATTGCAGAGAAGAATTAGGAGGTGGCATGGATAAAGGTACTGCACGTGCGCGGCTTGCATTTTTGGAAAAGGCTGAGGTGTTAAAGGATACCTTTCGGTCAGGTTTTACTGCAAAGGGCCGCGCTGAGGATACGGCAAGCCACACTTGGCGTTTGTGTCTTTGGATTTTGGTGTTTGAGGATCAGTTCCAAGATATGGATATTGGTAAACTGCTGCGTATAGCAATTCTGCATGATCTGGGTGAGGTGGTTTCGGGTGACATTCCAGCAACCCAGCAAATGGATGACAAAAACACTGCGGAGCGCGCAGGTTTTTTGGATCTTTTACAAGGGTTGGGTGATTTAGAAGAAAATTTCCTGTCGTTGTGGGATGAATATAATGGTGCAACTTCGCAAGAAGCGCTGTTGATCAAGGGGTTTGATAAATTAGAGACAATTTTACAGCACACACAAGGAGAGAACCCAACTGATTTCGATTATGGGTTCAACCTGGATTATGGGCAAAAATGGATGGGTGTGCATCCTATTGTGGCACTACTTCGTAAGTTGGTAGATGAGAAAACTAAGATGTGTATGCATGATTGATATACCCCTTAATGGCATGTCCCTAAGTTAGATTTTGTGAAGATAATCGATAATTACACTGGACTACTTGTAATAAGGTTGCCCAATCGCTGCAGGTGGTTTTGGTTTTCCGATGAACCCAGCAAGCAGGAGCACTGTGAGAATATATGGGATCGCTTGCAATAGCTGGCTCGGAATTTCACCAATAACCCAGAACTCAATTCCTTCTACGCGGGCGGTTGATGCCTCCAGGAAGCCAAACATCAGGCAAGCTAAGAATGCTGTTAGTGGGCGCCAGTTGCCAAATACGACGGCAGCTAATGCTATATAGCCTTTGCCTGCAGACATCTCTTTTACAAAATTACCACCTTGTGCGATTGAAAGATAAGCCCCCGCGACTCCGCACAATGCGCCTCCAATTATAAGCGCGCGGTAACGCAGCCATGTGACCGAGATACCAGCTGAGTCAACGGCTTTTGGGATTTCTCCAACTGCACGCAGACGCAGGCCAAAGCGAGTCTTATACAGAACAAAAGCCGTGAGTGGAACTGCGAGCAGGGCAATATAGACTAGTAAGTTATGGCCGGAAATCAGCTGTCGATAGATTGCGCCAAGGATTGGGATGCTGTCCATCAAATCTACGCCCCACCATTGAATAGGTGTGAAACGGTCTTCTTTTGGGAGACTTGGTGTTTGACCACCTCTTTGAAACAGAGCAATGCCGAGCACAATTGTTAACCCGCTGGCAAGGATGTTGATTGCAACGCCAGATACCACTTGGTCACCTTTGTGTGTGATACATGCAAATCCGTGGATCAGCGACATTGTGATGCCTGCAAGCATAGCGCACCCAAGCCCAAGCCACGCGTTCCCTGTCAATGCGGCAATGGTCGCGGCCACAAAGGCACCCGATAAAAGTTTTCCCTCGAGCGAAATATCCACGATACCAGATCGTTCTGAAAAGATTCCTGCCATCGCACAAAGCATCAGGGGCGTTGCTATGCGCAGTGTAGCGTCAAAAGTCAGTAGAAGTTGGTAGAGAAAATCAGCCATTTGATTGCTCCCGCCCTGCCGTTAGTCCTGCAATAAATCGCGCCAGCGGTGGGTTGAACATATACGCTAGTGCTCCAGAGAAGAGAATAATCATACCCTGGATCAGAAGAACCATTTCGCGTGTAATGACGGTAAATTCAAAGTCGAGTTCGGTACCACCTTGTACCAGCGCACCGAACAAAAGTGCTGCAAGGAAAATTCCAATTGGATGATTGCGGCCCATAAGCGCCACAGCGATCCCCGTAAAGCCATAGCCTGCCGTAAAGCCAAGGATAAGTTTATGGGACACACCTTGGATTTGGTTGATTGCCATCAGGCCCGCGAATGCGCCAGAGATGGCCATAGTGATGATTATTACGCGCGCAACGTTAATGCCGGAATAATGCGCGGCGTCTTGGTTTTGACCAACAGTGCGGATTTCAAATCCGAGACGCGTGCGCCACACTAGAACCCAGAAAAACAGGCAAGTGAGCAGTGCAACTAGGAAGCTTGCGTTGAGTGGAGTAGGGGTAGTTTTAATATTAACCCATCCTAATATTTCGTGTATTTTGGGTAACCAAGTTTGCTCGGGCAACAAGCTTGATTGTGGAGAGAATTGCCCAGGTTCTAACATTATGCCAGCAAGCAGCCAAACCAAAAGCGCCGCTGCGATGAAATTGAACATAATGGTAGTGATTACGATGTGAGAATCGCGTTTGGCTTGAAGGTAACCTGGAACAACGCCCCATGCCGCACCAAAAAGGGCCGCACCTGCAACAGCAAGGGGAAGTGCTATAATGCCGGGCAAAGACGAGAGTGCGAAGGCGATCAGTGTCGCCCCGAGTCCACCAAGCGAGGCTTGGCCTTCGGCACCGATGTTGAATAACTTTGCGTGAAAGGCAATAGCAACGGCAAGGCCCGTAAATATAAAGCTGGTAGTGTAAAACAGGGTGTAACCGAGTGCGCCCTTATAAACGAAGGCGCCATTAATCATCACCTTTAATGCGGAAAATGGGTTTTCACCAATGGCAAAGATTACCAGTCCACACATGCATAAAGCAGCTAACAAATTGATTAGGGGTAGCAGTACGACATCGGCCCAGTATGGCAGTGGAGGTGTTGATTTGCTCATATGGTGGACCCTTGTTTTTGGCCAGCCATCATAAGGCCAAGCGTGGAGCGGTCTGCTTTGGCTGAATCAACAATGCCAACATTTTTTCCATCACACAGGACCATGATGCGATCCGACAGGGACATGATTTCGTCAAGTTCGACAGACACAAGCAAGATGGCGCAGCCTTCGTCGCGCAGTTTGAGGAGTTGTTTGTGAATGAATTCAATTGCACCTACATCTACGCCGCGTGTGGGTTGACCCACCAGTAGCACGCCCGGGTTAGCAGAAAATTCGCGGGCAATAACGATTTTTTGTTGGTTGCCACCAGAAAAATTTTTAGCACTGAGGCGTGAGTTTGACGGGCGTACATCGTACTTTCCCATTTTGGCTTCGCAGTTTTGCTGTATATCACTATAATTGAACAGCTTTCCGGATCCTGCCAAACTTGTTTTGTGAAAGCCGAGGATCATGTTTTCGCGGGCCTCAAAATCCAGAATCAGCCCGTGGGTGTGGCGGTCCTCGGGGATGTGGCCGACCCCCAGATCGCGGATTTTGCGTGGATTGGTTGTGTCTCGACTAGTAACTCCAGTTCCAAGCACATTGATAGAACCCGTAGTGAGTGGCAGCATTCCCGCCAGTGTTTCCATCAATTGTGTTTGGCCGTTACCAGATACGCCCGCAACGCCAAGAATTTCACCTGAGCGCACTTCAAAACTTATATTTTCAAGTTCGACGACGCCTTGGTTGTTGGTATAGCCCAGTTCTTGTGCGGAAAATCGGACTTCGGCTGGAGTGGCAGGGGTGTGTTCTACTTCCAGGAGGACTTCGCGGCCAACCATTAATTCTGCGAGGTCTTGGGATGAGGTTTGGGAAGTCTTTCGGTGCCCAACCATTTGGCCTTGGCGCATGATTGACACGGTGTCGGTGATGTCCATGATTTCGGTTAGTTTGTGAGTAATGAGCAAAATTGATACGCCATCGTCGCGCAGAACCTTGAGAATTTCGAACAGTTGATCAGCTTCTTGTGGGGTGAGAACGCCTGTGGGTTCATCCAGAATTAGAACCTTAGCACCACCTTTCAGCGCTTTAATTATCTCGACCCGTTGACGTTGCCCAACATTCAGATCAGAGACAAGCGCATGTGGATCTACTTCAAGATTATAAGTGGAAGACAGATGATTAAGCCTTTTGAGCGCAGTAGCACGACCACCATTAAGCGTCAGGCCACCTTCGGAACCAAGCATGACGTTTTCCAAAACAGTAAATGTGGGGACCAACATAAAATGTTGATGTACCATTCCGATTCCATGTTCGATTGCATCGGCAGAAGATCTTACGTCAACTTGTTCGCCATCAAAGGAAATTGTGCCTTTGTCTGCGCGGTGCATTCCATAGATGATGTTCATAAGTGTGGATTTACCAGCGCCATTTTCACCAATGATGCCATGAATGGATCCGGGTGAAACCGCAAGGTTGATGTCTTGGTTTGCGTGAACAAGGCCAAACGACTTGGAAACGTTTTGGAGTTCCAGCGCGTAATTCATTTGAGTCCCTCACCCTGTTGAAGGCTGTTCTACTTTTTTAGCAGTTTGCGATTTGGCTCTGTCCGGGAACAAAAATGAAAACTGTCAAAGGGTGAGGGCAGCTCTAAAGCTGCCCTCGACATCTAAATACTTACATTTTGCATGTATTGTCAGAACGGAAGTCATGCACCATTATCTCACCAGATGAGATTTTGTCAGAAGCGGCATCGATAGCTGCTTTCATCTCATCTGTGATCAATCCAGCATTGTGCTCGTCCAGAGCCCAACCAACGCCGCCTTCTTTAACGCCGAGGATACGAACACCTGTGTCAAAATTGCCTGACATCGCGTCTTTCATTGTTTCATATGCCGCAACGTCAACACGCTTCAACATGGATGTCAAAACAGAACCTGGGTGAATGTAGTTTTGATTGGAGTCTACACCGATAGAAAGCTTTCCAGCGTCTGCGGCTGCTTGCAGAACACCAACGCCTGTGCCGCCAGCCGCTTGATAGATCACGTCTGCGCCGCGGTCGATTTGTGCTTGTGTTAATTCAGCGCCTTTTGTTGGGTCGTTCCAAGCAGCTGGTGTTGTGCCTGTCATGTTTTGCAGAACTTCTGCATCTGCATTCACAGCTTTTACGCCTTGCTCGTATCCACATCCAAATGCGCGGATCAGTGGGATATCCATGCCACCGACAAAACCAACTTTGCCAGTTTTAGACGCCATCGCAGCGGCCATACCAACGAGGTAGGAGCCCTCTTGCTCTTTAAATGCGTACTGCCGCAGGTTCGGGTGGTCGAGCCAAGACACATCAATGATCGAAAATTTTACGTCTGGGTTTGCCGCAGCGACCGTAGAAATTGCATCTGCTTGTGCAAAACCCACACCCAGAACAACAGTAGCGCCCCGCTGCACCATTTTTTCCATCGCTTGTTGGCGTTGCGCTTCGTTGGTGACCTCGAATTCCATCACTTTGACACCGGTCTCGTCTGAGAATTTTTGGATGCCGTTGTAAACGCCTTCGTTGAATGATTTATCGAACTTACCGCCCATATCGTAGATAACGGCTGGTTTAAAATCCTCTGCAAACGCGAATCCAGCAATAGCTGCAAACGCGCCAGTAAGGACGGTTGTGAACATTTTTTTCATGGGTTTCTCCTAGTTGGTGGCACAAGCAGCTGTGCCTTGGCTTTTAACGAGCAGCGCTATCCACGCTGCCCGATCTCTCTTAATCGTTCTTCCAAAAATTCGCCTGCAGTTTGATGATCTAGTTGCACCTCTGGACGGGGATGCATGAACAATGGCAGCGAATAGCGGGATTTATTTTCCTGAGCGGGCGGATTTACCACCCGGTGAATTGTGGACGGATAGTAATTACGAGATGCACGTTCTAGCATGTCGCCCGCGTTAACATTGATATAGCCTGTACCGCAAGGTATGTCGTGCCAATCTCCGTTTATATCTTGGGCTTGCAAGCCTGGTTCGGATCCTGTGACCAGTAGTGTAATCAAGTTGATGTCGCCATGGGCCGCTGCGCGCACCTCGCCTGGTTGCACATCGTCAGGAAGCGGAGGGTAGTGGAGGACGCGCAATAGATTGCTTTCGCTGTCTTTTACCATGTCTTTGAACGGCATCTTTAGTTGGGATTTTACGTCTTCAGGTGTAACTTGATCGAGCCAATCTAGTAACATTGTTCCCATGCCAACCATTTTGGTGTGAAAATTCTTTGTTACATCCGAAACGCCGCCAGGTAGATTATTCTTTTGATAAACGTGGTAGAATTCTTTTAAATCCTTTTGCTCAGCGCCCTTGGCATTTTCTGACTTGTAGCCGAAATATCCAGATGGATCGCCCATCTCGGTGGCATCATTCACTTTACTTTCATCCGCAAAGTAAGGCTGCCATACATCATACATTGCACTGATTTCAGCCATGTTTATGTTGTGATCTTTTATTACAGCAAAACCTGTTTCTCGAAGAGATTTTGCGAATTTTGTTGGGGCGTTTGGGTCAGACGGGCTGACGGCGAGTACGCTGAATTCTGTCATGTCAGTTTCCTTTAAAAACCAGTTTCGATAATCGACAAAAACCGTTGTTTCACACCCTGTGCATCGACGACCATCGGGACCTTATGTTTGGGCCTCGAAGGATCAGTAGATCGGAGAGTCTGACCTACACGAGCACCGTCTACGATAACCTCTAGAGCGTGGTTTTCAATGGTAAAGTATTGGGGATCAGTGATGGCTATAATTGCCGTTGGATCATGCATGTCACAGCCCCGTTTACCGTAATGGGTGGCATAAAAGTCCATGTAAAATTGCACAGCTTCGTTTAGGAAGCCCCCAATTTCTGGCGCGGAAACTGCTAGCTTGACGAAATCTGTCGGAACGCATTGTACGCGTGTGGTGACATCGAGGCCTACCATTGTAACTATCCAGTTTGCTTCAAACACAGCGTCTGCAGCATGTGGATCGTTCCATATATTGGCTTCGGCAAATTCGGTCACGTTGCCTTGGTTTAGTCCACCGCCCATGATGTAGACAGCTTTGGCCTTAGTAACGATTGTCGGATCGTGTTCCAGCGCTAAGGCAATATTGGTCAAAGGTCCAATGGGACAGAGGATAATCTCGCCTGGGTTTTCGTTGATCATGCGGCAAATAAATTCATGTGCAGGCTCATTGAGCGGTTTGCTTTTGATCGGCTGTGCAGCCATTGTACCAAAGCCTTCGACGCCATGCACATAATCGGAAACGTCATTTGGCTCCATCACAAGCGGCTTATCCGCCCCTTTCGCAACTGGGATGGGTTGGCCTACTTTTTCTGCCAAAACGATCGCATTGCGAACAGCAATGTTGGTCGTTACATTTCCAAAAATGCTCGTCATGCCCACGATTTCAATATCGGGGTGTAAGGCCGCATAAAAGATCGCCATTGCGTCATCTATGCCAGGATCGGTATCGATGAGGATCTTATGAGTCACGTTTGTTCTTTCAAAAAAGCAAGGACTTCTTCGCGCATTGGGATGGCGGGCGCAGCGCCTGCGCGGGTTACTTGGATTGCGGATGCAGCGGCTGCAAAACGCAGTGCTTTAGCAGGGCTGTTGGACAAAGTGAATTCTGCCATGAAGGCGCCAAGGAAGGTGTCACCTGCGCCTGTGGTGTCTTGTGGCGTGACGTTGAACGCGGGTTGATGAATGGTTTCTTGATACGTGTGTAAATCTGCCCCTTTGGCCCCTTTAGTCACCAAAAGATACCGCAGACCAAGTTCACAGGGATCTCTGCCAAGTGCATCTTGGAGGGACGTGGCTTCTACTTCGTTAACTGCAAGCAAATCAATATGATCAAGCATTGGGATTGCGTGATTAGCCTCGAAAGGGGCTGCGGAATAGGCTGTGCGAAAATTCTTTTGTCGTGCGGATTGTGCTAATTGATGCACTAGGTTGGTTTCGTTTTGACAAATGACCCAATCTGTTTTTGGATCAGCTTTCCCTAATGCGTTTTCGATTTGATCCAATGTGAAAGCTTGGTTGGATCCGCCGTACAGCACGATTTGATTTTCCGCGGTATCATCAACTAAGATCACAGCGTGGCCTGTATGTGTATCTACCGTTTTGATACCGTCAAGTGTCAGACCAAACTCCGAAATCTGTTCACACAACCAATGGGCATCTGGACCAACACAGCCGATATGGCGTACTTCAGCTCCGCAACGTTGGGCTGCAATAGATTGGTTGACGCCTTTCCCACCGAGATATTTTTCGTAAGACGTGCTGGCAAGTGTTTCTCCCGGTGCGGGTAAGGAAACAACACGGTAGACCAAATCCAAATTTATCGAGCCGAAGTTCAGAATCATATTGGTTTGTTTGCCCTCAAAGGAATCACCTAGGTAAAAAGGCTAGGACCATTGCAAGTGCAAATATATAGCTATCTGAACGATTTTTTTTGTTGACTGAGGATGCGAATCAGCAAATTTGCGCTCATTAGAACCTAATAAGAATATTTATGCACATCTCCTTCATCGCCTTATTTGTGAAGCCTGTGGCTTAGCTGCCACTTCCAACGGCTTTTTTTTGGTTAGCGTGATGTTGCCTGTATTACCAATCAATAATTTTGTGGTGCCCCACCACGTGCGAGTAATCCTTTGCGAAATGTGGGAGATAAATTTTTGCTAGTTTTGAGTATATAACCCTACAGCAGTGTGCGAGGGTTATACGTTTGAATAAGCGCACCCTAATTATGGGTTAGTGTTATTTAACGATGATCTCCGGTCCCATCACAAGATTTGGAAGGAACGTTGAAATTATTGGGATGTAAGTGATCATGATCAAAAATACAAAAAGGATTGCAAGGAACGGCAAAGCCGCCTTGACCACGGCCATCATAGGCATGCCGGCAACGCCTGATGTGACAAAAAGGTTGAGCCCAACCGGAGGTGTGATCATGCCAATTTCCATATTGACTACCATGATAATGCCCAGATGGATCGGATCGATGCCCAATTCAATAGCAATGGGAAATACCAGTGGAGCAACAATTACCAACAGGCCTGATGGTTCCATGAATTGACCACCGATCAGTAAGATCAAGTTTACCACGATTAGGAAAGTGATGGGGCCAAGACCTGCAGCGAGCATCGCTTCAGTGATGTGCTGTGGTACTTGTTCGTCAGTCAGCACGTGTTTCAAAATTAAAGCATTGGCGATCACAAACAGTAATGTCACTGTTAATTTTCCTGCTTCGAATAGTGTGTCGATCGTGTCGCGGTGCCATATTGCTGTCAAAATTGCTTGAGGTTTGTCGAGAAGGGACAGGTTTTTTTTCCCTTCGGTAGTCGCAAGTGGGCCCATGTCGCGATAGATGAAGCTTGCGATGACCCATGCATAAATGGCGGCTACGGCAGCGGCCTCGGTTGGGGTGAAAATGCCACCGTAGATTCCGCCAAGAATAATCACAATCAAGAACAGGCCCCAGCCTGCTTGAGCAGCAGCATTCAAGCGTTCAGACCAAGGTGCGCGCTCGCCTTTGGGTAAGTCTTTAACGCGCGCAATGATGTAAATTCCGATCATCAGCATGGTGCCTGCCATAAGGCCTGGGATCACTCCTGCTAAGAACAT
>ENA-ORDA01002881-ORDA01002881.1-marine-metagenome-genome-assembly--contig:-NODE-2881-length-12600-cov-2.368442_pt1 | contig 12600 bp, 13 predicted proteins | sample MGYA00237778_ERZ508506 | MGnify/ENA primary metagenome ERZ508506 (study PRJEB26177, sample SAMN06267891) | marine metagenome | isolation source: Monterey Bay, California, USA | place: Pacific...
ATTTTTTGGCTTGTGTTCGGAGCCCTAAGGGGCGACGCTTCTCCATGTGATCTAACCACTATGCGTTTTCAATTGTCATGATCAATCTAGAGTCGTAAAGCGCGGCCCGCCTGTGCGCTCTTGCCGCGTCGTACTCCTTAGTTGCCGTCATGTCGAGATAAGCCTTTGCGCTGGGATATCTAACCAGCGCGACCAGGTCCCAAGTTTTCTCACTTGGCCCTATCGGCATTTGTATCGCTCTTCCAGACCAGATCAGCTCTGCACCAGCTTGTTGTCTGACTTCTGATGAGCCCTTGGTATAACGTGCAAAAGCATCATAGCCAGAGCAGTCGTTACGTGCCGCGTCGCCATACTCAGCATTTGCTCGAACTTGCATCAGGTTCACCATGACAATCGGCGCACCATTCGTGATTGAAAAGGCCTCCATGGCAGCTATATTTGCTTCAGTAATTTCTAGATGCGGTTTCATCGGCTTGATCCAAAAGTGCGCTCAAAGACGGTTTCAAAGTGGGCAGACATTGATGTGTGAAAGGCTTTGTATAATCATCGTGCCAAGTGCAATGAACACTCGCAGGCTTATTATACCGGATGAACCCCATCCAGCCTCATCAATTGGCCAGAACGTGGAACGGTCAGTGTTCCGACACGCGGCGCTTGATCATTTTGGCGCCAAGGCCGCAACGAATATGACAAAAAGCATTCGATATCAGGGCAGGCTCAGGCATAACGCTGAATCCTGGCCTGCCGTCTTTCACAGGGCGTATTTTTGGCCATCCAGAAGCCATTACATTCTCCACCAATCACCCAGAATTACGGGAATCTCTGAACTTGGCACATGGTGGCGGCATCGATTCTTGGCAACTTAAAGGGATTATGCGACTCGTGGACTGGGGCCTGATCAGCAAGGCGCGCGCTGCAGGATTGCTCACTCGGTTTGAACAAAATACCTATGTGAGCGCAGAGGAGAACGCGCCCGACCCGCGTCCCGTAATGTACGGATTAGCAATAGGCACTAAAAATGGTCGTCCGGCTTCTGTCGGCGTATCCCTGAAAAGCCCCGCCACACAAGAAACAGATGCGGATGACATTAGTATGGGCGCCATTACCGGCATCCCACTCGCCTGTGGGATCCAGTTTCTTGCAGCGGGCCAATTGCGTAAGCCGGGCGTTTTATCCCCTGAATCTGGACATATCGAACCCAAAGCGTTTTTAAGTGAAGTCTTGATTCAACTCGGTAAGATCGCCAACTTCTCATCTACCGCCTTCGACGATCATATCGAGATTGCTCGGTCTTGGTGATAAACGCTCTGCGCCTTAACTTCTCGGCAATTTTGAAGTCGCGTTAGGCGCCGCGTTCTCTTGACATTGATAGGTTTACCGCGCCAGCGTGAGCCACCGGCCAATTGCAATTCGCTGTTCGGTTTTCTCCTTGCGCGCGACCCGCTGAGGCAGCGCAACGGACCACAGCGGGTACATCCGCTTCACCAAACGCGCTGCCTAGGTTTGGTCAGTATTTCCAACGTCACCTGATTTCCCTAAACTTAGGCGCTGAACAATGAAACAAGAGACCTTATGACGAATTTACCGTTCTGGTTAGAAAGAGCCCTGGCTGTGCCGTCAGAAACTGGCAGTGTTGACGTTGCGGGTGCCAATATTGTCTATGAAACCTGGGGGGAAATTGGTAACCCCGGGATCGTACTCATCCATGGCAGCAATGCGCATTTAGAGTGGTGGCGTTTCACAGCCCCCTTCCTCGCGGACAGCTTCCGAGTCGCTGCGATAGACTTATCCGGTAACGGCAATAGCGACTGGCGCGAACGCTACACCGGCGAACTACTTGCAGAAGAAGTTTGGCAGGTCTGCCAGGCCGCGGCATTAGGCGATAAGCCATTCGTCGTCGGCCACAGCTTTGGCGGTTGGGTGGCGCTGGAAACCGGTAAATACCACGATGCCGAATTAGGCGGTATCTTGTTCATGGATTTCACGACCGCGCCACCTGAGGAGTATCTGGAGTGGGGGCTTCGAGCAGAACGAGAAGGCGTCGAACCCGGTCGCAAGCTGCGGATTTATGAAGAAAAAGAAGCAGCCCTGAAACGATTTCGATTTATTCCAGAACAACCCGGTGTACACCCCGCTGTTTTGAACCACTTAGCAGAATATGGCCTTAAAGAGGTTGACGGTGGATGGACCTGGAAATTTGATCCAGCCCTGTTTGACCACATGGAAATGGGCGCAGCACAACGCGACACCTTCGCCCAACTCAAGACCAACACCGCCTTGATGCTGGGCGAAAAATCTGAAGATGAGGGCGCCTTTTACGCCGCGCATATGGTCGAGATCACTGACGGCCTACTGCCAGTCATAACAGTGCCGGGTACCTACCATCATTTAATGTTCGACCAACCGGTCGCGGTCGCTATGGCGATGAAGATATTACTCCTCGAGTGGCATCGCCAAAACAATCACGCGGCCTACGAGGCTGCGCTTTCAACAGTTCCTCGGGCTGGCAATTGAGTCCTTATAATCTGAACACGGGATGAAAGCCCTGCGTCTGACGGCAAATCAGATGGACGCGGTCAAGCCTTTGAAGGTCAACGGGTGAAGCCCCTGCTAATGATTTGGGGCATAACGCCAGGGATTGCACTTGGTGACGAACGCCAAGCTTCAGGTCGAATCAGTACTTTTACGACCGATTTTTCGTTGCGCCATCCGAGCACCCCATCCCGGGCACGCCTTGGGTCGCTGTAAGGGACGTATCACATTGGTCCGACGTGCTCTGGTGGACAAACGACGCGAGTATCCAACGGTGCCGAGCCTCTCTGCGCGTTGCCATCCCTCACAGGGTGTTCAGACTGCGGTGAGGCCAATACCGCGCAACTCAGGCAAGGCCCATCTGAACTGTTTTGCCGACCTAGATTTACCCGCCTGTTATCCGCGATCTATGAGCACCGGCAAGGTAATCAATTTCGTTTGGGCCTCGCCAAAATCGATAAGACCTGACATCCTATTCGGACCAACTCAACAGTGTTCAAATCGAAGGGGGCAATCATGTCAGATAGAATCTCAGGCGGTTGCCTGTGCGGCAGGACACAATTTGAAACAAATCGCGAACCCGTAATGCAGATATTGTGTCATTGCACCGATTGTCAAACCGTTAGCGGCTCGGCATTTTACACGGCATACATCGTCCCTTTAGAGAGTGTCACGCTGACCAAGGGAGCGCCCGGCGGATTTAGTGTTAAGTCCGATAAGGGGCGCGACAACCGACGTCGGTTTTGCAAAGATTGCGGAACAAGGCTCTGGGCGGAACTTGAAATGGGCTTTGCAAGCGTTAACGGCATGGCGCTTGATGACCGATCTCATTTCAACCCAACTCATAACCACCGATTAGAAACGGCGCCTGGTTGGTGTGCGTTGAATGCGTTGCTTGAAACCCTGCCGATTACGCCCTGAGAACCCCAAACCTGCATTCAGGTTAGGACCCTATTGCGCTTTATGGTCGCACCCAATTTTAGGGCTGGCTGATTCGAAAGCGTAAAGCGATTATGACGCCGCCACGCATCGCATTAGTCGAGATGCCCACCGCTGGCTTTACCGGTTCGAGCCACCTGCCTCAGCGACAGCCAATTGCGTAAACGCTTTGACCCACTTCGTGGCTACCGGTAAATCAACCGCCTCGGGCCACCGATCTGCAGGGTGGTGAAACAAACCGTTCCCGCCAAGGATCGAAACAAACCGGCCTTGGCCATCATAAACATTCCGCGCTTCGCCCAAGGGGCGTTGCCCAATCGGCGTTATGGCGCTTGGTGTCAAACCGTTTTGTTTAAGCCAGGGATCAAGGCTTTCGACAGCGTCGTCATCCGAATATTGAAGCCTGACCTGCGCGCCAAATTTAGCGGCAAAATTGGCGCCAAGATGCAGCCAGATGAACGCGTCGTTGATTAAGGTCGGATTGTTGTCAAGGAATAGACTCAGGCCAGTGTGCCCTAACTCATGGCCGGTGTTTGCCGTGAAGATGACATCTCTTTTTGGCCGCGAGGCTTTAACGGCCCGCATGATTTCTAGAAAACACGCGATACCACCACCACGCTCTGACGCGTTCACCCACCACCCACTGCGAGGGGTCATCACGACAACCGGCGCGAGCTCAGGGCAACTCCCCTTAACGATCGCTTCTACGTTTCTTGCGATTGCTTTGACATATTCACAATGCAGCACGAAACCCACTTGTTGTCCTGATTTCATCGCAGCTTGAATCGCGGCCCAATGTTTATTGGCCACCTGTAATACGGGGGGACCGAAAGGCGCGGTAAAATCCTCGGCATTTAGTAAAGCCGCACCCTCTTCTGGCAACCGGCTATCCGTGACAACAACAATTGCTTTGTGCTGGGCGGTTTTTCTCGATTCATAGAGACGCCGCACATTCGGCGCGGCGTCAAACGGCAAGGCCATGATGACGCCAATCTCTGCATTACTGCCGAGTTCACCGATACTGCCGGTAAGACCGTCCGCGTCAGTGTAGTGGCAGTCGTAAAGTGGCACACCTGAAAGGACAGCATCGCCTATTGCCAACTGGGTCGTAAAGGGCTGCAATCGCTGGAACTCAAACGCTGTATCCGTCGCAGCGACACCAAGGCTTTCAATTTTTTGTATCAGCCAATCAGCACTGTGATGATCAACATCGGTACCCGTGCGGTGAATGCCCTGATCTGCATACTCGTTGATAATTTCTGCAATGCGATGTTCCAGAGTACTTTCTACAATAGGTTGCATTGTGTTTACCTCGGCTAACAGTCGGAGCTTCATGGGCAGCAAAGCCGCCAGCAACGTGCCTTGAATAAATCGGCGTTTTGTTATCATTGAATTTCTCTAAACGAATTTTATTCGCACCCTGTGCGGGCGCCGCTTGCCGGCCCGCGATCATAACCCGCCGCAGTTGAGGCCTTGCAGCCGCTGCAGCGCTCAGTTAATTCAGGCGGGGCGTCGTGACCCGTTTTTAACTAACCAGCCGCCTTAACCTTCAACCACGTTACCAACCTTGGCGCCCTTTGATCCAGTCTCAATAGGTCGAATCTGCTTCCCTATCATAGGCCGTTTCCGATTGAATCGGTCAAGGGTTCCAGTTTTAGCCGACTCACCATCGATTCTGTACTGAGCAGACCGCCACCGCCATAGCAAGGCAGCCTAGTATTCTTCTATCTTGCTCAAGTCGATGTCTGCGGCCGGTCGCGCCCTACCTTAAACAACACGGCGCAACGCGCCTCTGGGACCGTGTTTTCGGCACCTTTGCGGACAGTACTACCGCTGATGCCGGGGTTGGCCCAACAGAGCCGAGCCTTGCGCAAACATTCTCATGCCGACTCGAGAGCCGAGCGATACGACTGTCGCACCTGGCTAAAGAGACTGCCGCTCGATTCGTCTCGCCAGGATTGAATACCTTAAGCGATACGCGCGCAACCCGTCCCGATTGTAAGCCCCATAGGGCTCGCGTGCGTATTAAAGGGATGCCCGCTCAGACGCCCATTCGTCCCGCGCCGCTCTTAAGCCCTAATGCGCCACCTTCCGGTGATAAGATGGGTCAGGTGGCGCCGCTCAGAGCGCCGACCCAAGAATTAAGCACGCTATTTCTGAAGGCCTGACTGTTTTAATCTAGCGTTTGTTCTACTCCAACGGATAATCCCGCTAATGACTCACTATTCAGCGCTGACGGTTCATCAGATCAACAAACATTATCAAGACGGCAGTCGCCAGATTGACGTCATCCGAGACCTCTCCTTCAACGTCGCTGCGGGCAAGTCAATTTCCGTGACAGGCCCCAGCGGTTCAGGCAAGTCGACCTTGTTGAACGCCCTCGCGGGTCTTGTTGAGCTTGATGATGGCGATATCACGCTTGAAATCGAAGACAGAATTTTTTCCTATCGTGCCGCCAATGAGCGTGCGCGAACCGCGTTTCGTCGCCAGCACATCGGCTATGTCTACCAATTCTTTAATCTGGTGCCGACCCTTACCGTTTTGGAGAATGTCCGGCTTCCTGCACGTTTGAATCGGCGGCCGGATCTTGAGGCCCACGCATCAACACTGCTCAGTGATTTTGGCTTGTCGGACCGACTGCATGATTTTCCTGAGAAACTCTCGGGCGGGGAGCAACAGCGTGTCGCCGTGGCGCGTGCTGTCTTGCTGAAACCCCCTCTGCTATTGGCCGACGAACCAACGGGGAATCTTGATTCGGAAAATTCCGCCCAGATCGCTGACCTGCTTTTTTCAAGCTGCCGAGATCAAAATATCATGCTGGTGCTGGCGACTCATAGTCATGACATTGCAGCCATGGCGGACACCCGGTTGCATTTGGACGCGCGACCTTCTTCAAGCCTTGCGCCTGAATGATCCCGTTAGCCCTCCTGCGATTTCTTGGGCGCACGCCCTGGTCAACGGCGATGGCGCTCGTTGGCATGGCGCTCGGCGTCGCGTCCATCGTTAGTGTTCACCTCGTCAGCGCCAGCATTTCAAGTCGACTCGATGGCTTGGTGCCCAGCAGCCTCGCTGACTTTAGCTACTATTTGCACCGGGAAAACCTCCATACCCATGACTACTTTGAACTGCGACGAAAGTGGCGATCCGGCGCCCTGCCAACCCTTGAGCACTTATCGCCAGTAGTAGATGAAACCGCGCAGATAGCGGACTTGAGCGTCCGCGTGCTGGGCATTGATCTGCTGTCACAAATGTCCTCGGGTGAGATCCCAACAGCGTCCGGACCATTGGTGTTCAACGGTGTTTGGGTCGACAAGAGCCTTAAGGACGCTCTCTCGCTGCCCATCAACGGGATCATTGAGGCCCCCGAAGGCACCTTATTGTCTGACATATCAGTGGCTCATGACCTTCTGGACTGGCCGGATCATCAACTGTCTTACATTGGTCTGGTGATCGGACAGGCTTTCGCGCACAGCCTCGAGGTAGCGGAAAATCTACTGCCGGGTTTTGGCGCTGGATTGCCCATTGCTAAGCCAAACCTTGATATGGGTCCGGGTTGGCAACTGGTCAATACGGCAGAGCAGTACCCTGCCCGAGCATTTGGACAATCCGTTCTGTTTAATATTGCAGCCCTCGGGATGCTGGCACTGCTCGTCGCGTGGCTTTTGATTTATCAAGTCGCCGTATCTTGGCTACGCCGTCTTTGGCCTGTATTTGATCGACTGCATGGTTTAGGCGTTGAGTGGCCGCACCTCCGAAATTACTTTTTAGGCTCAATTGGGGTTATCGCAAGCATCGCAGCAGGCCTCGGTCTGATCCTGGGTTGGTGGCTCGCAACAAAACTCCTGACGATGTCTGTGCCAGGGAATGCCGTGGCGTTAGATCTCAGCGGCTGGGTTGTTGTTAAAGCCTTTGGATCGGCTTTGACGGTTTGCTTGATTGGCGGCGCTTGGGCGTTCAGAAGGTCCCAGCGTGGCCAGCCGCAAACCCTCGCACCCCTTTTAGCCACTCTGGTTTTATTGGTCTGCGGGTTGATTTGCGTCATTCAGCCCGAGACGGGGCTTGCCGGAGGGTTCTTCGCGATCGCCGTGCTGAGTCTGGCTGCGGGTCAAACCATCGGCCCACTGCTGCTTCGATTAAAGCGCTGGTCATCCAATATTGGTGGCTCGTACTTGATGCGCGTTGGGGTTAGAGAGGCGCTTTGGCATCCTGCAGAACTGAGTGTCGCGCTCGCGGGATTGTCGCTGTCGATTGCAACCGCCATCGGTGTGGGTTTGATGGTTGACAGCTTTCGGCTTGATTTCAGTCAGATGCTAGACCACCGCTTAAAATATGACGTAATCGCGGAGGGTAACCCGGCATCACTGGAGGCTTTGATCAAGGTGCCTGGGTCAGTCGCTCAAGCCAGTAGAATTCAGCACTATCGCAATGCCGATATTCGGGTCGATGGCGCCTTAGTGGAACTGAACGTGACCCAAATGGATGCCTTCGAATCATCCCGCTACGCTCATGACACGCGTTTAGGCAATAGCGAGGTGCTGTTAAGCGAACAAGCCGCTAGAACCCTCGGCGTATTGCCTCAAGAAACACTCAGAATCCTCGGGGAAACGATGACGGTCGCCGGCACCTTCTCTGCCTTTGGGGACCTAAAACCAAGGCTCATTATAGGTGATCAAAGCGCCATCGCAGAAGCTATGGGCGCTGAACTGAAGACGGCGTCTGTCGCGTTTAAAAGCAACACGCCAAAGGCCCTCGCCCGCTCTTTAAAAGGGTCATCTTCGACCCTCGAAATTCGTTTGCAATCGGACATCCGACGCATCGCGCTCGAGGTGTTTGATCAAACGTTTGCAATTACCACTGTCCTCATCACGATTGCACTCTTGGTTGCTGCCATCAGTGTTTATATTGCCGTCACGACCCTGCGGCTTAATCGACAGACCGGACGACAGTTGCTCAACACGCTGGGCGTCCATCGGGTCGAGCAGCATCTAATGAACCTGGCCATGGGGATTGGTTTGGGCGCAGTCGCGATGATCGTTGCATTGCCCCTGGGCGTGATGTTCGGTTGGATACTCTGCAACGTCATTAATCCCAGAGCATTCGGCTGGACCATTGAATTACAAGTATCGGCCGGCGCGCTTTTGTGGCCCTGCGCTTGGGGTTTGCTCGCGGCCATACTCGCGGGCATGCTTCAGGTTGGCGATGCAGAGGAAGGTGCGTTCGGTGGCCGCTAAAGGATTCAACGGACTCTACGCAGCCTCGGCGCTACTGATCGTGATCAGTGTCGCGATGGGTGGATGTCAGCCGGACACATCGCCTGCGGCTGCAACGGTCACGGGGCTTCGACTAAACAGCCTTCTTGGGGCACCCAACAGCGACGGCTTTGTCCGCGCCGAAACTCCCATAGACTTTGTTTTTCCACGCGACCACGGGGCTCATAATCCATATCGGAGCGAGTGGTGGTACCTGACTGCCGTGCTGACCGATGACCGAGGCCTTGAGTATGGCGTGCACTTTACCCAGTTCCGTCAGGCCTTAACCCCCGCGCCAACCGGCGACGGGCCTTGGCACACGGGTCAGGCTTATCTCGCGCATTTGGCAATTACCGATGTTGCGACAGGCGTTCACCTCGAAGTCGAGCGGTTTGCCCGCGGCCATCCTGATCTGGCGGGCGTCACGTCGGGCGCGCAATTTGCAGCGGTTATTGAAGATTGGACGCTCACGGGCGCCACACGTGGTCCAATCAGTCTGACTTTAAAGGCTGCAGAGCCTGCGCAGTTTGAGGTTGATTTACACATCCAGCAGACAGGACCCATTGTCTTGCAGGGTGATCGCGGTCTATCTGCGAAGGGTCCGGACTCGGCAAGTTACTACTACTCCATTCCGCGGCTACGCATTGGGGGTCGCTTACGCTTGAACGATCGCGTGGTTGATGTCACGGGGCTGGGTTGGCTCGATCGAGAGTGGAGCACCTCGGTCCTTGATGACTCGTTGGCCGGTTGGGATTGGTTTTCGCTGCAACTCGATGATGCGCGCAGCATCATGGCCTTTCGCCTTCGCAGGTACGACGGCGCACGGGATGACTTTGATCATGGCTTGCTCGTGGAACCTCAGGAGGTTGACGGACGCCCTGTTATTGGCCAGGGCGACCCAGGCGTTACAATCCTTAAGTCGAGCGACTTTACGCTCAGCCCACAGCGTTTTTATCAGGACGAGCGCGGCGCGCAATGGCCGGTTGCTTGGTCTCTGACAATGAATGATGAGGTCTTTATCATCAATGCCCTAGTCGATGATCAAACGATCGATTTATCGGTTCGATATTGGGAGGGATTAGTCGAGGTCACGAGCCCTGCTGGCGATCGACTGGGCCGCGGATACATGGAACTGACGGGCTACGAGGGCAAAGAGTCGCCTTGAACGACCCGCAACCGAATCATCCCTACTCGATGCTGCCCAGCCAATCCCCTTAATAGAAAGCCAAAGCACTCATTCAGACCCTGCATCTTGTGGTGTACGGCTTAACTGGGCCCGTTCTTGCAAGTGTTTAATCTTTTAAAAATCCAACAGCGCGCAGAAGTGTCTGGTCACCGAATTGAGACGGCGGACTGCTTAAGCCGTTATCCCGCTGATCACGCGGCGTGTTGCGCAGCATCGACGCAATTTCAGTGCATCGAATGCCATCACCCTCGCACAGTCCTTGTTTGAGCTCCGGATCGAGATTGACCCAAAGTCGGTTAAGAACACGACGTTGGGTCTTGTTGCACTTGTCGACAGGCCCCATCCGGGTCAGCGCTTAAGCCTGATGAAAAGGCCGATGGACTTTTGGTTTGGCGCTTGCTGGTACGGTGGGGTCGTTACTCCGGGGCCTCCACAGCAAAAGTACGGTAGACCTTCCGAATGCCCAGAATCATAACGGGCGCATACAAGGCTAATGCGAGACTGACCCAACTACTGGGCAGCAGTATAAACGCTGTAATCCAGCACCCAATAAAAACAAGAAGGCGCATCAGCACTAACGGGAAACGTTGCATTGGATTCACACCATCGCCCTGATAAGTGAACGCTTTAGGACGCAGAAACCAACCGTGCGCCATGAGCATTAAAGAGAACATAAAAAAAGGCGGTGCCTTACCCCCCGTAACCGGTGCCTCATCTAACGCCGCGTCAGCGGATGCCGTATCGGCCCGAGCGGTCTGAATCTCACCCCATACATAATCCTCCGTAGGTCTCCCGCTAGCGCCACCCATATTGGCTCGAGTAGGAATCGACTGCCAACGATACAACAGACGTTCAGAATTCAATGCGAGCACACCAGGCTGATAAAAACCTTTAGGATGGCTAACGGCCCAAGCGGTGTCGCGTGTTATAAACTCGCCAACGTCGCTTGTCCGCAGATCCAACATACCTTGATGACGCGCTGCACCGGCGATCTCTTGATGCGGGTCGCCAACGCACTCAAAAGACAAACCCCACTCCTCTTGAGCAAGCGTAGCTAGCGCCTGGGGCTCACTGGTCACGGCATAGACTTCTCCGCCCGCGGCCCGAATCGCATCGACCACACCACTAGACACGTAGCCTCGCAACTCGAGGCGGCAAGGCGGTCACCAGAAGCCGCGATAAAACAACAACACCGTAAAATCATGTTGTCCGACCACGTCTGCGAGCCATGTCTTCCGCGCCCCAGGCGGGGGATCAAGTTCGGCGATGCCAATACTGTCTTTGACATGATCGACGCCTAACCAACGCACCGTTGGTCGATCGGCCGAACCGCTAACCTGAAACGTTTCCTGACGACAAACACCGCCGCCACAGAGCACCAAACGCAGATCCCCGCCCTTGGTTGCAGCGGCTGGCGGATCAACAATCCCGGTCACTTCAAAAGACGTATTTTTGTGCGCGTTAAACCAAGTTAAGGCAGCATTCACCTCCTCCTGGAGGTCTTCGGGAATCACGTCGAGTACGTTCGGCATGGATTAACGCTAACTGAAATATCACGAGCGAGTCAAGCCGTAACCCTAGTAACAAGGAGCCTGAAATTAGTAACGTGTGCCGTCTAGGATGCGATCCGCAATCGCGCTAACGACGGACCATTTACCGCGAAGCTAGACTCAGCGATCCTTCTACCCTTCTACCCTTCTACCCTCAATTACCCTTCGGCCCGAATCAGGTTCGGGTAAGCCATCACGGCGCGTCAGCAGATTAGCGGGGCTAAGGTAAAGAGGGTCCGCTGCACTCGTTTACATGTTATTTTAACGGTCATGAGTTACGGAGCGAGCCAATAGGTCGTTCCGAAGCAGTTCAATTCTAAACTGGCAGGCCGCTGCCAAAAGGGGATATATGAAGTTATATACCGGCGATCTCAGTCCTTACAGCGCCAAAGTACGCATGCAGATTTATGCAATGGGGATCCAGGATGCGCTCAGTTTCGATCTGCCTGTACAGTTCATGATGGGTAAAATGAATGAGGTTTCCCCAATCGGCCGAATCCCTGTCCTCGAAGTGGACGAAGGCCTGATCCCCGAATCAGAAGTCATTGCTGAGTATCTTGACGAACGATTTCCCGACAAGGCGCTCACCGGCGGCTCACTCAAGGAACGCGCTGATGTTAGAGTCGTTTCAAGAATTGCTGACATTTATTTGATGAATAACATTTTTATGTCACTTAGCCAGGCCAATCCGGAAACACGCGTGCAAGCTGTGCTTGATCTACTCATCGGCCAGGTTAGGCGCGGGATCGGGGCGCTGGAGCAACATATTGGTAGTGGCGAGTTTGCTGTGGGTGATTCACTGACGCGCGCAGACTGCACCCTAGTGCCAGCATTGTGGATGTGCAGCAGTACGGTGCCGCGTCTTGGTTTTGATAGCCCTATCAAAGCGGGCACGCGCGTCGCCTCGTACTGGGACAAAATCCAAAACAACGCGTTTGCGGTCAAAATTCTGGATGAAATGAACAAGGGCATGAAGGCAAGACTGGACGGCACCGAGCGCAAGATGGCAGAAGAAGCGATTGCGCGCGCCCAATCCAAGCCGAGCCAATAAACCGCGGCTTTTGGACGACATTTTCCGGACGCCTGGTCCAGTGGTGTGTAAGCATAAGCCCCCTGCCTGCCCTGGGCACGCACCGCTTCTTTG
>ENA-ORDA01002883-ORDA01002883.1-marine-metagenome-genome-assembly--contig:-NODE-2883-length-12597-cov-4.887220_pt1 | contig 12597 bp, 5 predicted proteins | sample MGYA00237778_ERZ508506 | MGnify/ENA primary metagenome ERZ508506 (study PRJEB26177, sample SAMN06267891) | marine metagenome | isolation source: Monterey Bay, California, USA | place: Pacific...
AAGACCAAAAGCTATAGGTCAAGAAATCATAAGATCTACTTCTCCAGGACAAATGATAGTAAAGATCGTTTACGATGAGATGGTCAATATTTTAGGTGAAAAAAATAGTGAAATAAATATTTCTGCTGTTCCACCAGCATCAATACTAATACTAGGATTACAAGGATCTGGAAAAACAACGTCTGTGGCAAAACTTGCTAATCATTTAGTAAAATCTTCAAAGAAAAAAGTTTTATTATCTTCTACAGATATTTATAGACCGGCAGCACAAGAACAGTTGAAGGTCTTAGCAGAACAAGTTCACGTAGATTTTTTTAATCATAGTTTTAATTCTGCTAAACAAATAGTTAGTGAAACATGAGAGTGAAATTAATTTTTCTTTTTAGCCTTTTTACCTTCCAAATTTGGGCTCAAAACACAGAAATTGGAAAATGCGCAACAGATTATCTTGAATCTGAAATACGAAACAACAATCCAGAGCTGGATCAAAAGTTTCAGGAGTTAGATGCTTTTAATAGAGAACTTGCTCAAACAACAGATCAAAGCCAAAAAACATCGGCTGTAATTCTAACAGTTCCAGTTGTAGTTCATGTTATGTATGCAGACGAAACTGATAATATTACAATGGATCAAATTATTGATGCCATTGATGTCATCAATATTGATTTTAGAAGACAAAATGCAGACACTATTCTGACAAGATCAATTTTTCAAAGTGTTGCTGCAGATATGGAAATCGAATTCAAGCTTGCTAGACTTGATCCTTCAGGTAATTGTACAGATGGTGTAAACAGAGTGCAAACCAATCAAGCAATAGATGCTAATGATAATGTCAAACCGCTTTCTCATTGGGATAATAAAAAATATCTCAATATTTGGGTCGTAAGAAATATACTCCTTCCGAATCAACCAAGCGGAACGGTTTTAGGTTACGCCTACCGCCCAAGCCCGGGGCAGAGCTATAAAAGAGATGGTGTTGTCATTCGACATGACATGATGGGTCGCATTGGGACAGCAACGGGAATCGGAAGAACATTAACCCACGAAGTTGGTCATCAAGGCCATGGTTTGCAAACCTCGGACTTGAATCGAGGAGCAATTGTTGAAAGAGATGGCGAAATGTACGACCTCAATCATGGTGACGTTGTTATTGCTGCAATTACATCCTGTACCAACACATCGAACCCAGATGTCATGCTCGCTGCTGGACTTATCGCTCGAAAAGCTCGACTTCTTGGTTTGGATGTCAAACCTTGGGTGAAGACTTCATTGGCTCCTGGCAGCAGAGTTGTAACTGAATACTACGAGGCAACCGGCTTGGATGAAGACTTGAACGCTCTTGGATTCCACAATGTCGGTTATGGATGCACCACATGTATCGGAAATTCGGGCCCACTGCCTGAAGAAATTGAAGCTGCAATCGATGAGGAAGATCTCATTGTTGGAAGCGTCATTTCAGGAAACCGAAATTTCGAAGGTCGCGTACATGGTAAAGTCAAGGCATCTTATCTCGCTTCACCTCCACTTGTTGTTGCTTATGCCATCGCAGGTTCACTTGAGATCGATTTGACCAACGAACCTCTCGGTATTTCTAAAGATGGAGTACCAGTTATGCTTTCAGATATCTGGCCAAGCGATGAAGAAATTGCAGAAGCACGATCAGTGATTACGCCTGAGATGTTCAAACAACGTTATTCTGATGCTATGAATGAGCCACGATGGGATTCTATCCCATCTGAAGCAAGCCCACTCTATCCGTGGGAAGATGCATCGACATACATCCGCCTTCCGTCTTTCTTCCAAGATCTATCTCCAGAAGCAGACCCGATTCAACCGATTCAATCGGCAAAGGTTCTTCTCAAACTCGGAGATTCGATTACAACTGATCACATTTCACCTGCTGGAGCATTCCCTGCGGAAGGTCCTGCAGGCCGTTGGTTGACGGATAGAGGTGTTGAACAAGGAGATTTCAATTCATTTGGAAGCCGAAGAGGTAACCACGAAATTATGATGCGTGGGACCTTTGCCAATGTGCGAATTCGCAACCAAATGGCACCTGGTACTGAGGGTGGATTCGCCCTTGACCACGTGAGTGGCGAAATCTCTTCAGTATACGAAGCAGCGATGAACAGCAATGCTCCGATGGTTGTTCTCGCAGGTTCACAATATGGGACAGGTTCTTCACGAGACTGGGCTGCTAAAGGGACATATTTACTCGGAGTAAAAGCAGTCATTGCGACTTCATTTGAACGAATTCATCGTTCGAATCTCGTCGGTATGGGCGTATTACCGTTGACGTTTGTTGAAGGAGAATCTCATGAGACACTTGGCCTTGATGGAACAGAAATGTTTAGCATTCCAGTAACAGATGATGTTCAACCGTTGCAGTCTCTTACCGTAACAGCCAACCATCCTGATGGTTCAAGCAAACAATTCGAAGTTTCAGTCCGTCTCGATACACCAGTTGAAGTTGAATACTATCGAAACGGTGGGATTCTTCATACCGTTCTTCGTCAATTGGCTTCCTGATTTCGTCGATACGTTGAAATGAGAGAGTGGGAGTGAAAATCTATGGCCTCAGGAGATGTACGATTTGTTTTCCGTTCTGAGGAAACAGATGTCAACGTTACAATCGAAGGCCAAAAAGAATGGGTTGCTAAGATTGTAGAGGAACTCGGGCTTTCTGAAGTCGGTCTGACAATGCCTCTTGGAGGAGCTTTTACGCAATCTCTTATGTCTAAATCATCGGCCCAAGAAGGCGATGATGAACCCGAATCCGAGGGGCCTTTGGATATGGGCCCTACGCCTGATCCTGGTCGAATCCCAACCGTTCGCCGTCCTATCGGAGCCCTCAATATTGAGGCAGAATTAGCAAAAATCGGCCTTGAACCTCCAGGCGAAAATGATGTTATCGAACTTATCGAGATGTTTTCAGAACTCGAAAAACCTCGTCCTATCCAGGGGCAAATGAGCATTGACCCAATGGCAGAAGCATGGCTACGTGAACTCATGCGCCTCGTTGTACGCGACGGTGCAAGAACAGCTCTCGCAACCGAAGTGATAGAAGAAGTTGCGAGTTCGAAACTGGGAAGTCGAACTGGAGTTGAATTGACCGTTTGGTTAGAGTCACTCTTCGCAGCAGGAAAACTCGTTAAAATCCACGGTGGAGATGCCGTCGGTTGGGGTCCATCACCCCGTTGGCTGAATTAAGGAATAAAACACCCTTTTTTTGCTACAATCGGGCTCTGTATCACGAAGCGGGACATCAAAGGGGTTATAGTGGAAGTATTGCTGGCTTAGATGAGTGATATTGATGCAAACTAAGACGAACCAAATCGGGGCAAAACTTCGAAGCGTATTTCTCGTATTCATAATGGTCATTTCGACTACAGCCGCCTTTGCAACAAATGCCAGCGCCTCTGCGGCCCGTAACTATACTACAAATCGTGATCCGATCGACATCGGTATTGCTGATTTCAACTGCGATGGTTTCAATGATATGGCCATTGCAACCGACGGTACGCACACCATTTCAGTCCTAACGAATGATGGTGCTGGAGATTTCACTGAACGATATGACGTATGGGTCTCAGAGAACACATCACGAAACGCAGAATGGGACGAATTCTCGAATGTACAATTCCTCGAAGTCGGAGAGTTCACTGGTGATACGGCTCCAGATATCGCAATTTTCCAACGAAATAATCCGTTCAAGAGAGACGCAAATGGTGCGCCAGCTGGGGAGCCAGGAAACTTGACTATTCTGGAAAATGATGGTTGCGGAGTAGATTCGTTCACCATCGGCCAGAGATTCACTCACTTCTACGCATGGGATCTTGCAGTAGGGGACATAAACGACGACGGAAACGATGACGTTGTTATCCTTGACCTCGCTAGCGATATCTCAAACCAAAGAGTTGTCACCTACATGGGTCCAATTTCTCAAAGTACACCGCCTATGATTACTGCTCTCGGAACTGCCTCAACCAACGCATACAGAAGCCTCGAGGTCGGCGACTGGGGGGAAGGGCAACAAGGACTCGGATCCCAGTGCTATGATGATGACATTTGGCTCCTTCGAAGCGAAGGTGTTGATTATGCATCAGGTACAGTAACAAATCCAGGAAACGATGACAACGTAACGGTCATTGAATTCAACTGTCAAACAAACCAATTCCCGCAAACCTACACCTTCTCGACGACTCCTCAAGCAGGATCTCACGTTGTTAACATGGCGAATACATTTGGAGAATTTGATATCGCAGATATTAATGACGATGGCGTTATAGACACCGTCGCAATGACTCAAGGCAATCTTGAGAATATCACATATCGAACATCGTCTGCAGTCGGTACGTGGTCTTCTTGTTCTCCAGAATGCTCACTTGCATACTTCGGTCCTTACATCTCCTATGATGTGACAGTAGCGGACGTTAACGGAGATGGGGAACCCGATTTCGTCAACCCAACTGTTGCGTACCAACAAAACACTTCTGACTCGGCAGGCGGCTCAACCTCTTCCTTCTGGCTTAACTTCCCTACAACAGTACAAGTTACGCTTTCTGATGGCAGCGGCGGACACGTTTCACCTCTTTCCTACGAGGCTGGTCGCAGACCAAACATTGCTGTTGTTGGACAACTTGCAGGCAGTGCTAGTTCAGCCCCTGATATCGTAGTCGGTCACTCTTCTTACGACTTTGGAAGTTGGATTGACAACCTTGGCTGGGACGGTCAATACGATTATGTTACTGTGGTTGAAATGGACAACAAGGATATCGCCGTAACAGATATCGAAATCTCACCTGTAGACCGTTTCTTCGGTGTTGTGGGAGAAGGAACACGTGACATCAACGTTACTGTAACAAACACAGGAATGGACACATTAACTCAATCTGCAACACTTGATGTTGAACTAAAGGTTGTTGACGAAGCAAATTCCTCGAACACAACAGTTTTCGCTCACGACTTCGATACAGCCGCTGATGCAACTGGCTGTGGCTCTGGATGTAACTGGGTTTTCAACGAATACGTCGACCAAGCTTCAATGTGGCACGTTGAATCAAACCAATCAAGAGGGGCGACCGACGGAAACAACGATCCTAACGTCTCAGCAAACTATCAAAATCCAACCGACTTCATGTGGGCTGGCGAATACAAGACAAACAGCAGCGGTGATGAATGGTCTGGATACGGTCGTAACTGGGATGACGCTCTGACCTTGGAAGATGTCGATTTGACTGGTTCTGACCGCGCATTCCTAAGCATTGAATTATTCCGCCATCTTGGCTTCGGAGCCCTTGGTTCTGGCGTAGATACAGACGGAGACGGTCAACCTGATCAATTCCTTATTGGAGATCTGTGGGACGATATCGCAATGATTGAGGTCGGTTCAAGCAAAACTGGCTGGTCTACGATTGCTTGTCCAACATCTGCACAAGTTGGAGGGCAGTGTCTTTCAGGAGTTTCGATGTGGGGAGGTTATGATTTAGATCGTCTCCGAACCTTGAATGCGGGTGGAGCGGCAGAGAATTTGTTGTACTACGGTACCGCTGCCTCCGGCACATACTACGGATGGGGTAATTTCACCCAAGAAGGAGTCGGCGAATTCGACCTATCACCTTGGGCCGGAGAAACAGTCGATATCAGATTCCGCCTTCGCTCAGGATTTGAAGGCTCCATTGCTGACGACAACGAATCATTGTGGTCTGGAAGAGATGGGTTTGCGATCGATAACATTACTGTTTACAAGCAGAATACCGCTTACCGTGCTAACCCTCAGTCCCTTCAAACGAACCTCAATCTGGTAAATCTTGGACCAGGGGAGACAGAAACAGCATCAATCTCTGCTTTCCTAATGAATGATACAATTTATCGAATTTCAGCTACACTCAGTAATCATGCTTGGGATGAGCAAATCGTCAATGATGATATCGTTACGTACATTCAACCATTCAATCTTTATGACCCTACTGTTGAAGGAATCGATTACTTCAATGCTGGTGGCTTGTACGCAGAAGGTATCTTTGACATCGATGTAACGACCAACAACTATGGTAATACTCTCGTAGACTACGACATCAAAGCCACAGTCTTTTCAGCAACACCTTCGGATGTTCTTTGCAGCGCTCCTGCAGTTATCTGTAAGGAATCCTTTGAAGGCGGCTCTGAAGGATACATCTACAGTGATGATGGAAACCCACAAGGCGCTATCTACAACGAGTTAACTTGTTCAGACACCATCTTCAACAACAATGCATACTGGTTCGGGCACCCATGTGACACAGCAGTAAACGGCTACGGCGACTTGTGGGAGAATGAAACTCTCACAGTACCTGGTGTGGACCTTACTTCAATGTCAGGAGACTTCGTATCACTGAACTTTGAATACTATGCAGATACCTTCTACGGAATCGATGTTGACGGAACAACGATTGTTGATATCAATGATTACGCTTCGATTAACTTCGATTACACACGAGGAAGCGATTCTTACTCCGCTATTCTACTCGGACAATGGAACGATTATGACGAAGATGGAACTTGTCGAACCGACGATAACGGTGATGGTTTCACAAATGCTTCTGAATCCATCAATCAGGCAGAAATCGACTTCGTAGGAGACGCTGCTTCAACTGATGGATCTGGCGGTAATTACAATGTTTTCTTCAATTCGGATGACCTTGTTCTGAGCCGCAGCGTCGATCTTACTCACTTGTACGTTCTGAACAACACTGCAGCAGATAGTTCACAATGGTTCAGAGAATGTATGTCTCTGTCAGGATCCTCTGTTGACATCAACTTCGAGTTCCAAAGTGACGATGATGGTCGAAACGGAATCAATGACGGCTTCAAGGGTGTTGCTTTCAATAACATCACTTTGCAAGAATTTACGTTCTACGAGGATGCGAGTTACACCTCAACCCGCACCAATGTTGACGCAGAAGAAGTCGACACAACAACTCTTGCAAGCCACGAGTTCTTCTCAGGAGTCTACATGATTCGTGCAGAAACGGTCTTCGACAACACAACAATTGGAACCAACTGGTACAACGACAATGAAGTGAGTGAATCGAACAACATTGAACAAGTTATCTTCAATGTTGAATCGGTGGATATTACACTTGGTAAGCCAACAACACTTGGATGCTTAGATGACGGAACATATGCGTGTGTTCTTCCGATTGACGGTAGTCTGACACATTCATGGGATATGAAGGCTACAAACGGTGTTCTCGCTGGCGATTACATGTTCTATATGACAGTCTTTGATGAAACGGATTCAACTCAAGTTCATCAAGCATCATCCAGTACACAAACCACTGCTTTGACATCAAACGAAAAGATTGACTTGACATTCCCAGCATTCAACACATGGCAAGATGGCCACGATTACAACATCAGTTTCCATGCAGAACTTGCAAATGGAAACCCAAGCGGTAACGTACGTTACTTCCATGCTACCTTCGCAAACACCATCGATGTTGCAATCCTTGGTGATTCAACAGCACGTACCTCCACAATTAAGCAAGACTTGCAACTTCTTGGAATGACCTATACCCAGTACTCCATTAACGACTGGACCACATATCTTGACAGTGGATGGCTCACCCATTACGACAAGGTACTCTTGCCATGGCAAGATGACATTGCTGCTAAGGACGTTGAAAGCGGTGGACGTGGATACTATCAGAAACTTGGATCAACTGCAAACCGACAAACATTGGAATCATTCATGTCTGCTGGTGGTACCGTTCAAGCCCATCTTGGCCCACAAGGTAGCCAAATCTACGGTCTTGACGTTGGCCTAAACGGTCGACTTCCATTCGGAATGGATGTCCAAAGTCGAGACACACCAGAAACCAAGATTACCTATACGGGACTCGACATTGCAGACCCTTACCATCCAGTCATGAATGATGTTTCAACAACATCCTTCCAAGGATTCGAAGGTGACGGGACTGTTGCCACAGCTGTTCTCAACACAAATTCAGTAAGCACACAAAATGTTCCTGGTGTCTGTAATGGATACATGGAAGATGGTGGATACTTCCAGAGTCTCCTGCGCACTGATGCAAACAGCAAGGACGTCATCATGGGGACTTGCAGTTACTACCAAGGTGGAATGATTGTTTCAACCATCGACGTAGCAACCTATTCTTCCCGCGCTGACAGTACCACATTCCCACTTCTAGGCAATATGCTTGGCTTCTCAGTGACACCTTATCCAGAAGGATTCGGTTCACTCGGTACAGATTTGGGACTGACCATTGACGGCGATGCACCAAACATCGATCCATCAACAGGTGGTTATGCAACTCACTACATGAAGAGCGACGCAACAGTCAACTTTGGCTACACCTCTGCAACGCTTGCAACGCTTTCCACCGATTGGATTCTTGACGGGCCTACTGACTGGGACGCTGCTACAATGGCTAGCGGAACAGACCATACCACAGACACCTCTCCGAATGCAGCCTTCTGTAAAGTCGATCTCTCCTCAGCAACAGGATGTCTACAAGGTCAACAATGGACTGTAACCCTCTTGCTTCATGATGAGGCAGGACACTCTCGAATCATCTCTGTCGTCGTTGAAACAAACGATGTACTTGCTGATGCGTTCGCACCTGAAGCAAACGTAACCATCGAATCTTCCGAAAATATCGAATACATCGGTACAAAGACTGTATCCAACACAGAATGGGATGTAAACCGCCTTATTCTTAACGAGAATGGAGAACTTGTTGTCAACTTCGATGCAAGCCAATCCTCTGACGCAGATGCAATCGATGGATCAAATGGAATTGTTACTTACGAGTGGAAGGTCTTCTTCGATGCTCCTTACGGTGACACATCGTTCAATCTTGAAGGTCACACCTTTGAAGAATCAGCAGCTTCCAATGGAATGTTCACATACAGATTCCAAAACGAAACCGTGGACTCTTCAGGAACTGCGGAATCTCAAATTCGTATGGAATTGAGAGTATATGATGCATCTGGTAAGTTCTCTGACAAGTACAGAATGTACTTCGTCGTTGTTCCAGAAGGCTATGGAGACGAAATCCCATTGGTCCAATATGACAACTTCGAGAACACATCCGTTGGTGTAACAGAATCTACCTACACAATCACTGGAACAATCTTGTCTGGTTCTGAGACTGGAGAAGTATACGTCGAAGCATCCTTCTCTCGAGATGATTTCTCCGCATCTGCGATCGAGAAGTACAACCTCATCACAGACAACAAGTTTGCTCGTTCAGTCGCTCTTTCAGATACAGAATCCTTTGAATTATCCCTTGATATCGATAACTTCTACAGTAACAACAGCGAAGTTGTTGAGATTTGGGTTCGAGTTTACGAAGGTGATGACGAACGCTGGTCAGATGACTTAACCAAGATGGTCCTCATCAACCTCAAGCAATGCCGTGGAGTTCTCGTTAATGAATCTGCACAAGCCGCTGACGTTGGTGCAGAGTTCGTTTGGAATGCTTCAACCTCCGATTGTGATTGGAATGGCGAATGGTCATACAATTCAGAAACTGGAATTTGGAGTGAACCAATCGGCGAGACTAACTCAGCCGAATCCTCTGATGATAGCAGTCTTATGCTCATCATTGCGATCATTGGTTCAATCATCCTCTTGGGTGGCGTAACTCTGTTGTTCCTCCGAGGTGGCGGAAACTCCGACAAGGTGGACAACCTCAGTGCAGCTGCGGCTGGCTACGGTGAATCTCAAGATATGACTGAGCAATACGTACAACAACTGATTGCTCAAGGATATCCTGAAGAGACTGCTCGCCAGTATGCTGCTCAATATGTGGGTCAAACCGCTGCGTCACAACCTGCTGCTGCTCAACCTGCTGCAGCAAGTAACGACTTGTATACACAGTATTACAACCAATACTTCCAACAATTCGTCGCTCAAGGCTATGATGAAGCAACTGCATCCCAGTATGCTCAGCAATATGCTGCTCAGGCACAACAGCAACAGTAGATCGCATACTCCAGACTCACTGGTCATAGAGATGGGTTCAAAAGGCACTGGCGCACGCCATAAACCATGGAAGACCTAGATACCGGGGACGGCTATGCAGTCAAAGATATTCAGATGGCTGAAGAAGGATCACTTCGAGTCGATTGGGCTCGTGCAAGAATGCCTGTTCTCGCAGCATTAAGAGAAGAAGCAGAGAGAACAAAGCCACTTGCTGGTATGCGTGTTGCTGGATGTCTTCACGTCACCAAAGAAACAGCAGTTCTGATTGAAACAATCGCAGCGGCTGGAGCAGAATTATCATGGTCAGGATGCAATCCTCTATCCACTCAAGATGATGTAGCAGCATGGCTTGCACGTGAAGGTTACTCCGTCTATGCATGGCATGGTCAAAGCAACGAAGATTTCTACTGGTGCATCGATAAAACTCTTGAATTCAAGCCAAATCTTACCCTTGATGATGGTGCAGATCTGATTGTCCGTGTTCACGGAGAACGTTCAGAATACGCTCCAGGTGTACTTGGGGGTACTGAAGAGACAACAACCGGCGTTCATCGATTGCGAGCAATGGCTGCTGCAGGCGACCTGAAGTATCCTGTTCTTGCAGTTAATGATGCGATCACAAAGTGGGATTTTGACAACGTTTACGGAACAGGTCAATCCACACTCGATGGTATCCTTCGTGCTACGTCTGTACTCGTTGCAGGCAAGACAATGGTTGTTGCTGGTTATGGCCACTGTGGAAAAGGTGTGGCTATGAGAGCACGTGGCTTAGGAGCAAATGTCGTCATCACAGAAGTCGATCCACTTCCGGCTCTCAGAGCAATTATGGACGGATACCGTGTCATGACAATGGATGAAGCAGCTCTTATCGGCGATATCTTCTGTACTGCAACTGGAATGAAAGACATCATCGTAGAGCGCCATTTCGCAACAATGAAAGACGGTGCAATCGTTGCAAATACTGGTCATTACGATTGTGAAATTGCAGTAGAAGCACTTGAATCAACAGCGAAATCTGTTCGAACAATCCGTCGAGACAATGAAGAGTTTACAATGCCAAACGGTAACAAAATCTTCCTCTTGGCTCGTGGGCGATTGGTAAATCTTGCTGCAGCAGAAGGGCACCCATCTGAAGTCATGGACATGTCCTTTGCAAACCAATTCCTTTCTCTTTGCCGTCTTGCAAAGGAATCCGAATCCATGGATAATCTCGTCTATGACATTACTCTAGAACAAGATCAAGCATTGGCAACAACCAAATTGGAAACACTTGGTTTCACAATCGACGAACTTACGCAAGAACAAATCGATTACAAGGATGATTATACTGCAGGAACATGAAGAAGATTCACTCTTCTTCAAAGGAAGTTAATTCCTTTTCATCTTGATTCCAGAATGGTTCATCATCTTCAGAGATGTGAGAACTGAAATCTGGTAAAATAGGCTTCCAATCGCCCTTGAGTTTCTCTCCAGCGTCTACAATCTTCAACATACGTTCTTGAAAGGCAGGAGGCCTTCTGCTTAAGATAAACATAAACAATTTTGAGATACGTGTTTCCTCAGGAATCACGACATAACCTGTAGATGTCTCAAAATCCATCGCTCGAAGAAGGTTGAATGCAGGTCGGTTAAGTCGTTGGAACCATCGACGGCTAATTCTCATGCCCAATATCACTGTAAACAAGATGAGTAATGAGGTTAGACAAAAGCCCCCGAAACCTGAACCAAATACTTGTGGAGCCATAAGCACTTCAAGCATGAGAAGCGGTGTAGAGATGAGAAGGAATATCTTCGATTCACTGATTGGAGCTTTGTTCATTCGAAGGGTAATCGCAGCCCATCCATCGTGATGCTTTTCCCAGGGTTTGAAATGCTCACGGGGATCTTGTTGACTCGCAAGTTGACACATTTGATGTAAACGTGCAACTCTTGAGTATTGGGTTGTTGCTAAATCCATATTTTCATCAAATATTGATTGTAAGCGTTCTGTTGCTTCTCCATATAACCCCATGTCAGCGAGTATGGCTGATTGCTCAACAATAGGCGTAACCTCATCAGGAGCATGATGTCGTGCGTCTTGCCACCATTGCAAGGCTTCCATGTATAATCCAAGTTCATCGGATAGGAGGCGTCCACCTCGAACCCACATTCCTAAATCATCTGGTTGTAATGCAACTACTTTCTTGGCTGCTGCTAGGGATTGTGCTGCTTGCTTCAATGTTGGTTGAAGTCGCATACCAGGAAGTGAAGCATCAGATATGACTCGCCATGCATCAACATGTTCCGGATCAATCTTGACCGCTTTCCGAGCATGTTCAAGTGCCAGTTCACGATTGTCTTCTTCAAGAGCTTCAATGGCATCTAAATAACTCGACTCAGCAGTCATATTTTCACCTTAATTGTCATCGTCATTGCGTCGTTGATATCTACGGGGCTCGATTTCTTTAGGTGGTCGATTGTGAGCATGACCTGGTCGTTTTCCACGAGCCTTTCGATATTGTTCATCTGAACGGTCATTTCCTCCACGTCCTCCACGATCACCGTCTCGTCCGCCACTGGAGCCACCTCTTCGGTCGCCTCCACGGTCACCGTCTCGTCCGCCGCTG
>ENA-ORDA01002889-ORDA01002889.1-marine-metagenome-genome-assembly--contig:-NODE-2889-length-12573-cov-8.465269_pt1 | contig 12573 bp, 12 predicted proteins | sample MGYA00237778_ERZ508506 | MGnify/ENA primary metagenome ERZ508506 (study PRJEB26177, sample SAMN06267891) | marine metagenome | isolation source: Monterey Bay, California, USA | place: Pacific...
AAATTATGGACCAAATACTGGATTTTGGTTTACTTTTGATATTGGAATTTTGATTGGAATTGGTCTTGGAGCAACTGCAATAAGCATCCCTATTTCTATTGTAGCTAAACATTTTCCTTTAAACACAAGAACTATGGCAATCGGAATTGTTACCGCCGCAGGATCTTTTGGATATTTTGTGTCCCCAATGTACACAAGATATACATTGCTTGAATATGGATGGAATACAACATTAGTTATTTTTGCGGTTATGATTATTTTAGGTTTGTTTATTGCATTCTTTTTATCAACACCAAAGCTAGAGGCTGAACAAGAGTATGACAATAAACAATCGGCTATAGAAGCAATTAAAGAAGCTTTTTCAAATAAAAGTTTTAACTACCTGACATTAGGTTTTTTTGTTTGTGGGTGGCATATTGCTTTAGTTGCAACTCATATACCGGTTTATATTAATGACCGAGGTTTACCTGAGTGGTGTACTGTTACAATTTTATCAATGATTGGTTTATTTAATATTGTAGGAACATTAACATCTGGATACCTAGCTCAAAAATTTAGTAAAAAGTTAATTTTAAGTTCAATTTATTTAGCAAGAGGCTTGGTTATTGCTATATTTATATTTTTACCATCTAGTCCAATTGTTGCTATTTTCTTTGGTGTTGCTTTTGGCTTCCTTTGGCTTTCAACAGTCCCTCCAACAATGGGATTGGTAGGGTTTATTTTTGGGACCAAATATATAGGGCTACTTTATGGAATTGTATTTTTAAGCCATCAAGTAGGATCATTTTTAGGTGCTTATCTGGGTGGAGTTTTTCATGATTTATATGGTTCATATGATTACGCGTGGTACATTTCTATCGCATTATCAATTTTTGCTGGATTGATACATTTACCAATTATAGAAAAGCAAGTTAAAAGACTACAAACAATTTAGTAAATTGATTAAAAATTATTCCTTAAATAAGATAAACGACTCAATGAAACCTTTTATTTTATATAAAAATAAAAAAGGCTTTGATTTATATTCAGATTTTTCAAAGAAGATAATTCTTAATAATAAAAACATCAGTAAATTTTTAAATAAAAAATTTAAATTTAAAAAAAAATTTAAAAGTACTGATTTATTAATAGGTTTTTTTAGCTATGAAATATTAAACAATTTAATTGGTATTAAATTACCCAAACAAAAAAGTATTAACTTTCCCAAGGGAATTTTTTATAAACCAGAAACCAAAATTAGCTTAAAAGAAGACTTATTTTATCAATCAAGTAGCATTAATAAGGTAAATAAAAAATTTAAGATCAATATAAATCAAAATTCATACACAAGAATTTTTAATAGATTTAAAAAGAAAATAAGGTCTGGTGAAACTTACCAAATAAAAATATGCACAAAGTATAAAAATAAATCGAAAATAGATCCTTTAGATTTTTTTTGCAGACTTTCTAAAACAAACTTAGCACCAGAAGCATTTATGATTAAAGATAAAAATTTTTCAATTATAAGCTGCTCACCTGAAAATTTGATTACAAAAAATGGTTTATCTATATCAACGAAACCAATAGCTGGGACGCTCAGAAAAACTAAGAAGATCAATAAAATGAAGGCTTTAAATTTTTTTAAAAATAATATCAAGGAAACAAAAGAACATAATATGATTGTTGATATGGAAAGAAATGATCTTTCAAGAATATGTAAACCTGGAAGTGTCAAACTTAAAAAAGAAAAAACTGTTGAGGAATATAAAGATCTTTATCACTACGTAAGTTTAATTACTGGTAAACTTAAGAAGAATATCAAAAATATGGATATTATTAAGGCAATGATGCCTGGAGGATCGGTTATTGGATGTCCAAAAATAAGCACCTTGAATTTGTTAAATCATCAAGAAAAAGAAAATAGAAATATTTACACTGGAAGTTTTGGTTTTATTAAATTTAATGGTGATATGAGGTTTAATATCATCATTAGATCAATTTTAAATTATAAAAATATTTCTGAAATCTCAGTGGCCTCTGGTGTTGTTATAGATAGTAATGCAAAACATGAATTTAATGAAAACTTTATCAAAGCTAAAGCGCTAATTGATTTATATAAATGATATATGTAATTGATCACAAAGACTCGTTTACACATAATGTGGTTCATCAGTTATCTTTATTTGACAAAGTAGAATGTGATGATTTTTCAAAAATTAATAATTCAAAACTTAACCAGGCATCAACAATAGTTTTTTCTCCAGGGCCAGGCTCACCAAAAGATTATCCATTGTCATCTAGAATTTATAATAATTTTAAGGGTAAAAAAAAAATAATTGGAATTTGTCTAGGGTTTCAACAAATATTATTTAGTGAAGGAGCCAGCATTGTTGAGCAAAATAAAATTTATCATGGTTTTCAATCAGAAGTATTAGTTAATAAATCAAGCAAACTATTTAGCAAGGGGCAGAAATTCAAAGTTGGACGATACCATTCATTAAAATTAAAAGAACCTTTTAAAGCAGAAAATTTTGACATAACGATGAGATGTGTTATTTCAGGAACTGCAATGTCTTTTGAAAATAACATTGATAAAATATATGGATTTCAATTTCACCCAGAGTCATTTTTAACTGTAAATGGTAAACTACTTATTAAAAAAATCTTATCAGCTTAAAGATCTCAAAGAAATTAAGTTTAAAGATCTTTGGGGTGATCAAGGTGTGTTTACAACAATGTGGATTTATGGAGCCCCACCAAGAATTCTTTTTTTTAAAAATCATATTAATAATTTAGTCAAATCTACTAAAGCTTATTCTATCAAAAAGTCTTCAATAAGATCAGATATTTTAAGATCAATAAAAAAAAATTTAAACTCAAAAAAAAAATACAATCATTTGTTGAGAATTGCTCTTACAAAAAATACTTTGACAGTTTCATTGCGTCAAAGAATAAAGCCAAAATTAAATTTTAATTTAAAATTAGTTAATTTAAAACGACAAAAACCTGAATATAAAAATTTGAAATATAAAGAAATTTTGAAACATTTATCAAAAATTGATAACTCTAAATCAGATATTGGATTATGTTCAAATAAGAAAATTTTTGAAACTGGTACATCAAACTTATTATTTATAAAAAATGGGAATGTATATTCACCAATTAGTAAATTTTATAAGGGTATTACATATAAGTTTTTTAAATCAAAAATTAAAAAAATTATTAATAAAGATATAACTATTAATTCTTTGAAAGAATTTGAGGAAATTATTTTAATAGGTTCTGGAAAAGGAGTTGCATCAGTTAAGACAATTGATCAAATTAAATGGAAACGAAAAAGTTTGAAATATTACAAAGTTTTTTTAAAACATTATAAAGCTTCAATTAACAATTGCCCAAGATTTAGATAATAATGAGAGATCCTAATAATCCTTGCCTATTTTGTAATTCAAAAATTAGCGGAATTGCACATGAAAATGGCTTAGCATATGCAAGTTATGACACTTATCCTATTTCAAAACATCATTGTCTAATAATTCCAAAAAGACATTTAATTGATTACTTTGAACTAACGAATGAAGAATTAATTGCATGTAATGATTTAATTAAAAAAGTTAAAGAAGAGGTTTTAGATAAAGACAAAACTGTAAAAGCTTTTAATGTAGGGACTAATGTTGGTAAGGTGGCTGGACAATCAATTATGCATTGCCACATTCATTTAATTCCAAGAAGGGAAGCTGATGTTGAAAATCCTCAGGGTGGTGTGAGATCAGTCATTCCAAAAAACCAACACTATAAGCGTAAAATTTAAATTATAGGATGTTATTAAAGACAAATTGACCAATAGTTATGGTTGATCTAGATAAATATCTAGACTAGAAAACTCAGTAATTAATTCATAAAAAATTTAACACAAAGGTAAAATGTTAGAGACTAATCCTTTTTCAATATTAGCAGAGACAGTGTCTCCATTTGCTATGCAGACTTTTATAATTGCAATGATTGCATTGATTGCACTTGGCACAATAATTCAAATGATACATCACAAGAATTTGACATATTTTTTTAATAATGCAAAAAAAGCTAAACTTCAGGCAACTAGAGAAATTGGTGCTGGGGAAAAAGTATCAATAATTGCAAAAACAACTGTTGTTGATATTGGAACTACTGCTGAACTTGGATTTGGAAAAAGAAGATTATCCCATGTGCTTGGAATGTATGGTACTATTATTTTTTGGGTTTCGTCAGTAGTATTAGTTTTCTGTTATGCTGGCGCTGATAAATCTTCATCATCTATGTGGTCAATGCTATGGCATGTAGGAGCTATTTTGACATGTATAGGTGGATATTGGTTTTGGTTTTTTCTAAGAGTCGATGTTTCCTCTGAGGCTCATCCTTGGTATAGAATTATTAAAGCAGACTTATTTGTTCTAGCTCTACTAGCTTGCTCTACTTTTGGTTTAGCTTGGTCTTATACTCAATTCAATGAACAGGTTGGACTTTCATTTTTATTTTTAGCTTTATTTGTAGTTTCAAATTTAATTTTATTTGGTGGAGTTTACTGGTCTAAATTTGCTCATATGTTTTACAAACCTGGAGCAGCAATACAAAAAAATCTAGCAGAAGCTGATGGATCCAGAGATAATTTACCTCCACCTGCTGATGCACCTGAACAGTTTGGTTTGGGTATAAAAAGAGAAGAACCTAAACATTATTAATTATGAAAAATTTAAATAAGGAGAGAAAATAATATGTCAACATTCGTATACATGACAAGATGTGATGGCTGTGGTCATTGTGTGGATATTTGTCCATCAGATATAATGCACATTGATGAAAATATTAGACGTGCAAAAAATATTGAACCTAATTTTTGTTGGGAATGTTATTCATGTGTTAAAGCTTGTCCAAATCATGCAATAGATGTTAGAGGTTACGCTGACTTTGCTCCAATGGGACACAGTGTTAGAGTAAGACGTGAAGAAGAAAAAGGAACTATTTCATGGAAAATTAAATTTAGAAATGGAACAGAAAAAGATTTTGTTTCACCAATTACAACAAAACCTTGGGGAAAATTTATTCCAAAACTTGCAGATGGTGATAAACCAAATCAAGGAGAAATCAATTCTCAAAGATTATACACTGAACCTCAAGGACTTAATATCGATGGTGAATTACCAGCAGTTCCAAAAGATTCATTTAAAAAAGGAGTTTACTACTAATGGCTAAACATAAAACACATTACGAAGATTGCGATGTTCTAGTTGTTGGTGGTGGTATGGCTGGAACTGGTGCTACTTTTGAAGCTAGACACTGGGGAAGAGACATGAAAATTATTTGTGTTGAAAAAGCTAATATTGATAGAAGTGGAGCAGTTGCTCAAGGTTTATACGCTATTAACTGTTACATGGGTATGCAGTGGGGTGAAAACCAACCTGAGGATCACGTAAGATACGCACGTAACGATCTAATGGGAATGGTTAGAGAAGATTTAGGTTATGACATGGCTCGTCACGTTGATTCAACAGTTCATATGTTTGATGAATGGGGCCTACCTATGATGAAAAATGAACAAACTGGTCGTTACCTTAGAGAAGGTAAATGGCAGATCATGATTCATGGTGAAAGTTACAAACCAATCGTTGCAGAAGCTGCAAAAAAATCAGCTGACAAAATTTATAATAGAATAATGATTACTCATCTTTTAATGGATGAGGCTCAAGAAAATAGAGTAGGTGGAGCTGTTGGTTTTAATATGAGAACTGGTGACTTCCATGTATTTAGAGCAAAAACTGTAATCGTTGCAGCAGGTGGAGCATCTCACATTTTCAAACCAAGAGCAGTTGGTGAAGGAATGGGAAGAACTTGGTATGCACCATGGAGTAACGGCTCAGCTTACGCATTACCTATTGCTGTTGGAGCTAAAATGACACAAATGGAAAACAGAATTGTGCTATGTAGATTTAAAGATGGTTATGGTCCAGTTGGAGCATACTTCTTGCACCTTAAAACATATACTCAAAATGCAAATGGAGAGAATTATGAGAAGAAGTGGTATGATCAAACTAAAGAATTAGTTGGTGAATACATTGATCACCATCCAACACCAACTTGTTTAAGAAACCACGCATTTATTCAAGAAACTATTGCAGGTGGTGGACCAATTCACATGGTAACCACTGAAGCTTTTCAAGATCCACATTTAGAAACAGTAGGTTGGGAAAATTTCCTTGGTATGACTGTTGGCCAAGCTGTTGTTTGGGCCTCTCAAAATATTGATCCTAAATATACAAATCCTGAATTAACTACATCTGAGCCATATGTTATGGGTTCTCATGCAACATGTTCTGGAGCTTGGGTTAGTGGACCTGAAGATTTATCGCCACCAGAATATTTCTGGGGTTACAACAGAATGTTAACAATTGATGGTCTTTTTGGTGCAGGTGATACTGTAGGTGGAAGTGCCCATAAGTTTTCTTCTGGATCTTTTACTGAAGGTCGTTTAGCTGCAAAAGCTGCTGTTAAATACATTGAAGATAAAAAGGCAGAAGGAATTAAAGTTACTGATAAACAATGTGAAGACTTTAAAACTGCTATATTTAAACCGCTCGAGACATATCAAGTAGCTCAAAATGAAATTACAGGTGGAACAGTTTCACCAAGTTACATTTCACCTATTCAAGGTCTTCAACGTCTACAAAGAATTATGGACGAATATGTTGGAGGAATTGCAACTAACTACATGACTAATGGTAATATGCTTAAGAGAGGCTTGGAGTTACTTGCTTGGTTAGAGGAAGATTTAGAAAAAGTAGGTGCTGAAGATTTACACCAACTTATGAGAGCTTGGGAATTAAAACACAGAGCTTTAACTTCTCAATGTGTAACTGAACACACTATGTTCCGTGAAGAAACACGTTGGCCTGGTTACTATTACAGAGGTGACCATATGAAACTTGATGATGACAATTGGCATTGTTTAACAGTTTCTAGACGTGATCCTAAAACTGGTAAATTCTCTCTTGAGAAAGTGCCGGTTTACCACATAGTTGACGAGAACGAGAAGAAAAAAGCTTCTTAAAACAGTTAAACTTAAATTATGAATCTTTTAGAGAAATCTGATGATGAGATTATAGCAATTGCTAACCCTATTTGGGATAATCTAGTCAAAACATCAAATATGAAGGATTATGGTGGATTTACTAGAGACTTTGGAACTCAAATGCTATTTGGAGCGAATGAAGTGGAGCTTGGAAAACAGTGGGCTAACAACAAATTGTTAACTAGTTTATCTGAAGATTATAAAGCTTTTGGATGTTTAAGACGAGGTAAGAATATTACTGTCTTATTCAAGCAAAAAAGTAAAGAGATCGAAGGTGAGTTCCTTGGAAGATTGGTGCTTGGTGTTGAGGGTGATGATGTCAAGGTTTTTGGAGCAACCATCTACTAATAAAAAAAATCACTTTATATTAAATATTTATTTGACAAATAATTAACTGGGTGTATTGACGGTTGTAATGTCATTTTTCAACGTAAAAATTATAAACAAGTTTTCAAATCTTAGAGCAACTTTCATCAAAACAGGGATCTTTGTTAGTCTGGCTGCTTATTGGGGTGTCATTTTAGTTGGAACTTTTATCACGTTTAATTAAGTTGTTTTTTAACAACTATTAATTTTTTATGGAAGTATTTTTACCAATAGCTCAAGTATTTGTTAATCCTATTGAAATACTTTTATTGAGTGCAATTGTTGGAGTTCTTTCAGGTTTATTTGGTGTTGGTGGAGGTTTTTTAATGACACCGTTCCTAATTTTTCTAGGCGTACCACCTGCGTACGCAGTTGCAAATGAAGCTAACAATATTCTTGCTACATCAGTATCAGGATCAACAACTCATTATTTAAAAAATACTTTAGATTATAAAATGGGTCTTATGATTGTTATTGGTGGAACAATTGGAACTGCATTAGGTATTTATACTTTTACATATTTTAAAGGTATTGGAAAAATTGATACAGTTATTTCTTTAGCCTACATGTATATACTTGCAATAATTGGTACATTAATGTTAGTCGAAAGTCTTAGAGAAATAGATAGAGCAAAAAGAAATCTTTCAATAAAGAAAAAATTACACGTTCATTATTGGATACATGGTCTTCCATTAAGAATGAGATTTCCAAAATCAAAATTATACGAAAGTATATTTACCCCTATTATAATTGGTTTAGTTGTAGGATTTATTGCTGCTATAATGGGTATAGGAGGTGCTTTTATATTAGTGCCCGCAATGATTTATATAATTAAAATGCCAACAAAATTAGTTCCAGGAACTTCTTTGTTTGTAACAATTTTTGTGAGTGTCATAGTTACTTTTTTACATTCATTTAATTTTGGCTCTATAGATTTAATGTTGGTTGCAATGTTAGTTGTTGGATCAATCATAGGTGTTCAAATAGGACAAAAACTTGGTGAAAAAATTGATAGCTCTGGGTTAAAAGCATTATTAGCAATTTTACTACTAATAGTTGGAATAGCTATTGCTTATGAAACATTTTTTGCTGAGCAAGTAGATAAAGAAACAATACAAGTGTTAGTTTCAGATTTAAATTTTTTCTCACTATTTATTTTAGAATTTTCAGAAGACATGCCATTTTTTTATGGACTATTTTCAATTATGTTTGCAATTCTTTTAGGAGTTGGAGCTGCGCTTATTAGACGTGTTTTTTCTAATTTTAAAAAAAAGATGTTATTGAAATCTTAGTTTAAAAAATTAATATAAAACTCTATACTCAAAATACTAACCAAACCTACTGTCGTCATTCCTATAAATCCCACTATAAAAGGCTTGTAACCCATATTTCTAAGATCTTTAAGATTAGTTGATAAACCAATAGCTGCCATTGCCATTGTTAAGAACACTTTTGATGATGACTTGATAGTTTTGACCGTATCTAACCATAATTCATTATAAGTGGTTAAAAAAAATAGATCTCCAAGATTTCTAAAAATTATCATAGCTACAAAACCTAATACAAAATAAGGAAAAATTGAAATTATCGAGTAATCTTTTTTAACAACATTATTTCTATTATAAAGAAATGCAAATAGAGGGATCATAATCACAAGAAATGTATTTCTTATTAATTTTGTTACCGTTGCAATATTCAGTGTCTCAGGACTATTAAATTGTTGATCATAAATAAGTCCAGCAGCAGCTACTTGAGATGTTTCATGAATTGATGTCCCCAAAAATAAACCAACAAACATTGGTTCTGCATCAAAATAATAATTAGCAAAATAAGGGTATATGAGCATTGATAAAATTCCAAACAATGTGATGTTAGCAATTGCATACGATACTTCATTTTTTTTTGCACCTATTACAGGAGCAGTTGCCATAATTGCTGTTGTCCCACATACTGTGCAACCAATAGATATTAAGTAAGCCATTCTTGTTGGGATTTTGAGTTTTTTAATTAACAGTTTTATAACTATCAGTACTGCTGCAATACAAATGATGATTAAAGGTATTGCTATTGCACCAAATTCTAAAAACTCAAAAGGTTTTAACTGAATTCCCAAACAAATTATGCCAAGTTTGAGAATATATGATTGAGTAAATTCTAAACCTTTTACAAAGTTATCTCTCATTTGAAAAATATTTCCAAAAACCATTCCAAGTAAAATAGCAATCATTGCTGTTGATATTGGGCTTTTTTCATAGCCTAATAATTCAATACCAATAATGTTATTAAAACCCTGAGATAAACTGTAGAGAACAAATGCTAAAATAATACCTGGTACAATGACCAGGTATTTTTTAAATAGCATTATTTATATAGTTAAATTTTAAGCACTTCTGTAAAGTTTAGTCATAACAAACTCTTTATGACCTAATGCTTCAGCACAAGTTAATCTACCGTTAGCAACTCTAATCATTGATTTGATTAATTCATCACCAGCTTCAGACATATTCATCTCACGTGATAAAATTTTTGATACATCACAATCAATATGTTCACCCATACCTTTTACAGTTAATGGGTTAGCAGTTAATTTAACAACAGGCTCTATAGGGTTACCTACAATATTACCTTGACCTGTTGGGAATAAATGAATGTTAAATCCAGCAGCTGCTTGAAGTGTAATACACTCTGCGGCAGCAGATGAAGTATCCATAAAGTATAATCCTTTTCCTTTAGTAGGTTCCTCAGCTGGTTCTAAAACATCAATAAATTTACAACTTCCTATCTTTTGGAAGTTTCCAAATGCCTTTTCTTCAATTGTCGTTAATCCACCTGCAATATTTCCTGCAGTTGGCTGACTTTCTGAAAGATCATCTGTTGCTTCTTTTAGAATAAAATCGTTGTAATCACTCCACGTTTTCATGAATTTTTCAGAAGCTTCTGGAGTTGCGCCACGTGTAGCACAAACTTTTTCAGCACCAGTTAACTCTGAAGTTTCACCAAAACATAAATGAACTCCTAATGGCTCTAATTTATCCATCAGGTTTCCAACTGTTGGGTTAGCAGCAAGACCTGATGTTGTATCAGATTCACCACATTTAACTGAAATCCATAAATCACTTAAAGGACATTCTTCTCTTTGTTTTTCAGAAGCCCACATTGCAAATTCTTGAGCTTTTTTAGAAGCTTTCATGATTGTTCCAATGTCACCAGTTCTTTCAATATGAAACCCTTCAACTGGTTTTCCAGTTTTTGCAATTTCATCAACAATTCTTTTTGTCCATTTAGGCTCAATTCCAATAACAATTACAGCAGCAACGTTAGGATTTTTTCCAGTTCCAATCATTGTTCTAAAATGTAAATCTAAATCAGCACCAAATTGAAGTCTTCCATACGAGTGAGGAAGGGCAATTGTGCCTTTAATGTTATTTGCTACAGCTTCTGCACAAGCATTTGAGATATCGTCTACAGGTAAGATAATTACGTGGTTTCTAGTACCAACTCTGCCATTTTCCCTTTTATAACCTAAAAAACTTTTTGGAATTTCCATATTTTTTACCACTTCTTCGTTTTTACATTGTGAACATGAACATGCTCACCTTTTTTGATTGATTTAACTACTTTTCCAATATCATGACCATATTTCAAAATAGTATCACCTTCATTAAGGTCAACCATTGCAATTTTATGTCCTAATTGAATTTCATCTACTGATTGAATTTGAACTGTCTTATCATTTTCCATAATCCAGCATGCGCAATCTTGTTTTGGAGTGATTTTATCAATAACAACTACTCCTACGTTGTCTTTCTCGTCGTGTATAATAATATCTGTAGCCATAATTGTGTCGATTTGTTTGTTTGAAATTTTTCAATTCTTATATATTAATCGTTAAAATTAACAAACGAATTTTATATTTTTTAAATTTACACATTAGAGAGGTTCTATTTTATGACAAAGATGACAACAGAAGAAGCTTTTGTAAAAGTTTTACAAATGCACGGTATTGAACATGCGTTTGGAATTATTGGATCGGCTTTCATGCCTATTTCAGATATTTTTCCTGATGCTGGAATAACTTTTTGGGATGTTGCTCATGAAACAAACGGTGGATTAATTGCAGACGGTTACACAAGATCTACTGGAAAAATGTCAATGGTAATTGCTCAAAACGGTCCTGGAATTACTGGCCTTGTAACACCAATTAAAACTGCATACTGGAACCATACACCATTATTGTTAGTAACACCTCAAGCTGCTAATAAAACTATGGGTCAAGGTGGTTTTCAAGAAGTAGAACAAATGAATTTATTTAAAGATATGGTTTGTTATCAAGAAGAAGTTAGAGACCCTTCAAGAATGGCAGAAGTATTAAATAGAGTAATTGAAAAAGCGATCAGAGGATCAGCTCCTGCACAAATAAATGTTCCAAGAGATTATTGGACACAAGTAATTGATATTGATCTTCCTCCAATTGTTAGACTTGAAAGACAAGCGGGTGGTGTTGATGCAATTAAAAAAGCAGCTGACTTATTATCAAACGCTAAGTTTCCAGTAATATTATCTGGTGCTGGTGTTGTTATTGGTGGAGCAATTGAAGATTGTAAAAAATTAGCTGAGAAATTAGATGCCCCAGTTTGTTCAGGGTATCAACATAATGATAGTTTTCCAGGAAGTCATCCATTAGCTGCTGGACCATTAGGATATAATGGATCAAAAGCTGGAATGGAATTAATTAAGAAAGCTGATGTTGTTCTTGCACTTGGTACAAGATTAAACCCTTTCTCAACTTTGCCAGGTTACGGAATGGATTACTGGCCTAAAGATGCAAGCATCATTCAAGTTGATATGAACTCAGATAGAATTGGTTTAACTAAAAAAGTATCAGTTGGTATTTGTGGAGATGCAAAATTAGTATCGCAACAAATTTTAGCACAACTTTCTCCAACAGCAGGAGACACAAATAGAGAAGAGAGAAAAAATACAATTCACCAAACTAAATCTGCTTGGTTACAAGAGTTATCAAGTTTAGATCACGAAGATGATGATGAAGGTACAGTTTGGAATGCAGAAGCTAGAAAAAGAGATGCAGATAGAATGTCTCCTAGAGAAGCTTGGAGAGGAATTCA
>ENA-ORDA01002891-ORDA01002891.1-marine-metagenome-genome-assembly--contig:-NODE-2891-length-12563-cov-9.714240_pt1 | contig 12563 bp, 21 predicted proteins | sample MGYA00237778_ERZ508506 | MGnify/ENA primary metagenome ERZ508506 (study PRJEB26177, sample SAMN06267891) | marine metagenome | isolation source: Monterey Bay, California, USA | place: Pacific...
AAAAAAATAGTTACATCTGTAGTAGATAAAATTTATATTGCATTAGATAGGGATGCAATCAAACAAGCTTTAAAATTTTGCGAACGATTAATGGCAGAAGGTAAAGAAGTCTATCTTGTAGATATGCAAGATAAGGATCCGAGTGAAATGGGTTTCGAAAATTTCACAAAACTCATACAAACAACGTTACCATTAACCTATTATGATTTAATGGAACAAAAATTAGCTATATGATCAAAAAATCATACAAAAGACTATTAGAAATCTCAGATGATTACCAACAAGTTACAATGCCTGATTCAAGGTATTATAGACGTAATGGTAATTATTACCCTTCAGTAACTCATGTTTTAAGTTCTTACCCAAAAGGTAAGTATTTCGAAGACTGGCTTAAAAAAGTAGGATATAGTGCTGAATGGATTGTTAAAAAAGCAGCTGAAGAGGGAACGTTAGTACATGAAATGATTGAAGACTGGTTAAATGGAGAAGAAATTACATTTTTGTATAAAGATGGTAATCCTAAAATGCCATCTCATGTATGGCAAATGTTCCTTAGATTTGTAGATTTCTGGGAGACTTATAACCCAACACTAATAGAAGCGGAAGTACATTTATTTTCAGATGAAATTAGAGTAGCAGGTACCTGTGATTTAGTATGTGAAATTGAAATAGATGGTAAAATGGAACGTTGGATTATAGACTTTAAAACATCTAACCACTTACAAACAACATACGATTTACAAGGAGCAATTTATGCTCAATGTTATGAAGAATGCTATGGGAAGAAAATTGATAGAGTAGGTGTTTTATGGTTAAAATCTAAATCCAGAGGTGAAGATAAATCAGGAAAACGTTTAAAAGGTAAAAATTGGGAAGTATATGAGTCGCCTCGTACTCAGGAAGAAAATATAGAAATATTTAATCATGTTAAAGCATTGTTTGATATTGAAAATCCAAAACCCAAACCCTATACTAATACCTTCAAGACAATATCTAAAAGAAATATATAATAATATTTTTTTATATATTTATAATAAAATAACTAATTTTAAAAAAATACTATGGCCTATTACTCATCACCCAATAGTCCAGGAGACTGGAGATCATTTTTAAAAAGAAATGATATTAGAAATTTATCACTTCAAGAGCAAAAGAAAAAATATTTAATTGAACAATTACAATTTGAAGACTTTGTTTCACAACAAGCTATCTCACAACAATTAGCTTTTAATTCTTTATCAGCTCAAAACCGAGTAGCGGGTAATGTAGATAATAAGGTTGTAAGTGCTACTTTCAATGCAACACCAGCTTTACAATCAATAACTACAAATACTACTTTTATTGATGTACTATTTGAGAAAAATGTATTAGTGGATACTTCAGGAGGTACACCTACAATTAGTGTTACTAATGGAAAACAAGGTGGAGGATCAGTTTCCCCAGTAATTTATACTTATGTAGCAAATGCATCACAATCAAAAACAGTAAGATTTTCTCATACCCATCCTGCAACAGCAACTAATGATGGAGGAATTGCAGCTCATGTAATTGCAGTAGGAGCTGATTTAGCAGGCTCAGCTACTGGAACTATTGTAGGGGGAGTAGCAAATCCATACAATGGAGTTCCATTTACAGGTCTAGCAGGTGCTTCTGATATAGTTGCAGATGTTATTTTAGATGGAGGTGGAGTATTATCTAATATTACATTTGTATCTCAAGCAACACCATCATATGCTTTTAAACCAGGAGATCAATTAACAATTGATGCCGCTGCTTTGGGAACAGGAACCTCAGGTACTGTTACAGTAACATTAATAGCAGCAGATTTAACAGGAGATATTTTAACAATGGTAGGATCTACGATTGCTGAAAATGGAGGAGAAATTTATAGTGCAGCTAACAATCCAGATGCTCAATTAAACTTATCTTATACTTCTACTTCAACAAAAACTGCAGTAGCGAGTTAAGAATAAATTAAAAATAAATAAAAGACAATGCGCGTCCCATTTGGAGACGCGCATTATTTTTCGTATATTTACCATGTTGAGCAGTTAAGCACAACATTTAAAACAATTAAGGTTATGATGAGTCCAGAAAGTATTTACATTGCAGAACAAGAGTTCAATCGATTTGAAGAGATTATGAATACAAAAGAAATCATTACAAAAGAGGAATATGATTTCTGTTTTTCATATGACAAAGATATTAGAGAAGATACTTCTTATTTAGGAGATGGTGAATATTTAAACCTAAGGGTTTATAGTGAACATGACCACGAAAAACGTGGAGAAGATGATGTTAACAACTGGTAAAAATAATGCGCGGGAAGCTTGGCTTCCCGGGCTATCTTTCGTATATTTACGGGTTCGAATGAGTCGAACGATTAATTTAAAATAAAGGTTATGTTAAGTATTAAAGAAATTAAATCAATTATTGAAAAAGGAAATGTTAAATTTACTGTAAAAGGAATTACTGAGTACCGAAGAGGTGGTGAAGATAATGAGTACGGTGATTTTCCAAAAATGTTTAGAGTTAATGAAGAGGGTGATGCTATTTTTGAAGATTCACGTTTATTTGGTAGAGGAATGAATGTTACCAAATTAGGTCCTACTTGTATTACATTGTATGATTACAATATGTTAGGTAAAAGAACAGTAGGTAAAATCAATTATAAAGATATTACAATCTTGAACGAAATAAAAGACATTCCAGGTTTTGAAGGAACATTAGAAGCATTAAACGAACTTACAATTATAAAATAAGGTTATGAGTGAAAATAGAGGTAGACCAACAGAAAAACCTGCCATACCTTGGCAAAAATATACTCAAGAAACTATTGAAGTACCATCAAAACCAGAACTAGGTGGGAGATCAGTTTGGCATTATGATAGAAGTAAATTTGAAAATGGTCCATGGAGAACTGAACATTTTGAAGCTAAAGGTTATAAAAACCCTAAACCCAAAATTGATCAAAAGATGTATGGTAAACAACCAACTGTAATGGTTTTTAAAACATCTAATCGTTCCAATGCTAAAACTAAAATAAAGGTATTTAATAAAAATATTGATTATATTATTAGCGCTAAAAAACTACCAGGGGTACCTGAAAATGCAGTAATACTTGATTTAGCAGTAGGGAGGTCGTATATTGACAAATATAAAGACAAGTATAATGTTTGAAGTTCCACTTACTAGAAAACAGGTAGATAAAGAATTATCTAAATACCAAAAAATAAACTACAACCAATTTAGGTGGTGGAGAAGTTATCAACCAAAGAATAAACCACTTGATAAGCGTCAACCACTACGTGATCGTATATTCAATGGTGATTTTGATTATTCATGTTATAGAGCACAACAATACCAAGTTGAATATCAATTGAATGATATATTAGAAGAATGTGGGATGGATTATGGTAAATATCTAGAAGCAACCCCCGTTATTAGGGCTCGAAGAAAACGTTTGATTGAAGATTTTGAAAAGGATGAAGCTGAACGGTTACGTTCGCTGACAATTGAATTCACAAAATATTTCAGATGCAACAAAGAACAAGTTGAAAAAGAAATGTTGAATTGTAGTGGTTCCCTGATAGATCTTTATTATATTATAGAAGATAAGTATAGGATAGTATTAATGCCTGTCCCCTTAAAACGTAGGGGAAGGCCACCAAAAAACAAATTATGAAACAAATATTGTATTTTTCAGCGGGATGGTGTGGACCTTGCCGCCAATTAAGTCCTTTAATGGAATCATTAAAAGACCAAATTAATTATCAAAAAGTAGATGTAGATAAACAACAAGATTTATCTATGAAGTATAACATTAGAAATATTCCTACTTTAATTTTACTAGAAAACGGTGAAGTTAAAGATAGAACAGTAGGAAACCAAACACCACAATCAATTTTAAATTTTTATAATGGCTAAATTTAGATCAACAAAAGTATTTGACGGCTTTTCAACAGTATTTCGTCAATGGAGGGCAGAAGATACCCACTGCCGATTTTTACACGGGTATGGAGTTTCATTCAAAATATGGTTTGAAGGAGAATTAGACGACCGAAATTGGGTATGGGACTTTGGAGGTATGAAAAGAGCTAAAGGTACAATCGATGGTATGTCACCAAAAGCTTGGATGGATTATATGTTTGATCATACTTTTATAGTAGCAGAAGATGATCCTTTCTTAGAATCTTTTAAAAGAATGGATGAAGCAGGAGCTGCTCAAATAAGAATAATTCCAGCTACAGGAGCAGAAAAATTTGCAGAATATATTTATAATAAGTTATCTCCATTTATTTTAGAGGAAACAGAAGGTAGAGTAAAAATAGTACAAGTAGAATTTAAAGAGCATGGTAAAAATAGTGCTATGTTTACATCTTATGATGATAAAATTGAAAAGACAATTTCATCCTTCCAAGCAATTAGTAAATCAGGTGAATGGGGTTTTATAAATAAATCAGAAAAGTAATGAAAGTATCACATGAAGTGCCTCGTTGTTTATTAACAGCATCAACTGAATTTAACGATTATGATTATTGTTTACCTCATCTATTAGATCAAGATGAAGATTATAAACGATATTTTGAAAATGCCCGAGATGAAGGACGTTATGTTATTATGGATAATTCACTTCATGAATTAGGAGAAGCATATAATCATGAAAGGTTACGTTATTGGATTAATGAATTAAAACCAAATGAATTTATTGTTCCTGATGTTTGGATGAAGTGTGCTGAAACTGCAGCACAGGCTAAATATTGGTTACAGTTTAAATATCCTAAGAAAACAAAACTTACTGCTGTAATTCAAGGTGAAAATAAAAACCAAGCCTATTTATGCGCTAATCTATTAGCTGATTTAGGGTATGATAAATTATGTGTATCTTATGGTGCTACTTGGTATAATGATTTTTTCCCACATACTAATGTAGATATGGGAAAGGCATTAGGTAGAGTACGATTTGTACAGGGTTTACTTAAATTAGACCAATTAAAGGATATTAAACTTCATCTATTAGGTTGTTCCATACCACAAGAATTTGGTTGGTATAGTAATAACCCAAGAATAGAATCCATTGACACATCAAACCCAGTAATGGCTGCTTTAGAGGGTATTTGGTATAATGATAATGGTTTAAATACAAAACCAAAAGCTAATATGAATGATCATTTTGATATGATGTTTGATGAGCTTGATTACCAAAATATCATCCACAATACAAGAAAATTTAGAGAAATTAATAACTTGAAAATCAAACAATAATGCCCAAAACAAAATTAGTAACTGCTTTTTTTTCATTTTTAGAAGGCTACCCTTATTATGGTCAAAATACTACTAGGGTAGAAAGATATTTACATTCTTTAGCTTCAATTGCTAAAACAGGAGAAGAAATAGTGTGTTATTTAGAAGAGAAACATTTAGAATTTTACAAGGATTTTTGGAATTCATATGGGAAAGAAAAAGGAAGGTATGATATAAATAATTTTACTAATATTACTTTTAAGTATACAACTCTGGAAGAATTTAAACATACTCCTAGAATGAAAGAACTTAAAACTAAATACCCCAATAATGATAACATGATTATGTTTCATGAGATTGATTGGTATAAATTACAATTACTAGAACAAGAAATTGATGATACTCATGATTACTTTTATTGGATTGATTGTGGTTTATCCCATGCCGGTTTATTCCCCCCTTCTGCCTCAGAAAACCCAGACCAACCCTTTTTAGGAGACTATAAACATTACTCTAGTAATTATGCAATGTATGATTTTGGAAGAATATTTAACCCAAATTTATTCCCAAAAATCAATAATTTTGTAAATGAAAAGTTATTAGGAATTTGTACTGAAATTTGTTTTTGGGATATTAGATCAACAGAAGAATTAATTATTAAAGGTAAGTACTTTCAAGATGTTAAAAAACCATTAAAAGGTTTTACTGAGCAACATAATATAGGAGGAATTATAGGGGGACATAAAACCCATTTAAATACATTTTTAACCCACTTTAATAAATTATCTCAAATTTGTTTAGATAATGAGCTTATCCCAAACCATGAAGTAATAATGCATTCTATTATGTGGCATTACCCTGAATTTTTCGAACAATACAAATTCAGAACTTGGTACCATGAAAAAACCTATATGACTATGGGGGCTTTAATGGATGATCCCCTTTGGCAGGCAAATTCATTAAAAATAAAAAAAGAAGCAGAAGAAGAGGTACAATTTTATGGTTTTTTCTCCAAAATAGGTTTGGTTTAGTAAAAAAAGTTTCGTATATTAATGCATATTAAAATAAAATTATGGCAAAATTAACAAGAAATGTAAATTACGCAAATTATAGATGGGAAGAGTATGTGCTAACAGAAGAAGAATTAGCACAGTGGAAAACAGGTGATGAAGATCTCCAACAAGAAATTATAGATAATGCAGATTGGGACTTAGTAAGAGATAAACCAATTGATGATTATAGTGAACCAGAATTTGTAGAAGAATAATATGGCAGAATTTATAAAACATGCATTGGGTCTTTGTGGAGAGCACTATCATCCAAATTTATTGACACTTCTCATAGGAGGAGTTGGATTTTCAACTATTTTTTCGTATGTTCGGTCATATATAAAATGTAAATTTAATCAAGCGTTTGCCTATACGCGAAATACCTGGCAAAAATTAAATAAGTAAATTATGGCACATTGTGTAGTTAGTTTAAGTGGTGGAATGGATAGCAGCACCCTATTGTTAAGAGCTATCGAGGAGTATGATACAGTAACAGGTATCTCATTTGACTATGGTCAAAAACATAGAGTTGAACTTGAAAGAGCTCAACAATTAATTGATTACCTTGCAACTAAAGGTCACAAAGTAAATTATCGTCAAATTAAATTAGATGGATTAGTAGATCTATTAGATTCAGCATTAACTGAAGGTGGTAAAGATGTACCTGAAGGACATTATGAGCAAGATAATATGAAAGAAACAGTTGTTCCTAATAGAAATAAAATGTTTGCTTCTATTACTCAAGCAGTAGCATTATCTGTAGCAAATAAAACAGAAGGTGTTTGTGATATTGCTTTAGGTATCCATGCTGGTGACCATGCAGTTTATCCTGATTGTAGACAAGAATTTAGAGATGCAGATGATGCAGCTTTTAGAATGGGAAATTGGGATGCGGATAGAGTAGGTTACTTTACACCTTATTTAAATACTGATAAATTTGGTATTTTGCAAGATGGAGAAATTTTATGTGCAAAGCTAAAAATTGATTTTGATGAAGTTTATAAAAGAACAAATACATCTTATAAGCCTTATCCTTCGGGAAATAGTGATTATAAGTCTGCTTCTAGTGTTGAGAGGATTGAGGCTTTTATTGCTTTGGGGAGAAAAGATCCTGTACAGTATGAGGATGAAACTGGAGAAGTTGATTACGAGGTAGCAAAATCTCATGTAAAACAAATATTAGCAGAATATGAATAATAAAAAACAAGAATTACCAGACGCAAAAAAACATCAACAAATTAGTTTTATTAAATCCTTTGTCCGTATTTTAGGATATATTTCCTTATGTTATAGTTTGGATATCGCAGTAGGTTTACTTATATTAAGTGAAGGAATAGGAATTATAGAAGAACTAGTTTAAATTATAAAAATATGAAATTATATTATTTTAGTGCACCTTGGTGCGGACCGTGTAAAGTGTTAGGACCACAAATGGAAAAAAGTGGTTTACCCTACACAAAAGTAAATGTTGATACAGATACAGAGTTATCAACTAAGTATGGGATTAGAAATGTTCCTACTTTATTAAAAACAGATTCTCAAGGAAATGAGATATCTAGAATAGTTGGTGTCAAACCAGTAGAACAAATTAAAAATTGGTACAATGGGTAAATTTCAATCAAGTAAAGTCTTTGACGGATTTAGTACAGTGTTTCGTCAATGGAGAGCAGAAAATACACACTGTAGATTTGTACATGGTTACGGAATTTCATTCAAGGTATATTTTGAAGGGGAATTAGATGAAAGAAATTGGGTTTGGGATTTTGGAGGTATGAAACGTGCTAAAACTTTAATTGATGGTAAACAACCAAAAGCATGGATGGATTATATGTTTGATCACACAATGATTATAGCAGAAGATGATCCAGATTTAACTGCATTTCAACAAATGGATGCTGTAAGTGTAGCCCAAGTAAGAATAATCCCAGCAACAGGAGCAGAAAAATTTGCTGAGTATATTTATAATAAGCTTAATGAATTTGTTAAAACTGAAACTGATAATAGAGTAAGAGTTATCAAAGTTAAATTCATGGAACACGGAAAAAATGCAGCTTATTACTGCGAGTAGAGTTATAGTAGTGAACAAAAAACCACTTAAAAAAATCATATGGAATACAAACAATTGAAACGTATTGAAGATTACGATAAAAATCTTCCAATTGTAGAAATCTACACTGCAGTCCAATCCGAAGGATCAAGAGCAGGATACCCAACAGTAGTAATTAGAACAACAGGATGCACTCACAGATGTTATTTCGGTGAAGGCGGATGGTGTGATTCTTGGTACACTAGTATCCACCCAGAAAAAGGACATTTTAATTTTAAAGACATTATTCAAGCATATAAGGATAACCCTCATATTAAAGAGATGATGTTAACAGGAGGATCTCCTACTATGCACCCTGCATTAGTAAACGAATTAACCCATTTTGCACATGAAAACGGTATTTTTATTACTATCGAAACTGAAGGATCTCATTTCCTCCCCACTGACTATCCTATTAATTTGTTATCTATCTCTCCTAAGTTTAGTAATTCTGTTCCAATCGTTGGGGTAGAAACTCCCCAAGGAGCAATTACAGACCAGAGAATGGTTGATAGACATAATAAGCTTAGACTTAATTATGATGCCATATCTAAATCCATATCATACCATTCAGATTACCATATTAAACCAGTCTGGGATGGTAAAGATGAAGGTTCATTAGAAGAAATTCTTAATTTTATTAAAATTATGGATGTACCCCAAGATAAAGTATGGTTTATGCCTGCTGGAGACTCAAGAGAGGGTCTATTTAAATCTTATCCTTTAGTATTTGATTGGGTTAGAGATAATGGTTATAGAATGACTTGGAGACCCCATATTATTGCTTTTGAAGATCAACGCGAAGTATAGTGGATAAGCAAGAAGCTCTTCGTATATTAGAGGAAATAAAAGAGAACATCAATGTTTGTTGTGCTATAACAATGGAACCCGATGAAGTATTAGTATTAGTAGATAAATTAGAAGAATATATAAATGAAAAAAATTAAAAACATAATTATATTAAATATATTTTTCTTTAAATTATGGTTACAAAGAATTAAAATTAAAATTAAGTTATATGTCAGAAAATAAACGTAGAAAAATACACGAAGAATTAGAAGTAGTAAAAGTAGGTTATGCAAATGGGGTTGCTGAAGGGTTCCCTTTCACTAATATAGAAAAAGCAAGAATGATTGATGATGCAGAAGAAGCTTATGGTAAGTTTTTGGATGCATTAAAATGTGATTGGAGAGAAGACCCAAATTCAATGGAAACACCTCGTCGTGTAGCAAAAGCATATGTGAATGATTTATGGGCTGGTAGATACACAGCAATGTCTCCTATTACGTCATTTCCCTCGGATGGTTATGATGGTATTGTTATAGAACGTAATATACCGTTAACTTCAATGTGTTCTCACCATCACCAAACAATTGGAGGTGTTGTTCATATTGGTTACATAGCAGGAGAAGGTGGTCAAGTAATTGGTTTATCTAAACTAAATAGAATTGTTGAATTATTTGGACGTAGAGGAGCTATTCAAGAACAATTAACATCAGCTATTCATAATGCTGTAGATAAAATCACAGAAGGAAATAAAGGTGTTATTGTTACTATAGTAGGTACTCATAATTGTGTATCTTGTAGAGGAGTTAAACATCAAGGTGCAGCAATGGTTACAACTAAAGCATCAGGTGTATTTAAAGATAATAAAAATTTAGCTAGAAAAGAATTTTTTGACAGTTTAAAAATTAATAACGGAGGACATAATATATAAGAGATATGGCATTAAAAGCAGATAATAAAATATATTTAAGTTGGGCTGATATTATAGATGCAGTTGATGACTTATGTACCAAGATTAAATTTGATCAAATTAATATAGACTCAATTCATGGTATTGCTAGAGGAGGATTAATCCCAGCAGTATTAATATCACATAAGTTAGGTTTACCTTATACAGATGTTATATTACCAAATACCCTGGTAGTAGACGATATATGTGATTCAGGAGTTACATTAGAAAATGCTCCTGGTGTTTGGACAGCAGTACTACATTACAAACCCCACACATCATGTTTTCAACCTAATATGTGGGCTGACATACATGAAGGAGACGAGTGGTTAATTTATCCTTGGGAAACTAAAGATTCAGAACCCATTCAAGATTATTTAAAAACAAACAATTATGAATTTAATAAATATAAATAAATATGGAATATTGGCAGATTAAAACTCAAAATGAATTTGAGAACGAAAGAGGTAGGATACAAAAAACAACTGAATTATATTTAGTAGTAGCGGTATCAGCAACAGATGCAGAAGCTAAGATGTACAAACATAATGAAGGTATGTCTAATTTTAGAGTTGTAGAAGTAAAGAAAACTAAATTTTTAGAAGTAATAAGCTAATGGGAAAGCAATTAGAACTATTTAACAAAGCCGACGTGCCCTTTGTTAATGAAGTAGAAACATTTAACAGCACGTTTGGAAAACCCAATAATTATGAACCAACAATACCAGAAAAAAAAGAGTGGGAATTCGTATACGACTTTGTACTTGAAGAATTGGAAGAATATAGACAGGCTTGCGAAAACGGAGACATCGTGGAAGTTTTGGATGCTTTGTGTGATATTGCTTACGTTTCCCTTGGGAACGGTACTATGTTACACGGTCTTAAAGGTAAGATATGGCCGGCATATCAAGAAGTACAAGGAAGCAATATGTCGAAGTCTTGTAGCACTAAAGAAGAAGCCATGGAGACTGTCACCCTCCGCTCTAAAGAACAAGCTGAGCCATGTCACTTTGAACAGATCGAAGACCGATTCGTAGTATATAGAACACGTGATCGTAAAGTAATGAAGTCTATTAATTATTATAGACCGGATTTGAAACAATTCTTTACACAAGAAGAATTAAAGAAAGAATATCTATAAAAAACTTAGGCTCCCGTAGGGAGCCTTTGTATATTCACCCAAATAAAAGTTATATAATGTACAAAAAGTGTTATCAAGGTAAAAAATTAGGAGATAATTATTTTGAAATGCATCTATGGGAAGAAGATGGTGGTCATCAAATAGTACCCTATAGAAATGTAGCATACCAAGAATGCTCAGAAGAAGAACAAACCCATACAGGGTTAAATGGCGAGCCACTCAAACCTATATCTAAATGGTTTTTTTCTAAAAACCCTGAATATAGTGCTAAGAATACTCCAAATTTACACTTTCATGACATGAAACCTCATCAAAAGTTTTTAGTTGAGCGTTATGGAGTAAATGATGTTCCTTCTAAAGGACATAGAGAAGTATTTTTTGATATTGAGTGTGAAATAGGGGGGGCGTTAACTGAAGAGTATATTGAAGATGCTCCTATGCCTATTACTTCTATTGCTTGGTGGGATAAACAAAAAGATTATTGGTCTATTCTTATTTTAGATAAAAAAAGTCAACTAGCACATACTAAAACAGGTAAAAACAAAAATAAAGAAATTATTCCTTGTGCTACAGAAAATGAATTATTAGCTAAGTTTGTTGAAGCAATAAGAGAAATGGATCCTGATATATTAGTAGGTTATAACTCAGATTATTTTGATATACCTTATTTATATTACAGAATGTGTAGAACAATAGGTAAAGATTGGGCTGATCATTTATCCCCTATTGGTAAAGTAGTTTCTAAGAAAAATAATAAATATTTCTTTAAACAAAACCAATATGTAGATATTGTAGGTATCGAATCTTTAGATTATATTCGTTTACATAAAAAATACAGTTGGAAGGATGAACCAAGTTGGAAATTAGATGCTATTGGAGCTAAGTATGTTGGTATGAATAAGGTTGAATATGAAGGGAATTTAGACCAATTATTCGAAACAGATATCCATAAATTCATCCAGTATAACTTTGTTGATGTTGAAATTTTACAAAAACTAGATGAAAAATTACAATACCTAGCTTTAACCAAGAATTTATCTCATAAAGGTAAACATAATTACAGTGAGGTATATGCTAATAGTATATCTCAAGATGGTGCCATTTCAGCTTACCTATTATCTCAAGATATAGTACCACCACCAAAAGAACCATTCCCTCAAAAGAAAGATAGTTACGCAGGAGGATACCTTTTTTGCCCCAAAGCAGGATTGTATAAGTATATGTTTGATGAGGATTTAACGTCGCTGTATCCATCTATAATAATGTCTATAAACATAGGTAAGGAAACATTTGTGGGGCGTATTGTAGA
>ENA-ORDA01002900-ORDA01002900.1-marine-metagenome-genome-assembly--contig:-NODE-2900-length-12533-cov-6.113439_pt1 | contig 12533 bp, 8 predicted proteins | sample MGYA00237778_ERZ508506 | MGnify/ENA primary metagenome ERZ508506 (study PRJEB26177, sample SAMN06267891) | marine metagenome | isolation source: Monterey Bay, California, USA | place: Pacific...
TTCTAAGAAAGTTTCTAAAAATTCTATAAATATTTCATCAGTAGCAAGTGCTTTGGTGAGTGCAACAAAAGCATCAGCTTTTGAATTAACCTTATTTTCTTCTACAGCTTTAGGAGATGGTAAACAAGCAAACAATCCTTGGTTGCAAGAATTTCCAGATCCAATTACAAGAGCTGCTTGGGATAATTACGTAACTGTTTCTATGGCAGATGCCAGAGAACTAGGGTTTACCAATCCAGTAAAAGATAATGGAGCAATTAATGGAAACTATGCAACAGTTTCTGTAAATGGTGTTTCTCTAGAAAATATCCCAGTGATGATTCAGCCAGGGCAGGCCCCAGGTTCTATAGGATTGGCATTAGGGTATGGTAGAAAAACCAACCTAAAAGAAGAAATGCAAGTAGGTGTTAATGCTTACAAGCTTTATTCAAAAGCTAATAATGTTCAATTTGATGTTTCTATTGAAAAAACATCTGGAGCTGTTCATGAGTTTGCCTGTACACAAGTTCAAAAAACAATTGCAGGAAGACATGATATTTTAAAAGAAACTACCTTAAAAGATTATTTAACAGTACATCCTAAAGACCACAAAAATGGTTGGAATGTACCAGCAATGGTTTCATATGATCATCAAGAAGTAGAAGCAAAATCTATTGATTTATGGGAAGAGCACAATAGAGAAATTGGGCATCACTTTAACCTTTCTATAGATTTAACCTCATGTACTGGTTGTGGATCTTGTGTTGTTGCCTGTCATGCAGAAAACAATGTACCCGTAGTTGGTAAAAAAGAAGTACGTGTTGGTAGAGATATGCACTGGTTGCGTATAGACCGTTACTATTCTTCTGGTGTTGAAGAGAAGTTTAACGAAGCTTACAATAAAGAACCAAACTCACAATCTATTAGAGAGTTTGCAAAAGATAGTTTAGGTCTTGGAGACGGAGCCATGTATGCTGCTTTAGAGACTGAAGCAGAAAATCCACAAGTTGCTTTTCAGCCAATGATGTGCCAGCACTGTAACCATGCTCCATGTGAGACGGTTTGTCCAGTTGCTGCAACCACACACGGTCGTCAGGGACAAAATCAAATGACCTATAACAGATGTGTAGGAACTAGGTATTGTGCAAATAACTGTCCGTATAGAGTTCGTCGTTTTAACTGGTTTAGTTATTCAGATAATAAAGAGTTTGACTTTAACATGAATAATAGCTTTGGTAAAATGGTATTAAACCCAGATGTAGTTGTTCGTTCTAGAGGAGTTATGGAAAAATGTTCTATGTGTATACAAATGACACAAGCAACTATTTTAAAAGCTAAGAAAGAAGGAAGAAAAGTAGCAACAGGAGAATTCTCTACAGCTTGTTCAAATGCGTGTACAACCGGAGCATTAGCTTTTGGAGATGTAAACAATGAAGAAGAAGAAGTTGTAAAATTAGCAGCAGATAAAAGAGCTTATCACGTATTAGATTATCTACAAACTAAACCGAATGTAGTGTATCAAGTGAAAGTTAGAAATACAAACGAAGCGTAATTAAAATTTAAGATATAGCATATGTCTCATTACGAAGCACCCATAAGAGAACCCTTAATATTAGGTCACAAAAGTTACCATGATATTACCGAAGACATTGCTAAACCTATTGAAGGAAAAGCAAATAAGAACTGGTTTATCGCATTTTATATTTCCTTAGCGGCTATGCTATGGGGGTTTGGATGTATATTCTATACTGTTGGAACTGGTATTGGAGTTTGGGGATTAAGCAAGAACATTGGATGGGCTTGGGATATTACCAATTTTGTATGGTGGGTAGGTATCGGTCATGCTGGTACATTAATATCAGCAGTATTGTTATTATTCCGTCAAAAATGGAGAATGGCCATTAACCGTTCTGCAGAAGCAATGACAATATTTGCCGTTTTTCAGGCAGGATTGTTTCCAATTATTCACATGGGACGTCCTTGGAATGCTTATTGGGTATTGCCCCTTCCAAACCAATTTGGATCATTATGGGTAAACTTTAATTCGCCATTATTATGGGATGTATTTGCCATTTCAACATATCTATCTGTATCATTGGTTTTCTGGTGGACAGGTTTGTTACCAGATTTTGCAATGATTCGTGATAGAGCTGTAAAACCTTTTCAAAAGAAAATATATTCTTTATTATCTTTTGGATGGTCTGGTAGAGCAAAAGACTGGCAACGATTTGAAGAAGTATCATTGGTATTAGCCGGTTTGGCAACACCATTAGTACTTTCTGTACATACCATTGTATCAATGGATTTTGCAACATCAATTAACCCAGGTTGGCACTCAACAATTTTCCCTCCTTATTTTGTAGCAGGGGCAATATTCTCAGGATTTGCCATGGTACAAACCTTACTAGGGATTATGCGTAAAGTAACCAATCTAGAAGCATACATTACGCGTTTACACGTAGAGTATATGAACATCGTTATTATATTAACAGGTGGTATTGTAGCCGTAGCTTATGCAACAGAATTCTTTATTGCTTGGTATACTGGCTCTCAATACGAAGATTATACCTACCTGTCTATTGGTTCTGCAACAGGGCCTTATGCTTGGGCATTTTGGTCGTTAATCATTTTCAATATCATCACACCACAATTATTATGGTTCAAAAAAATAAGAAGAAGTTTTATTTGGTCTTTCTTAATTTCTATTGCTATTAATATTGGTATGTGGTTTGAACGTTTTGATATTATTGCCATAGTTTTAAGTAAAGGACATTTACCATCTACATGGTGGCGCTTCGAGCCCACATTTGTTGATGTAGGAATATTTATAGGAACCATTGGATTCTTTTTTGTTTTATTTTTGTTGTATGCAAGAACATTCCCTGTTATTGCACAAGCAGAAGTAAAAACAATTTTGAAATCTTCAGGTGAGAGTTATAAAAAATTAAGAGACGATAATCATGAGTAGTAGTAAAGTAATTCACGCATTTTATAATGATGATGAAGTTGTACTTGATGCTGTTAAGAAAGTAAAAGCAGCAAATCATCATATCGAAGAAGTATTTTGTCCTTTTCCTGTTCACGGATTAGACAAAGCCATGGGTTTAGCACCAACTAGAATAGCCATTACATCTTTCATGTATGGTATAACTGGATTAGGAATAGCGATATGGTTAACTTATTATACAATGATTGCAGATTGGCCTCAAGACATTGGAGGAAAGCCAAGTTTTAGTTGGGCAGAAAATATGCCTGCTTTTGTTCCAATTATGTTTGAATTAACTGTCTTTTTTGCAGCACACTTAATGGTAATTACATTTTATTTAAGAAGTAGAATGTGGCCATTTAAAAATGCAGAAAATCCGGATCCAAGAACGACCGATGACCATTTTTTGATGGAAATCCCTGTTCATGATAACGAAAAAGAATTAAAAGCCCTTCTAACCAAGTCAGGTGCAGTAGAGGTTCATGTCATTGATAAAGAAGCACATTAGTATTATGAAAAGTGTATCAAAAATAATCGTCTTAGCATTGGTCTTTGTAACTCTGTTTTCATGTCAAAATGATAACAGTCCAAACTACCAATACTTTCCAAACATGTATGCACCAATAGGCTATGAAGCTTATGGCGAATATGATGTTTTTCCAAACTCACAAGAGGCTTTATTGCCTGTTGAAGGAACGATCTCCAGAGGTCATTCTTTGTATGAATTTGAAAACACAAATGAAGGCTATGCAACAGCACTTTCAGATTTGAAATCTCCAATAGCACCCGCTGAGTTGGACGCTAAAAGAGGAAAAGAATTGTATGAAATTTATTGTGGAATCTGCCATGGTAATAAAGGAGCTGGACAAGGAAAGCTAGTTAAAAGAGAAAAAATTCTTGGAGTTCCAAGTTATGCAGATAGAGCTATTACCGAAGGAAGTATTTACCATGTTATTTATTATGGTAAAAATACTATGGGGTCCTATGCAAATTTATTGAATGAGGAAGAACGTTGGCAAGTCACTGCTTACGTTGAAACCCTTAGAGCAGAATTAAAAAAATAAGAAAAGTAAAACATTTATATCAACATGTACACGTTTTCAAAAAGACTTAAAATTATTTCAATCCTTCTGTTCGTTGTTGGCGCCATAGGCTGGGGAACAAGTTATCTATCATCTCATGGACTTACTATTGAAGATGTGAAAATATTACTAGCTGAAGAAAACTCTGACCACGGAGGTGAGGTCTCTCACGGGGCAGATACGACCGAAACTTCTCACCACGAAGTTAAAACTGACAACGAGGCGCACGTTGCAATGATTCATTCTACACACGATTCCGAAGTTCACACTGAAGATATACGTGAATCAGATGATCATGGAACGGATGCTCATGCAGAACATGTTTTTCATCAATTACAAAATAGACCTTGGTCTGCAGTATATGTAGCATTACTTTTCTTTTTAGGGATTTCATTACTAGTACTAGCTTTTTATGCAATTCAAAGGGTAGCTCAAGCTGGTTGGTCTATTGTTCTCTTTAGAGTCATGGAAGCCATCACAGCTAATTTAGTACCTACATCTATTATAATGCTTATTATTATTGCGTTAACAGCCACTCATTTTAATCATTTATTTGCATGGATGGGAGAAGGCGTATTTGATAAAACAAGCGAGAATTTTGATCCAATAGTATATGGTAAAAGAGGATGGTTAAATGTGCCATGGTGGGTAATTAGAAGTGTATTTTATCTATTAGTTTGGAATGCTTACAGAATGCTTATCAGAAAAAATTCTATCAAAGAAGATACAGCTAATGATGGCTACAAATTATACAAGAGGAACTATAATATGTCTGTTGTATTTCTGTTTTTATTTATGATTACAGAATCTATGGCAGTATGGGATTGGATTATGGGATTAGATCCCCATTGGTTCTCTACATTGTTTGGATGGTATGTTTTAGCAACCCTATTAGTGAGTGCAATCACTGTGATTGCTTTTGTAACCATTTACCTTCGTTCAAAAGGATATTTACCAAAAGTAAATGACAGTCATATCCATGATTTAGCAAAATTCATGTTTGGTTTTTCAGTTTTCTGGACGTATTTATGGTTTGCTCAGTTTATGCTGATATGGTATGCAGATATTCCAGAAGAAACTACCTACTTTGTGTTGAGGTTTACAGAATATAAGACATTGTTTTTATCAATGTTAGTGATGAATTTTGTTTTCCCAATATTACTATTAATCAACAGTGATTTTAAAAGCAGACCTTGGTTTGTAGTGATTGGTGGAATCGTAATTCTTGCAGGTCATTACGTAGATTTATTTATCATGATTATGCCAGGTACAGTAGGAGGAAGTTGGAGTTTTGGAATCCCAGAAATAAGTGCCACTTTTTTCTTTTTAGGAATTTTTATTTATACGGTATTTAGTGCATTTGCAAAAGCAGATCCAATACCAAAAGGAAATCCTTTTTTACATGAAAGTGAACATTTTCATTATTTTAATATCGAGCATCACTCGGAAGAAGATAATCAACATTAATCAATATAATTAACAAAGAAAAAATACTATGCTAGCTCTATTTTATATTTTTATAGGTGTTGCAATCGGAGTAAGTTTCTGGCAGATTACTAGAATCTTAAATTTAAGAGGTGTAATTGCTACTGATAAAGACAATGACAGACAAGGAAAATATTTCATCCTTTTTGGAATATTTATCTATGCACTGATGATTTATTGTTTAATTGGAATGAATGTTTTAATGTTGCCAGAATCAGCTTCTTATGAGGGTGAAAATGATGACTTATTATTTGATATTTCATTCTGGTTAATAGGAATTGTTCAGTTTATCATGCAGTTTATTATTTTCTTTTTTACCTACAAGTACAGAGGTAAAAAAACAAATAAAGCAAAATTTTATGCAGACAATCATATGTTAGAATTGATTTGGACTGTAATACCAGGAGTAGTTATTATTGTATTAATTGGTTTTGGAATCTTTCAATGGACAGAAGTCATGAACATAGACGAAAGTGAAGATCCAATTGTTATTGAGGTATATGCTAAGCAATTTGCTTGGCAGGCTCGTTATGCAGGTGCAGATAATACATTAGGTCTTGGAAACGTAAACTTTATAGACGAGACTAATAATCCTATTGGTGTAGATATGACTGATGCAGCCTCACTAGATGATAAGCCTGTATCTGAGCTTCACCTGCCAAAAGGGAAAAAAGTATTATTTAAGTTTAGATCACAAGATGTATTGCACTCAGCTTATATGCCTCACTTTAGAGCACAAATGAATTGTGTTCCAGGAATGGTCACTCAATTTGGATTTACACCAAAATATACTACTGAAGAAATGAGACAACAATCTGAGGTAATGGATAAAACCAGAGGAATTAATAAAATTCGTTCGGAAAAAGGAGAAGATTTATATGAGTTTGATTATGTTCTTCTTTGTAATAAAATTTGCGGAGCATCTCATTACAGCATGCAAATGAAAATTATTGTTGAAGAAGAAGAAGCATATAATGAATGGTTGGCAGAACAACCAACGTATGCAGAAAAGTTATAAAATAAATACAGAATACAAAAAAAGTTAGATTATGTCAGAACACCATCATAAAGAAACATTTGTAACAAAATATATTTTTAGTCATGATCATAAAATGATCTCTAAACAATTTCTAATTACAGGAATGATAATGGGGGTCATTGGAATATTCATGTCTATGTTATTTCGCTTACAGTTAGCATGGCCAGAAAAGTCTTTTACCATTATAGAAGCTTTTTTAGGGCCTCACCAAACAGACGGTATTATGAGTCCAGATATTTATTTGGCACTGGTTACCATTCATGGAACCATCATGGTATTCTTTGTACTTACTGCTGGTTTAAGTGGTACTTTTTCAAATTTATTAATCCCATTACAGATTGGAGCACGTGATATGGCATCAGGTTTTTTAAACATGATTTCTTATTGGTTATTTTTTATCTCTAGTGTTGTTATGGTTGTTTCTTTATTTGTAGAAGCAGGGCCAGCATCAGCAGGATGGACAATTTACCCACCCTTAAGTGCATTACCACAAGCTATTCCAGGTTCTGGACTAGGAATGACATTATGGTTAAGCTCGATGGCAATTTTTATTGCTTCCTCATTAATTGGGTCATTAAATTATATCGTAACAGTTTTAAATTTACGTACAAAAGGAATGAGAATGACAAGACTGCCCTTAACTATGTGGGCTTTCTTTATTACAGCAATTATAGGTGTTGTTTCTTTCCCTGTTCTTTTGTCTGCTGCCTTATTATTGATTTTTGATAGAAGTTTTGGTACATCCTTTTTTCTTTCAGACATTTTTATAAGTGGTGAAGTATTACATTACCAAGGAGGTTCACCAGTATTATTTGAACACCTATTTTGGTTCTTAGGACATCCAGAAGTATATATTGTATTATTACCAGCACTAGGAATTACATCTGAAATTATCTCAACACACTCTAGAAAACCAATTTTTGGTTATAGAGCTATGATTGGATCTATTATGGCTATCGCCTTTTTATCTACTATTGTTTGGGGGCACCATATGTTTATTTCAGGAATGAATCCATTTTTAGGTTCTGTATTTACTTTTACTACAGTTTTAATTGCAATTCCATCTGCTGTAAAAGCATTTAATTATATTACCACACTCTGGAAAGGAAATCTACAATTAAACCCAGCGATGTTATTTTCAATTGGATTGGTTTCTACTTTTGTTACCGGAGGTTTAACAGGATTAGTATTAGGTGATTCTGCTTTAGATATCAATATACATGATACTTATTTTGTAGTGGCACACTTCCATTTAGTAATGGGTGTTTCTGCTATTTTTGGAATGTATGCAGGAATCTATCATTGGTTCCCTAAGATGTACGGTAGATTAATGAATAAAGCCATGGGATATTGGCATTTCTGGATCACAATCATTTGTGCTTATGGAGTATTCTTTCCAATGCACTTTATTGGGTTAGCAGGTCTTCCAAGAAGATATTATTCTAACACTGCATTTCCAATGTTTGATGATGTTTCAGATACTAACGTAGTGATTACTTATTTTGCTTTAATTGGAGGAATTGGTCAAATTATATTCCTAGCTAACTTCTTTATCTCTATTTACAGAGGAGAGAAATCAAGTCAAAATCCATGGAATTCAAACACATTAGAATGGACTACTCCAGTAGAACACATACACGGAAATTGGCCAGGTAAAATTCCAGAAGTTCACAGATGGGCTTATGACTACAGCAAAAAAGTAGATCCAGAAGATGATAGCAGCGATTATCTACATGGTAAAGATTGGGTATCCCAAACCGTTCCGCTACTTCAAGGCGAAGAGCCATCTTAATCGATAAAAAAATAATTAAAACCTTTCCTTTTTGGAAAGGTTTTTTGTTTTTTGAGACTAAGTAAATCAATCTTCAATTTCTAGTATATTTGTAATATGAACGAACATCTAAATCCTGAAAATGAAAACTACTCAAATGAGGAGTTGGACGTAGAAAAAAAATTGAGACCGCTCTCGTTTGATGACTTTACAGGTCAAGAACAAGCCATAGAAAATTTGAAGATTTTTGTTGAAGCGGCCAATCAAAGAGAAGAGGCTTTAGATCATACTTTATTTCATGGACCTCCTGGTCTAGGAAAAACAACACTGGCCCATATATTAGCTAACGAGTTACAAGTAGGGATTAAGGTTACTTCAGGTCCTGTTTTAGACAAACCTGGAGATTTAGCGGGCTTATTAACCAACCTAGATGAAAGAGACGTATTATTTATTGATGAAATTCACAGATTAAGTCCTATTGTAGAAGAATATTTATATTCTGCAATGGAAGACTATAAAATAGATATTATGATTGAATCTGGGCCCAACGCAAGAACGGTTCAAATCAATTTAGAGCCATTTACTTTAATTGGAGCCACTACTCGTTCAGGATTGCTAACTGCACCTATGCGAGCCCGTTTTGGAATTAGTAGTAGATTAAATTATTATAAGAAAGAATTATTAACAACCATAGTTCAACGGAGTGCTGCAATTTTAAATGTTCCCATTTCCATGGAATCTGCTATAGAGATTGCAGGTAGAAGTAGAGGGACACCAAGAATAGCAAACTCGTTACTTAGAAGAGTTAGAGATTTTGCTCAAATAAAAGGTGATGGTAAGATAACTATAGAAATTGCCAAATATGCTTTAAAAGCGCTAAATGTAGATGCATATGGTCTGGATGAAATGGATAACAAAATTTTAACTACGATCATAGATAAGTTTAAAGGAGGTCCGGTTGGGATTAGTACCCTAGCCACCGCAGTTGGAGAAAATGGAGAAACCATAGAGGAGGTCTATGAGCCCTTTTTAATTCAAGAGGGTTTTATTATGAGAACTCCAAGAGGAAGAGAAGTTACCGAATTGGCTTACACACATTTAAATCGAATAAAAGGGAAAAGTCAAGGAGAATTATTTTAATGCTGTTTAAGATGAGACACTAATTCCTTGGTCATATATAGATGAAAAAAATAAAAGAACTCATACCAATTTTAGAATGGTTACCTAACTATAATAGCTCCAGATTAAAAGGAGATTTTATAGCGGGAATAACTGTTTCTATCATTCTAATCCCTCAAGGGATAGCGTATGCGTTAATTGCAGGCTTACCTCCAATCTACGGTTTATATTGTGCTTTGGTTCCCCAACTTGTGTACGCAATATTTGGTTCTTCTAGACAAGTAGCTATAGGTCCTGTAGCTATGGATTCATTAATTGTGGCTACTGGTGTTTCAACACTAGCTTTAGCTGGTTCAGACAGTTATATAGCCATAGCAATATTATTGGCATTCATGGTTGGATCCATTCAATTTTTATTGGGTGTATTTAGGCTTGGGTTCATTGTAAATTTTTTATCGAAACCTGTAATTTCTGGCTTTACTTCTGCAGTTGCATTGACCATAGGCATTAATCAATTTAGAAATTTATTTGGGGTAGATTTTGTTCAAAGTGATCAAATCCAATATGTATTGGAAGATATATGGTTTAATATAATAGACTTTAATTCACACACTACCGTAATTGGATTAATCTCTGTAGGGGTGATTATTTTGTTAAGAAAAATAAATAAAAAAATACCAAATGCATTACTCGTTGTAGTTGTTGGAATTTTAACCATACGTTATTTTGGAGATGAATTTTCTGATGTAGCTATTGTAAAAGACATCCCCTCGGGCTTGCCTTCATTTTCTTTTCCTGAAATGGATATTAGTCAAATGAAAGAATTATTACCAATTGCATTAACATTAGTAATGGTTGGGTATCTTGAAACAATTTCTATAGGGAAATCATTAGAGGCTAAACAAGACGAATATAAACTTAGACCAAATCAAGAATTAATCGCTTTAGGATTAAGTAATATCATTGGCTCCTGGTTTAAAGCTTATCCCTCTACTTCAAGTTTTTCTAGATCAGCTATCAACCAAGAATCTGGAGCAACAACCGGAATGGCCTCATTGGTTTCTGTAGTGATGGTACTTTTAACCTTGTTATTTCTTACTCCATTATTTTATCACTTGCCAAAAACTGTTTTAGCTGCTATAATTATAGTAGCTGTTTTTGGACTGGTAAATATCAAAGAAGCAATATTTTTATGGAAAGCCAATAACTTAGACTTTTGGTTACTTGTAGTTACCTTCTTTTCAACACTTTTATTTGGTATAGAATATGGAATTATGATTGGAGTTGGTCTTTCATTAATTATTTTAATTTTTAGAACTTCTAGGCCCTATGTAGCTGAGTTAGGTAAAGTTCCAGAGTCAGATTTTTACAGAAATAGAGAACGTTTTAATGAAGTAATTTTAGATGATGAAGTATTGGTTTTTAGATTCGATGCTCAATTATTTTATGCAAATGCTAGTTATTTTATTGAGACTTTAGAGCTTATGGTTGAAGAAAAAGGGTCTCGCTTAAAACTCATTGTTTTGGATGCAGAAAGCATAAATAGAGTTGATAGCACAGGAGTAGAAATGTTAAAAGAGAGAATTAGATTTTATCACAAAAAAAATATTTTGTTCTACTTTGCTGGTGTTAAAGGTCCAGTAAGAGATCATTTGTTTCGAGGTAAAATTTTAGATATCATTACTCTAGATCATTTTTATATGAGAGTTAATGGTGCCGTTAATTATTATAAAACTGGAGAGAAAGAGTATCAAAATAAATATGCAAATTACATACATCAATCTTACGATAGATAGAAATTAGAATTATGGTTATAGAACAAATTTATACTGGTTGTCTAGCTCAAGGAGCTTATTATATAGAAAGTAATGGTGAAGTAGCTATCATAGATCCTTTAAGAGAGGTACAAGATTATATAGAAAGAGCTGAAAAAAATAAGGCTAAAATTCGCTATATATTTGAAACACATTTTCATGCAGATTTTGTGAGCGGTCATGTAACTTTAGCAGAAAAAACTGGAGGTAAAATTATTTTTGGACCCAATGCTAAGACCAAGTTTGATTCTCATATTGCAACTGATGGTGAAGTTTTTCAATTGGGTGATATAACCATTACAGCAATACATACACCGGGTCATACTATGGAAAGTACGACATATTTGTTGAAAGATAAAAACGGAAAAGACAATGCTATTTTTACGGGAGACACCTTATTTTTAGGAGATGTCGGAAGGCCAGATTTAGCTCAGAAAAGTAGTATGACCCAAGAAGATTTAGCTGCTACCTTATTTGATAGCTTGCGAACAAAAATTATGCCTTTGGCAAATGACGTTATAGTATATCCAGCTCATGGTGCAGGATCTGCATGCGGTAAAAATCTAAGTAAGGAAACTGTTGGTACACTTGGTGATCAGAAACAGCATAACTATGCTTTGAGAAAAGATATGACCAAAGATGAATTTATTAAAGAAGTAACACAAGGCTTACTTCCTCCACCAGCATACTTTCCATTAAATGTTGCTTTAAACAAAGAAGGCTATAAATCTATTGACGAAGTAATAAAAACAGGGGCAAAAGCGCTGTCTGTAGACGATTTTGAGTTAGTAGCTAATGAAACAGGTGCTGTTATTATTGATGTTCGTCATCAGTTTGAATTTGTTAAAGGTTTTATCCCTCAATCTATATTTATTGGGTTAGGAGGTACTTTTGCACCTTGGGTAGGGGCTTTAATAAAAGATATAAATCAGCCCATCCTTCTAGTTGTTCCAGATCATATGGAAAAAGAAACGATTACTAGATTATCTCGTGTTGGATTTGATAATGTATTAGGGTATTTAAGTGGTGGTTTTGAAGCATGGAAAACATCTGGTAAAGAAATAGACACATTACCATCAGTTACTGCTGAGTTTTTAGCTCAAGAAATTCATAAAGATGCCATTGTTTTTGATGTTCGAAAACCAGGAGAATATGAGGCTGAACATATTGAAAATGTTCCAAGTACTCCATTAGATTTTTTAAATGACCATATTTCAGAATTTCCAACAAATAAAGATTTTTATGTGCATTGTGCAGG
>ENA-ORDA01002901-ORDA01002901.1-marine-metagenome-genome-assembly--contig:-NODE-2901-length-12527-cov-2.896466_pt1 | contig 12527 bp, 14 predicted proteins | sample MGYA00237778_ERZ508506 | MGnify/ENA primary metagenome ERZ508506 (study PRJEB26177, sample SAMN06267891) | marine metagenome | isolation source: Monterey Bay, California, USA | place: Pacific...
AGCAAGCATGTCGACCGCCCGTTGCGATTTGAATGGGGTTAATGGTGAAGGGCGCATTGGCTTGGTTTCGCGAATTGTCACCCCAACAAACCACCCCTTCATCGGCAATTGCACAACTAAAGTCGAACCCTGTGCTGACTTGCCGCGGATTCGTCAAGGCGGGCACTGTTGTTTGATCCGCATCACTATCACCGAAGCACTCAATAACCCCTGTTTTTAAATAACAACTGTGGGTACTACCCGTACTGATCACAACACCGCTTTGGGTGGCAGCGCGCAGTACCGGCAGATCGTCTGCATAATCTAGCGGCCCTTTTTCCTCGATGAGTACCGGGCGCGGCCGTTTGAAATAATCATACAAGCTCACCGTTTCGGGTTTCGGTGGCGCGACAACGCCGCCCACAAAGGCCATCACCTCATCAGCATTCAAATAACTGCGCTTGCGACCCCAACAGACCAAACCCTCGTCACCGACGGCGCAGCTATGGCCACTGCCTAAAGCCAGCATTCTGGGGTTTTTAATGTCTGGCACCATCAACTGATTCTGGTTGCCGAACCCCCAACACGTCACCTTGCCCGAAGTGATGACGCAGCTGTGCAGACCGCCAACCCCAATGTCAGAGATCTCAATAAAAGGCGGCGCAATACTTTCGCCAAAGTCATTCGGTCCCCAGCAAACCATACCATCACGACTCGCAGCGCACGCGTGGGTACTGACCCGCAAGACCTCTAACCCGTTAAAGTCGGGCGGATTAAGCGTCCCATCATGATCAGTGCCCCAACACTGTACCCGGCCGCCCGAGATGGCGCAGGTAAAGTCATCGCCCGCCGCAAGGGCCGTAACACTTTCAAGTTTTGGCACATTCAGCTGACCATAATCATTCAAGCCCCAACAGCGCACGCCTGCCTCGTCCAGAGCGCAGGCATGGCGACTGCCAACCGAGACCTTCACGGGGTTTACCAGTTTCGGGATGTCCAACAAGCCATCTGATTGCCGTCCCCAGCAACTTAAGCCCACATCTGAGATCGCGCACACCGTGCCGCGCGCACCGGCGCTGAGGGCTCGAGCGCCCGTGAGCAGCGGGACATCAAGCTGGCCCACGGTATTCTCACCGCCACACGAGACGGCGCCGTCATCGATAACGCAGGTGTAATTGTTCCCCGCACTCACATGGCTAATTTCCCCAAAGCTGACCGGGACAAAGCCAACCAAGATGAGCAGCAGCAGGCCCTGCTTCGATAAAAGATTTCTAAGCTGTTTAATCATCTGTTCCCTAACATACTGAATTCAAGGCTTAAAGGTGAAAGTACTCGCTGTTGTGAATTAACAGCAGGTTGAAACGTCTGCGCTCTGCCTTCGCCCAAGCCACGGATACGCCCTTGATTCACCGCACTTTTTTGATCTTGACGGGACCGCTAAATCAAGCCACATTTAAGCATGCCAATTTCGTTGACACCACAGCAAAATCAGGCCGGCGACCCTAACCTGGCGGCCCAGGGATTTGGTCGGTTGAGCCCTCATTCTGCCCTTCAGTTTGATTTAAGCACCCAATCTAGACTCGCCGCCGAGCATTTCGAACAATGGGGCTATGTTGTACTTAATGGCGCTCTTGGGGCTCGAGAAGTTGAGGATCTAAATCGATTTTTTAAAGACAGCCAGCGACAACGTCCAGATTTATGGGGCTTAGGAGAAAAACGTAAACCGCATCATCGAAACCAAGGCTTAATTCTGAGTCAGCCATTACTCGACTTCCCGGAACTCGATCGGTACCTGCAGCATCCGGGCAGTTTTTCTTTGATCGCCGCGCTCTTAGGCGGCACGGAGCATGTGCGCTGGAGCGAGTTTAATTTCCGAGAAACTCCGCCGAACGCGGGTCTGGGCACAATGAACTTTCACCACGATGCTGTGTTGCCGGATCGGCATTTGCGCGCGCCCTACCTGCCTTGCGATTACCTATGCAGTATTCACTATTTAACGCCAGTCACCGATCTCAGTCCCGCCTTTTGTGTGGTACCGGGTAGTCATCGGTTTGAATCGCTTCAAGCGGCCTATGAGGCGTTGGGCGCGGATTACATTGAGCAACCCATCCGCGGTCCTGCCGGCACCTGCATCCTCTACGACACCGCGTTATTTCATACCCGGCTTGATGGCAATGGCCGCGAAGGGCGCCGAACCTGGCACCAGTACCACGCCAGAGGCGGATTTTTAAGCAGTAGTTTGCCCACCACATCGCGTTACGTCAGAGCCCCCAGTCCGTCCCTGACGGATTGGAACCTGATTCCGCAGCGTTTGATCGAACATTCCGACCCAAACCTTAGACGCTATTTTTCGCACTGGAACAGTGCCCAAGGTGAATGGGTTGCCAGTGGGTTCGACCCGAAGGTGCGGGCCACAATGCCTCGAGGTGAGAGTTAGCGCGGCAGCGGTCAGCCCCTACCCGGTCGATATCTGATGCAACCGCCACCCATCACACTTTGGTTAGCTTGAAAACCTGCTCGGACGGATAAGCCCTGGCCCAATCCCAAGGGGTTGAGAACTGATCGGGTGATTTGGCCATTGGCGCCTGAATCTCTAAATAGTCATCTAAGCGAAAGCTCTGCTACAGGAACAGCCGGAACCATTTCGACAGCGGTAAATTAAATTCGATACAGCCTGGATCTGTGGCCGCATCGGTCCAATCTATTCAATGCAACGCAAAGTAGCTCCGCCTCATGGCATTCGTTACGGCTTCACCGTCATCGTCCGTACACGCCCTGGCCCAAGGTGAATAACCAAGAAAAATCAACCGGCCGCCTGGCACCAAGAGTCTTGCCGCTTCAGGAATCCATCGATACGGATCGCACCAAATGGCAGCGCCATACTCACTGACCACAATGTCTGCACAGTGGCTGGGCAGCGGCGCGGCTTCAGCATTGCTTTGGATGAAGGTAATCTCTGATTGAAACTGCGCCGCGAACCGCTTGGCTGTGGCCTATTGCTGGCTAAACAAATCAACGCCCGTGACAGAGGCTCCGCGTTGCTCAAACCAACGCGAGACATAGCCTGTTACACCCCAACTCAACCACTGACCGACCTGCCAGGTCGCAGGGAATGAGCGCCAGCTCAGACTCCGGCGTCGCCCAAATTCCCCAGTAGGGTTGCTCGGCGCGCCATGCGGCTTCCCCCCGCTCGATCCATTTAGGGGTGGGCATCCCAAAACCGTTGATTTTCAATCAGATGATCAGTCATCAAACGGCAATACAAAATCAACCGGCACGAGCGTGCTGATCGAAAGCAATCCGGCCAAGTTGCGTAGCATCTCGATCCCTGCGCCATAACCAAACAGGCTCACATCAATCTCGGTCTTACCGGAAACGATCAGGCCGCCCATCTCATCCTGCTCCAGCACCATTTGCATTGAATGCGTTTGAGAGACCCCGTTGGCAACCAGTGTTACGACTACGGGCTCGGGGATTGCCTTGCCGGCTCGAGCCTTGGCAAATACGCCTGGCGGCAACTGGGCAGAGACCGTTGCAAGCGGGAATTGCGCAAACAAATGCTGCTGCATGCGCTCATTTCGAATCGGAATGTTGGTTTCGGTAGTGCGCAAATCGAGCACCAAATCAACTTGACCCGTGCTCGACACGATGCCCGTTTTAAATTTAATTTGGTGTCGTTCACTAATTCGATCATTTTTGGTTGATGTCACACCGACCACCGCCGTCTCAAGATTCAACCGATACCCCGAGGCCGCCAAACCCTGCGCGCTCCACAGCAAAAACCCCACTGAAATCATGAAAATCTGCTGAGCCGTGACTAGTAACCGTTGCTTCATCGTTGAACGTCCTTATAAACCTTGTTTCGTTACAGCCCACGTAGATCATACCGTTGAGATCAACGGCGAAAACACGTCAAAGGCCCCTCAGTGTTGTTACGCGGATCAGGGCCCGATTGCGCACCCGTTTAGCGGCATTAATCCTGAGTTCCCCAACGCATCAACACCGCATCTTGATAGCCTGTTCGAATTCGGTGGACCCCAGACAGTGCCGCATCCAGATCTTGATCACCCGTATCCACAATAACGAACCCACTCGTCAAGCCCTCCAGCTTGGTCTTAGTGGCGACCACCTCGATTGCGGGTAGGCCAACCACCCGAATGACCTCTGGACTAAATTGCTGATTACCCCGGCCAAACACATGCCCTTGCCCACCAATAACCGTCACCACAATCCGGCATTGCCCCTGCGTTGTCCAACGCAGCAAATCCAACGACGTCACATCGTTTTGTAGCACGCCCTGGTTGCAGATGACATCAACGCCAAGCAGCGTATTCGGCAAACCCAGCGCCGCCATAATACCCGCAACGGTCTGACCACTGCCCATAAAGTAGATGATATCCGGCAGCATCGAATCAACGAAATCGGCCGCAATCTCTTGTTGAGCCAGGCCTTCCGACTCGCGTCCGCCAACCTTGGTGCTCTGGATGTAGCTTAAAGCCGCAGGAATCTGTAACTCGCCATAAAACTTTGCCATCACCCGGCCTTGACGAAACGCCACTTCATCAATATCGCGAACTTCACCGACCGCGGCGGATAAGAGCCTCCCGGCGAGCAAATCACGCAATATTTCTGCGACCGCCAGCGGATGATTTGCAAACACGCCGGAATGCATTTTGACACCACACGGAATACCAAGAATACTTTGACCCGCAGTCGCGGCATCGAGCAGATCCCGGGCGGTGCCGTCTCCGCCAGCAAACAGCAACACATCAACCTTCGCGTCCTGCAGCGCGCGCGTTGCGCGCTTTGTATCCTGACCTTCGGTTTCAGCGGGGGTGATATACACAATCTCGCTATCGGCTATCCCTAATTCTAAAAGTGCTTGCTCACCCATTGCCCCACTACACGTCACCCAGTGCAAGTCGCCAAGCTGATGCGCCAGAGACGCGAGCGCCATCACCACCCGGCGGCAGACCTGACTTTCAATGCCCTGTGCTCGGGCGAGTGTCTGCACCTCAATGCCATCACTGCCCTTCAGACCCGCCGGACCACCGATGCCCGCGCAGGGATTCATCAGCAATCCAATGCGCAGTTTCTGAGCACCACCCAGCATTACCGCAGCCGGTCCAGACTAAGCCGCTTGACGACAGAACTGAAACTAAAACACGGTTCGCCCTCAACCGTGCATTCACCGGAAACAAAGACCAGTGAACCTGTTTTTCGGTTAATCCTGGGCTGACAAGCGATAACCTGGCCCAGTTCTGCGCCTCGAAGAAACTCACAGGAAAAACTGACGGTCACGCAGGTCTCAGTTTCGTAGTGATCGGTCGCTGCCATACACAGCGCGAAATCTGCAAAGGTCATCAGAACGCCGCCATGGACAGACCCCATCGCATTACAATGCTTCGCTTTGAGCTCGAAGCCATAACCCCCAAAAGCCGCGCTCCCTTTAGGCTCAAAGTAAAACGGCCCGATGTGATCCTCGGCCGGGTCGAACCCTGTCTGCACCATCATGGTTCCTGGAAAACTCATCCCATGCTCCTCTTTCGTTTAACTTTGTTAGTCGTTCAGACTGTTTTAACCGTTCAGACTGTTTTACCGGTTCAGACTGTTTTACCGGTTCAGACTGTTTTAAGCATTCACTGCGCGCGAGGCAGTTTGCGAGGCAGTTCGCGCAATTAACGCATTGGCATCCTTCAACGCGGCCAGAAAGCATTTTGCCCTGACCGGCAGTTGTTGCTCGATCAAGCGACGCTCAGCCGCAACCTGCGCCTTAAAAGCGGGACTCGGTAAAGATGCCACGTCATCACTACTGACTTGAAAGTCGACCCCGGCTGCTTCGGCAAAGAGCGCTTCCAACGCTTGGGGCCTGGCTTCAACCGCCTCGAAAGCCGCTTGCTGGGCTGCATTTCGGGCAGGCAAGTACCAATAACCATAGTCATCCAAGAGCCGGCGCTGGCGGCCCGCCAAACACCAATGCGCCACTTCATGCAGCGCACTGGCGCTATAGTCTGCTCGAAAAACGATGAGGGCACATTCAGCCGCCTTGGGCGCCTGATAAAACGGTTCGGCACCGCCACCTTCCAAACGCACGCCATAGCGCGCGCCAAGGCGCTTGTTAAAGACCGCAATGATCTCACTGACGGGCATTGGTGCCATCAAGACGCAGCCGCTGCAACGGGTGTTGCCATAAGGTCTGCCAGGTAAGACACCGACAGAAACTCAGCGCCCGCTAACAAATGATTCAGGTAGCTTTGTGTCGGTTTGCAGCCGGTTTCAATAAACGCGGGATTCGCCTCATAAACCCAAGCTGAGGCAACACCCCTCTCGGTTTCAATTGGCAGAATGCGGCGGTTATAACGGATGGGATATCCTTCATAAGGGTCCATTTGGAGGATATTCTCGGGTGCGGCAAGGGCATACAGCACGCCCTCTACGACGCGGGTGATGCAAGGCTCAACGTTGGCGTGCGCAATCCCCTGCGCCCCCTTGGCACGCTTATTAAAGACCAAACGGTAACCTACTAGCCGCCCGGAGCATCGTCGAACAAACGCCATGCCGCGCGCCTGGACCCGCTCAACATCCATATTGCTGCCATACGCAAAATAAAAATTCGCCAACGGCGCCTCGGTCATCCCTTTTTAATCCAATACTGATACCCCGATTCATTTTCGATTTTCTCAAGCATTTCATGATTCATAAATCGACAAAAATTTTCGAAATCCCAGCTGGTTGAGGGATCCGTTGCGAGCACTTTAATAACGTCGCCCTGGTTCATCTCCCGAACTTTATTTCGTAACAGCATGAGGGGTTCCGGGCAGCGCAGTCCCAGGGCATCTAATTCGTAATCCGCATCCACTCGTCACCTCTCAATTCACAGCACATCTTGCACTTGCCATTATGGCACAAAGGTTGAGTCGAGCCGCTGCATCAGTATAATCGCGCGCAACCGGCTAGGGGGCATCATGATCAAAGTATTGATAGAACGTCAGATCGCTGAGGGGCTCGCGCATTACTACGATTGCACCATCCGTCGTGTGATTCATTCGGTTAACGAGGCGCCCGGTTGCTTGGGCGGCGAGTCCTTAAAAGAAACAGGCAATTCTCACAGAAGAATCATCTTGTCTAAATGGGACCGCCTGGTCGATTGGCAGGCTTGGTATGCCTCTGACGAGCGCCGCCGAGTCCTTACAGAGATTGGTCCTCTGCTCGAGAGCTCAGAGCGGATCACCATCCTTGAAGCGATGCACTGATTTTTTTTCGGTTGCCGTATCAGCCGCAACAATTAACGCTGTTTCGCTGTCCGAATCAAATTCGATTAACGCTTTACCCGCCGCCAGTTGCGATCGAACCATTACGCATTTTTCTTCAAAACTGTATTCAACCTGACCATAATCCGTGCCTTCTCGCAGCACAAAGGCTTCGATCAGTCCCTGCTGGGCTTCAGCACTGAGCGATTCAAACGGAATATACATCCTTCGTATCAACCTCGTTGTGTGGTGGGTCTTTGATCAACGCTTATCATTGGGGTGTGCACCCGTCTATCTCTGCTAGGAGAGGTTAACAATATCCAACAACCGTTGCGGTTTGGCACTGAGGTCTTCGAAATTAAACAGCGAGCGGTCTAGAAGCTGTGACGGCGCAACGCTACTCAACGCGCGAAAAATAGTCTCGATTCGACCAGGGAACTGCTTGTCCCAAGCCCCAAGCATTTCCTTTATCACTTGCCGCTGCAGATTATCCTGCGACCCGCAGAGGTTACAGGGAATGATTGGGAAGGCACGCAATGTCGCATAATCTTCCAGATCCTTTTCTCGACAGTAGGCCAGCGGCCGGATCACAACATTGCCGCCATCATCCGACAATAATTTTGGTGGCATGGACTTTAACTTCCCACCGTGGAATAGGTTGAGAAACAGGGTTTCAATGAGGTCGTCGCGATGATGACCCAGGGCGATTTTGGTAAACCCTTGCTCTTTGGCATAACGGTACAGGATCCCACGACGAAAACGACTACACCAGCCGCAATACGTTTTACCTTCCGGCACCATTTCGGTGACCAGAGAATAGGTATCTTCTTCCAAAATGTGAAAATCGACCCCGAGATCTGTCAAATAGTTGGGCAACACCGTTTCGGGAAACCCCGGTTGCTTTTGGTCTAGGTTCACCGCCACCAGGTCAAAATCGATAGGCGCTCGGGTCTTAAGTGTCATCAAAAGATCGAGCATTGCGTAGGAATCTTTACCACCCGACAAGCACACCATCACCTTGTCGCCCGCCTCGATCATGTTGAAATCACCAATTGCGCGACCCACCTCTCGACGCAACCGCTTTTCGAGTTTAATGCCCTCGCGCTTGGCTTTGGCTTCGGGAGACTGATCGGGCATAACAGAGTACTCTAAGAATTTCCGCGCAAAGTTTAACACCGAGGAGAACTGATCTGAAATGATTACCACCGATCGCTTTTTGCTTGTCTTGGTTTTCCTATTCACGCTGCTGCACAACTCGGCCCATGCCTTGGTGATCTTGCAGTATCACCATATTGCGGATGACACTCCGTTTTCGACCAGCACAAAACCTGAAGTCTTCGCGGCGCATCTTGAGCACTTGGCTCAGTCTGGTTTTACCGTTGTTGCGCTCAGCGAACATCTCTCCCAACACGACGAAGGCGATGCCAGCGGGAGCGCGCTTGAAGTCGCGATTACCTTTGACGATGCCTATCGGAGTATTTTTACTGAGGCCTTCCCTCTGCTGCGCGCCAGAGGCTGGCCCTTTACTATTTTTGTGGCCACCGATCTTGTTGGCAAACCCGGCGGGCGTTACCTGTCTTGGGACGAGTTAAAAGCCATGAAAGCTGAAGGCGCCGAGATCGCGAATCACAGCACCGGCCATCAGCACTGGGCTAGACAGCCTAACAACACAAGCCTTGAAGCCTGGTCGGACGAGTTCTTGCAAGATACTCTAAGAGCTCAGGAGATCCTTCAGACGCAACTGGGCTTCGCGCCAAAACACTACGCCCTGCCCTACGGCGAATACCATCCACTGCTTGTGGACCAGCTGCAGGCTGCCGGCTTTATGATTTTTGGTCAGCATAGCGGCGCAGTATCACGGCCCCGCCCCTTAGTCATCCCACGCTTTCCCATGGGCGGGCCCTACGCGGGCCTGGAAAGCTTTAAGACCAAGGTCTTAACCCGCGCCTTCCCGGGTGTGCCAGCATTACACAATCCCATCCTGACCGGGCTTGAAACAAAACCCATGATCAATGCGACCGCCTTGGGCCTTCTTAATGCGCGCGGTTTGAACTGTTTTGGGCCGAGCGGGGCCATCACGCCCGAATCCAACCACAGCAGCATTTTAATTCGAGCAAACGCGCCCCTGCCGGCTGGACGAGCGCGCTATAACTGCACCCAGATGAGCGATCAATCCGGACGCTTTTACTGGCATTCCTACTTCTGGATGAAACAGCATTCTGACAATACTTGGTATGCCGAGCCTTAAACCAGGCGGCGGCGTAATGCTTACCCACTCGACTGAGTGATCGACCGCGCGACAGGAATCCACGCGTCTGAACGCACGAGAGATAGCACTTGAAATCTCACAGCGCCCAAATCTAAGCTAGAGGCTCAAACCAAAATAGAGACCGAGATGACCCAGTTGCCCTTCGATACCGAAATCCAAGAACTTAATGGCATCTTAATCGGCCCTTTTCGGTCACCCGTACAGATGCTAGCGGAACAAGAATACGGCGGCCATTTATCGATTCATGATGATGATCAAGCTCAGGCGCTGGGTTTTAGCGGCGCGCCCATTGAGGGCCCAACGCATTTTTCACAGTTTGACCCACTTTTGCATCAGATCTGGGGCGACCGCTGGTTCGAGTCCGGCTGCATCAGTTCGCATTTCAAAAATGTGGTTGTAGAAGGCGAAGAGCTCCAAGCTTTCGTGGAACGACCAGCAGAGCACGCGCGTATCACTAAAATCTGGGCGGTGAAAAAATCCGGTGAAGCGGTGCTAGAAGGCACCGCATCCCTTGGACCAGATCATCCAGAGACCCGTTTGGCGTCGTTGATGGCAGCGCGGGACACACCAGAAAACCTTGTGTTACTCGAGCATGTGAAGATTGGCGATCACTCAAGCGAACCAGACACCGTCACAATGGGTTATGACCAATACCTTGGCGACAGCTATCCCTTCACGCTGGCCAACAAATTAGAAAAAATCACTGAAAAGTGTCAGTGGTATTTCCCCGAGCAGACCGAGGCCTCACCCTGGGGTAAAGCCATTATCCCAACTGAAATGATTAGCCCGCTAGTCGGTCACACGCCGAATGGTTTACCGGGTCCGAAAGGACCGTCAATTGGACTTTTTGCCGATCTCGAAATCAAGATGATCAAAGGTCCACTCTTCGTTGGCCAAGAATACCAATTAGAACGGGAAGTGGTTGGATTGGGTGAAAGCGCCCGAACCGAATCCATGTGGATCAAAACTTTGATCAAAGACCCCAAAACCGGTGACGTGCTGGCGACGACCTTGCTCAATTCAGCGACGCTGAAACAGTCCTATGCGCACTATACGGAGGACGCAGAACGTCTCGGAAGACGGACCGGTTAAGCCGTACAGGGCGGAATTAGCGATCCGACCTTTGCGGAGGGCCTTCTCCAAGGTCTTTTGACGCTGTGAAATGCGGGCGGGCTGAACGCCCGCCCTATTGATCAGGCTTTGATATCAAGCGGTCGATAATAATCCCGGCCGGCACTGACGTACTCACCCATCATCTCTCTAAACGTCTCGCCTGCCGAGCCCTCTTCGGTGAGCGTTAGGTTCTGACGGATAAAATTAACGCTGTCTGGGTTTAAGGCACGCGCCATCGCCCAGTACTCATCGGCTTTGGCTTCCTGGCCATGCATCCGAAACAGGTTTCCCAGCCGAAAAGCGGCATCCGCTTTCTGCTGATCGCTTGAGTGCTGTCGAATATTGTTAGCCACCGTTTCTGCAGACTGAACATGCTCGCTATCAGCACCCTTCGCCACCCAATCTTTCAACGCTGGCTCATATACATCCGTGCCAAATGAAATAGCCTGCTCGCCCTCCCCAAAGGAATGAATCATCGAGTAGGTGCCTTCATCAATACGAACGATTCGACCCGTCTCATCGATCCAAGCAGCTGAGGGCACATTCACAAAATTAAACGCGCTGCTGATCAAATGATTTTCATCAACCACTTGGATATACGTCGGGTTAGCCGCATCAAAAATGGGCCCCGCCGCAGCTTCCCCACCGGTATCTTCTGCCGCACAAATCAGAACAAAGTTCGGATCGTTTATCTCTTCATAAATACGTTGCCACACGGGCACGTCAAGAAAGCAGCCTCACCAAGAGGACCAGGTTACGATGAGCGCTTTTTTGCCTTTCAGGTCTGCCATCCGGATCACTGAACCTTTGCGGTCGGTAACTTCAAAATCGGGTGCTTGAGCATTCAGCATCATGTTCTCGCGTTTTGCTGGAATCTCCGCAAAGCTCCAAACACCAGCCTCATGATCCGCAACAAACGGTTGTCCTAACAATGCAGCAAAGGCCGTTAAGCTAAACCATTGTTTCCCATCCTGTTCGATCAACACATCATCCGTCATTGGGATGCAAAGATCCTCGAAGCAAGCGCCTTGCGCCTTCAAGACAAACCCATTGATCTGGGTCAGGTCACTTGGATCGATTAGTAGGCCATCGCCTTGGCCAACACTCGACAATGTAATTGATTTGCCCTGGTACAGCACAGTCGCACTACCTTCGGGATGTATTGGTTTAGCGTCGAATGGGTTTCGAAGCTCCGGATAGGCCATAAAGGCTTCTGCCATGGGTTCCTCCTATTGGGTTTCATGCGGGAATCCCCCCGCGCTTCCTCGATACTACGTGATCCAAATCTGGCTGTCTTGCGCTTTTCTGCAAGTACGCAAGATAAAAGACCCGCGCCCTGTTGCCCTGCAAAAACAGCTTCAGAGGAGGCCGAAGCACGCTTTAAGGTAAATTACCCCGTCTCGCGGGTGACAAGTTTTTTGCGCAACATTGCATCGCTCATAATCACTGGAGACCGATCTAATCAGTCGCCGCCAGACGCTCTACAGCCAGCTCGCACACTAAGACCGTCAGATCTGCTCAAAGCGTTCAAGCCAAATCTCGAAGCACCGCGACCGGTGACTGATCCAGTACCCGCCGCGTCGCCAGCATCCCAATCACGCTAATCAAACCAGCGCCCAAGATCGGCCCGAGCGCCCATAACCAAGGCGTGGGCGAGTAATCCAAATCGAAGATTTCACGCTCCAAACCATAGACCGTGAGTTCTGCGCCCAGGGCCGCCAGCAACCCAGCAAAGGCGCCTAAGACGGCGAATTCTAGAGCCAGGCTGCTGCGTACCAATTGGTTTGATGCCCCAAGGGTTCGAAGGATCACAAATTGTTTCATGCGTTCATCTAAGCTCGCTTGAATACTCGCCAAAAGCACCATCGCGCCTGACAATAAAATCAGGATTAACATAAATTCAACGGCCAAAGTAA
>ENA-ORDA01002906-ORDA01002906.1-marine-metagenome-genome-assembly--contig:-NODE-2906-length-12522-cov-3.275372_pt1 | contig 12522 bp, 10 predicted proteins | sample MGYA00237778_ERZ508506 | MGnify/ENA primary metagenome ERZ508506 (study PRJEB26177, sample SAMN06267891) | marine metagenome | isolation source: Monterey Bay, California, USA | place: Pacific...
TGTGTGAATGGTGAGTTTCACATTGGGACCTGTTTTGCAGAGACCTGGCTTAGGGCAACAGATGCTTATGGTAATCCCACCGGAGCAATTGCTACCTTAATGTCTACCGTAAACCAAGCCTGGAATCCTCCAATGAATGGCCAAGACGAGATGGTAGATATTTTCATTGAATCCTATGAAGATAATGTTAAACGTACTTTTGGTGGTTTATCCTACAATGGTTGTATGGAGATGAATGATAATTATGGAAGTGAAGGTGAGGCAGAAACCTTGTATTGGACAACATTTGGAGATCCTTCTTTTGTTGTTAGGTCGAGCTCTCCTGAAGAAATTGTTGCAATGCATAGTGGGGTAATAATTCTTGGAGGCTCTCAACTTAATGTCCAAACAAATAGTAATGGTTCAGTTGCTGCTTTGAGTAAAAATGGTGCGATATTAAGTGTTGCAACAGCAAACGAAGATGGTCTTTGTCAATTAAACCTTGATACACCAATTGATACGCCTGGCACTCTAGATTTAGTAGTTACTTCATATAATCATGTTCCGTACGAAACTGAAATAAATGTGATTGCGCCAGAAGGCTCTTATATGCTGTTGAATCATTTTTCGCTCTCATCAGAAAATAGTGAAACAATTGATTTTTCTCAGCCAGGGTTTTTATCTGTTTCTTTAGAAAATGTTGGGACTGAAAGTTCTGGCCCAGTTTATGTTTCAGTAACCCCGCAAACAAATAACGTAAATATTTTAACTGCTCCGATGTACTCCGATTCTGTTTTTGCCGGAGGTTTAGTTGAGGTAGGTCCGTTTGAATTTGATGTTTCAATTAATTCACTAAATCAAGATGAAGTATTGCTTAATTTGGTCTTAGTGGATGATATCAACTCGTGGCAGTATCCGATATCATTAAGGGTAGACGCTCCAGCATATAATATTGTTTCTTCCACTATTTTTGATGGTGGTAATAACGCTTTAGACCCAGGAGAAAATGTCACTATGAGAATAGTAGTTGAGAATAGTGGGAGTGCTCCGTTGAACTATCCAACTTTTGATATTTTTGAGAATGACAATCATATTATAATTGAAGAACTTAGTGCAGATAATGCTTACTATTGGGATGTTGGTTCTTCAGTTGTCTTAAATGCTGTGGTTTCAATTTCTGAGGATGCTCCTATCGGGCACACTGCAATTGCGTGGATCGATATAGGAAGTTTGAATACTAATTATGAATCCATGATTTCAATGCCGTTAAACATTGGTATGTTGATGGATAATTTTGAAACGGAAGACTTTTCAAATCATGATTGGAACTTCGACGGTCAGAGTGAATGGTTCATTCAAAGTGAACAAGTGTTTGATGGTAATTATGCTGTCAGAAGTGGTTCTATTACGAATAACCAGTTCTCAGAATTATCCGTGGAATATAATGTGTTAAATCAAGGGTATATTAATTTTAATGCAAAAGTTTCTAGTGAGCAAGGCAGCTCTGGAACTATCTATGATTATCTGAGTTTTTATATAGATGATGAACAATTAGTCTTGGTCGGTGGAGAGTCTGATTGGACTGAATATTCATATTTAGTCAATCCGGGGCAACATACTTTTAAATGGGTCTATGAGAAAGACAATGCAGGATTATCTGGAGACGACTGTGCCTGGATCGACAATGTTATTTTCCCTCCTGGGTCTATACCTCCTTTAAACATTGATTTTGGAGATTTAAATCAAGATGAAAATATTAATGTCCTTGATGTTGTTTTGACTGTTTCATCTGTTTTAGGATACGGAGTACTGAGCGATGATCAGAAATTAGCAGCCGATATTAATATGGATGGTGTAGTAAATATTGTAGATGTTACGCTAATCATTGATATGTTGTTTGCTAATTAATTAGCAGAACCTTTACTATTTAATTAAAATGTTATTTAGCTAAGCTAGCTGCCTGAGTTCTTTCCTCTTTCTAATGAAATTTTTTTCCACAATTCTAGATCATCCCAAAAAAGTAATTTCCTTCATTATCATAATCACTTTTATGATGAGTTATTCTATTCTCAACCTATCATACGATTTTACTATTGAGCAGCTTTTTGCAAAAAACAAACAAGAGACAGAACAGTATTTTGAATTTCAAAAAGAATTTTCAAGGGAAGATAATGTTTTTTTATTGGTTCATAAAAATGCATCGGATTTTAATCCTCAGTTCTTGGACTCTCTTGAAAATTTAGTAATTCAAATTAAAGATAGCCCTTACTTTCTAGATGCAATTTCATTAGTAGACATAAAAAGCAATTTTTATAGTGATGAAGAGGGAAAAGAAACCAATCAGATTTCGTCAAGATTGTTAAATATGGTTTCTTCAGACTCTACATATGGTGCAATCTGGCTAAAGTTAAAAGATAGTCACAATACTTTTGATAAACGATCAATCGTTATCAAATTTTTAAAAACAATCACCAAAAAATATGATTGGGATTGGACATTCTCAGGACTACCGATTGTTCGTAATACATATGTTGATTATATGATTCAGGATAATATAAAATTTATTCCCCCGGTTGGACTGATTTTAATAATAGCATTAGCCTTTTTATTTCGGAGATGGGTGTATGTTGTGCTCCCATTAATAACCGTATTAATAACTGCTATTTGGATTCTTGGGATTATGTCAATTAGTGGCAAGGGATTAAATGTAATGACTTATATGGTTCCAACTTTATTATTTATTATTGGAGTTAGTGATTCAATACATTTTCTTTCCAGATTCAACATCTACTTTGATAAAGGAATTGAGTTGAAAAAATCTTTGCGTCTATCAATGGATGATATGGGGATTGCTTTATTTTTAACTAGTTTGACGACAGCAATAGGGTTCTTGGCTCTGTTGTATTCTTCAATTGTAATAGTGCAAGAATTTGGAGTTTTTATTGCAAGTGGTGTTTTCATTGCATATTTATTGACACTGACCTTTATCCCGAGTATGATGATGATTTTAAAGAGCAGTATAAAGAGTGTAGATAAATCAGAAGAAACTAAAAGATTTAAGCTATTGAAAAAGTTTTCGACGATTGTGAAGAATAGGCCAAAACAAGTTGTGATATTTTCTTTAATGCTTACAACCCTATTTTTTGGTGGTGCCCTGAAAGTAAATACGGGTAGTTCTTTATTGTCCGATTTGCATCCTCAAAGTTCACTATATATAGATTTAAAAAATGTTGAAAATTGGTTTGGTGGTATTTTGCCAATGGAAATTATCATTTCAAAGAACGACTCTATTGAGAAACCCATGCATGATAAAGACATAATGCATCATGTAAAAGATCTTCAAAATAAGCTAACAAATATGTTTCCACAATCAAATTGGATATCTATGCAGAGAGTGTTGGAAGAAGTTCTATATGAAATGAATCCAACATTAGACTTTCCTCCAGATCAAGAGACTCTTGATCAATTATATATGATTACGCAAGATCAGATAGAAACATTAATTAATTTTGAAGAAAATAAGATTAGAATATCAGGTATGTTACCTGATTTGACTTCTGAGGAACTAGAGGTTGTTGAAGACACGCTAGAAACATTTATAAAAAATAAATTCCCCAAATGGCTTTCGGTTGTTATAACCGGGACTATGCCGGTGGCTTTAAATACAAATAATTATCTAGTTTTAGATCTTTTTAGCGGTTTTGGCTTGGCGTTTATTTTTATAAGTATCATAATGAGTTTGTTGTTTTTATCGTTTCGTATTGGGTTGATAAGTATGTTACCAAACCTAATACCCATAATTTTTGCGGCTGGTTATCTTGGTTTTATGGGAATACCTATAAGGCCACCAATCGCCATAACTTTTTCGATTTGCTTGGGTATCGCTGTGGATGATTCATTGCATTTCCTCTTTAGGTTTTGGCAAGAGCGTAAAAATAATTCTAATTTAGAAACAGCGATATCAAACACTATAGAAACAACGGGTCTCGCAATGCTGACTTCTACAATTGTGCTTGTATCCGGATTCTTGGTTATAACTGTATCTAATTTTATACCGACTTCTCAATTTGGAGTTATTTCTGCGATTACTTTAACTGTCGCTTTTATTACGGATGTAACTCTTTTGCCTTCACTATTATATTTGTTCCCTATCAAATCATCGAAAAAAAATATTAATGATTAGGTGGCTAAAAGGGCTATATCATCCCGAAGCTTTTCATGGGGTTCGGTCGCGTTCGCCATATTTTGAAGGTTGGTATCATAAAATTGTTTCAAAAGATAGAAGGTCCATTGTTATTATACCTGGCATGTACAGAAGTGGAGTCGTCAAAAACGAATTTTCCTTTATTATGGTTTTTGAAGGCGCTACTGGTCATGTGCACTTTGAGAAGTTCCCAATTTCTGAATTTTTCTCAGAAATTGATAGATATGATACTAGGATTGGGAAAAACCATTTCTTTGAAAATGGAATTGACTTAAATATTAAAACTTCGAATTTTTCATTAAAGGGCTCAATTAATTTTGAAAATCAAAATCCTTGGCCTGTAACATTTAAAGAACCAGGTTGTATGGGATGGTATAATTATATGCCAATTATGGAGTGCTATCATGGAATACTTAGTATGCATCATTCATTGTCTGGTAGTCTTTCTTTAAATAATCAGCAAGTAGATTTTAATGATGGCATTGGCTATACAGAAAAAGATTGGGGAAAAAACTTTCCTAAGAGTTGGATTTGGGTACAAGCAAATCATTTTAGAAAAAATAAAATAAGTTTATCTGCTTCCATAGCTAGAATACCATTACTTGGAACACAATTTGCAGGTTTTATTATTGGCCTGTTAATTGAAGACAGGTTTTATCGATTTACTACATATCGTTCTTCAAAGATTAATCACTTATCATTAAAAAAGGATAAAATAGAATGGGTAGTAAAGCAAAAAGAGTTAACTCTTAAAATTTTTATATCACTTGGGGAAAAAACTGGTCTCCTTTTTGCTCCTGATTCAGAAGACATGATTGAAAAAGTTGAAGAGCATTTAGATTCAAAAGTTAGGTTTGTACTAGAAAAAAACAGTAAAATTATTTTCGAAGATGAATCAGATTTTGCAGCAAGTGAAGTGGTTGGTGATATTGAAGCTTTGCTTAAATTGGCTAACAGTAATTAGATTACAAATATATGAATAAAACAGTAATAATTTTTGTTGTAGTAATTCTAGGAATAATTTGCTTCAACATGGTTTGGGGTTTATCAAATTCAATGTTAGAAACACCTAAATATAAATTAATTAAAAAATCTGGATCTTTTGAAATAAGGGAGTATGACCCGGTGGTAATTGCGAAAACGCAAGTGCAATCAACTTACAAAGAAGCTACATCAACGGGTTTTCGAAGAATCGCAAATTACATTTTTGGCGGGAATGACAAAAATGTTGAAATTGCAATGACTGCCCCAGTAATAACAGATAGTCCAGAAGATGCGAATGGTTCTTATGAGGTTCTCTTTGTTATGCCTAGTGCTTATGATACAAATAAGTTGCCAAGGCCAAATAGTCCAAATGTCGAAATCCTTGAAAGAGAGTTGGGTCGGGTAGCTTCTATATCTTTTGGAGGCTGGGCAACTAGTGCAAAAATAAAAACCTACCAGCAAAAGCTTAGCAAGTGGATATCTAATCAACAGTTGCAAACTCTAGGGAAATTTAAGGTTGCTCAGTATAATTCTCCCTGGGCTTTACCGCCATTTAGGCATAATGAAATTTTGATTAAGATTGCTCAATGATTAGAGGTCTTCTGAACGTTATAGAAGGTGTTGAGACATCTGACGGTGCTGGAGTAAAGCTGAGAAGAATCATTGGTGGCCCCGAGCTAAATATGTTTGACCCTTTTTTACTTTTTGATGAATTCGGAAGTGACAACCCAGATGATTACATGGCCGGATTCCCAGCTCACCCGCACCGCGGATTTGAAACAGTTACTTATATGTTAAATGGTAAATTTAAACATAAAGATTCCTCCGGGAACGAAGGCGTCCTAACTGATGGGTCAGTGCAGTGGATGACTGCTGGGAGGGGGGTTATACATAGCGAAATGCCTGAAAAAACAGATGGTTTAGCCAGAGGGTTTCAATTATGGTTAAATCTTCCAAAAAATTTAAAAATGATAGATCCAGCATATAATGATATCCATCCTGACGATATCCCTTGCGTATTAATTAAGCAAGGTGAAGTAAAAGTAATTTCAGGTACTTTCAATGGTGTTGAGGGTCCTGGTCGGCCTCATACTGGAATGTTTTACTTCGATATAAAACTTAATGCAGGCGGCTTTATTGAGTTCCCGGTAGAGGACTTTTGGAATACCTTTATTTATGTTTATTCTGGCAGTGCAAATATTGAAAATAGAAAAGTTTACAAAGGTCAGTTAGGTCTTTTTAAAGATAGTGGAATGATTAAATTCAGCGCCGAAGATTCATCGAACTTACGATGTGTTGTTATCGGTGGTGAGCCTCTCAATGAGCCGGTGGCAAGAGGGGGTCCATTTGTCATGAATACTAAGGCTGAAATAATGAAGGCATTTAGTGATTATCAAGAAGGAGTATTAACAAAATAATATGAATGAAATTTATAGATACAGTTATTTAATCTTAGTTACTGCTTCGTTTTTAGTGCTGTTTAATTGTTCTGGTAAAAAGAAACTGGATGATAGCTATAAGAAACCTATTAATGCTCAATCTGAAAAATCTATAAGCTTAGCTTCTGGACAATATGAATTTGCCAAAATTTCTAGTGAAGTGCTCTGGGAATGTATGTGGCTAGGGGGAGCAAAGCACAATGGCAGTGTTCAACTTATTGAGGGAGCTTTAGATATTTCTAAGAGTGGTCAAATAAGTGGTGCTTTTGTTGTTAGTTTAGACTCTATTAAGTGTTTTGATTTAAAAAATGAAGGTACAAATCAAAAACTTATCAACCACCTTAAAAGTGATGATTTTTTTGATGTTGAAAACTATCCAAAAGCGACTATTCAATTATTAAAGGCTGAGCCTACAGGCGGTAATAATTTTAGATTTGAGGGTGACCTTATGATAAAGGGGAGAACTCATTCAATAGTATTTAATGGCCAAGTAATAGATCATCAAACTTACTATGAAGCTAGTTTAGATCTGATTTTTGACAGATCAAAATATGATGTCAGATACCGATCTGCTAGTCTATTTTCTGATCTCGGGGATAGAATAATCGCAGATGATGTCAAACTAAGTATAAATGTGAACCTCAATAGATTAGAAAGATAAAAGATGATGAATGCTAAAATTAAAATGATCATCAATATCGTGGGCTTTTATATTGGGTGGTGGGGTTGTATTCTTGGGTCTTCGAACGGGTATCCATACATAGGTCCGCTTTTAACACTTGTCTTTATAATCATTCATGGAAAATATTTTATTGGTAATGCAAAAGAATTACAATTAATTGTCATAGTGGGTTTAGTTGGTACTATTGTTGACAGCTGTCTTTTCTTTTCACAATCTTTTGTATATGCGGGAGCTTATTCAGAAAATCTATTTATTGCGCCTTTATGGATTACGGCAATGTGGGCAGGTTTTGCCGCTACGGTTAACCATTCAATGACTTTTTTTAAAGGTAAATGGATCCTTATGATTGTCGCTGGTGCAATATTTGGGCCAGCAGCCTATTACACTGGCGAAGGCTTTGGCGCAATAACATTTCAATTGACGCCTTTGTTATCAACTTTAATTATTGGTGCTGTTTGGGCTGTTGCTATGCCATTGGTCTTTTTTATAAATGAGAAGCTAGGATTAGGCGGTTAATATTTTGAAAAAGTACACACTCACGCTGATTCTTTCTCTATTAATTTATTCTAATTGTGAGGGTTTTATGAGCGATAATAAGAAATTTGGAGAGTTAGAGACAGTTGACTATGTTGATTTAAAAAGATTTATGGGAGATTGGTATGTAATTGCAAATATACCTACCTTCATTGAAAAAGGAGCTGTAAACGCTATTGAGTCGTACAGGCTTGACTCTAAAGGTAGGGTTCAAACTACGTTCACTTTCAGAAAAGACTCCTTAACTGGTCCTCAAAAAAAGTATAATCCAACTGGTTTCATTTACAATAAAGAAACAAACTCTGAATGGAGAATGCAATTCCTATGGCCATTTAAATCACCTTTTTTGATTATTGACCTTGATGAAAAATACAACTACACTGTTATAGGTGTACCGAATAGAAAGTATGTTTGGATAATGGCGAGAGACCATGTTTTAGATGATAAGGTTTATAATAATATAATTTCTAAACTTGAAAAAGTTGGTTATGACATTTCCCAAATTCAAAAAATTGAGCAGAATTGGGACTAATCTCTTCTGCGCCTAAAGTCTAGTCCATCTAATGAAATTAGCAATAATAGGTTCTGGTATCTCTGGATTGACAGCTGGTCATTTGTTAAATAGAAAACATGACATATCTATTTTTGAAGCAAATGATTACATCGGTGGACACACACATACTCATAATTTAAAGGTTAGAAATAGAGACTATTTAATTGACACTGGTTTTATTGTATATAATGAAAGAACATATCCTAGTTTTATAAAATTATTAGACCAGTTGGGTGTCGAGCGACAACTTTCTACGATGGGCTTTAGCGTGAAGTCTACTAGCGAAGATTATGAATATTCAGGTGAGTCAATAAATAGCCTGTTTGCGAAAAGATCAAATATTTTTCGATTAAGCTTTTTAAAGATGCTTTATGAAATGTATAAATTTGGTAAGGAAGCAGATTCAAGTGGTTTAGGCTTAAATGCTTCGACTACTCTAGGCGAATATTTAAAAGAAAAAAAGTATTCAAAAGAGTTTATTCATTATTTTATTACGCCAATGGGTGCGGCAATCTGGTCAACACCAGCAAACAAAGTGCTAGAGATGCCTGCATATTTTTTCATTAAATTTTTTTACAACCATGGCATGCTTGAAATATCTAATCGGCCTAATTGGTGGGTTATAAAAAATGGTTCTTCTCAGTATATAAGTAAAATCATTAAAGGTTTTGAAGAAAAAATTTATTTATCATCTCCAATCAAAAAGGTTATAAGAACAGGTGATGGCGTTGAATTATTTTTTGTTAAAAATGATAAAAAATTAAACTTTGATGCTGTTATTTTTGCCACCCATAGTGACCAAGCCCTTAGTCTGTTAGAGTCTCCATCTGATTTAGAAGAGGAAATACTTAAATCATTTCCTTATCAAAAAAATGAAGTTCTCTTGCATACAGATGCTACAGTTTTACCTAAGAGGAAATTAGCTTGGGCCAGTTGGAATTATCAGCTTGATGCTGATCCAGGTGCGCCAGTAGTTTTAACATATAATATGAATATTCTTCAATCAATTCAAAGTGATCAAACTTTTTGCGTGACTCTTAATGATCATGATTCAGTCGATCAAAGTAAGGTAATCAAGAAATTAAGCTATGATCACCCCTTGTTTACGGTGGACGCAATAGCAGCGCAAAAAAGGAAACATGAAATTAGCGGTATAAATAACACCTACTATTGCGGGGCATATTGGAGAAATGGTTTTCATGAAGACGGTGTAGTTAGTGCGTTGGATGTTTGTGAACAGTTCGGGGAAATATTGTGAATTTATCAACGGAACATTTTCTATATACGGGTATTGTTAAGCATCGTAGATATACCCCATTCAATAGAGAGTTTTCCTATCCTATTTTTATGCTTTATCTTGATATAAATGATTTAAATAATGTAATGAAAAAATCAATTTTGTGGAATGTTAATAAAGCAGCAATGGTGTCATTTAATAGGAATGATTACCATAATGCAAAGACAAAATCTCTTGACCGAGCTGTCCGAGATACAGTTCAAAAAAAAGTTGGAGATAGACCTACCGGTAAAATCAGAATGCTGGCCCACCTCCGATATTTTGGTTATTGTTTTAATCCTGTAACTTTTTATTATTGCTTCAATCGCGAAGATAATAAGGTTGATTTTATTTTAGCGGAGGTAACAAATACACCTTGGGGGGAGAGGCACTCATACGTCTTAAGCGCTTCAAAAGATTCAAAGGGAAAAATTAAATCAACAATGAAGAAGGAACTTCATGTATCGCCTTTTTGGGACATGGATCATCTGTATGAATGGAGTTTTAGCAGTCCGACAGAAAAGCTAGGTGTTTATATGAAAAATTTTAAAGAAGGGGAAAAAGTTTTTGATGCTACGCTTAATTTGAAGAGACTTATTTTAAGTAAGAAGAGTTTATTATTTACGATTTTTAAATTTCCATTTATGACTGTAAAAGTTGTCTTTTGGATACATCTTCAAGCTTTTTTTTTGTGGCTTCGCGGCGCAACTTTCTTTATCCATCCAAGTAAAACTAACAACTAATTTATAGAGAGATTTTAAATGGGAAAAAAATTTTCAATTGAACAAGCTGCGTCTAGCACAACAATAAAAAGTAAGCCGAGTATTTTGGCGAAAATTTTTAAAAATTTAATATTATCACAATTTAGAAAAATTAATCATGGTTGCATTATTTTAAATGAAGGGAATAAAAAAATTATATTTGGTGACCAGGGGTCATCTTTAAAAGCAGAGGTAAATATATATTCAGATGAATTTTACATTTTAGCTGGTAGCGGCGGTGACCTTGGAATTGCAGAGGCTTATGCTGCGGGTTACTGGGATGCAGATGATATGGTAAAACTAATTCAAATTGTAATTAAAAATCAGGAAGTACAAAAAAGCTTAGAGGGGGGCTTAGCAAAATTAATTAGTCCAATTAATAGGTATATCCACAGGTCTCGTAGAAATACAGTTTCAGGTAGTAAAGAAAATATTGTAGCGCATTATGATTTAAGCAACGAGTTTTTTCAGACATGGTTAGACAAAAGTATGACTTACTCATGTGCGATTTTTGAACCAGAAGATTTATCCTTATTTGATGCTTCAAGAGAAAAGTTGGATCGTATTTGCCGCAAATTAAACATACAACCTGAAGATCATGTTGTGGAAATAGGAACCGGTTGGGGTAGCTTTGCTGTACACGCTGCGAAAGAATATGGTTGTAGAGTCACAACAACTACGATTTCTAATGAGCAGCACGCTTATGTTTCTAATTTAATTGAAAAACAAGGGCTGAAAGATAAGATAACGTTGCTAAAAAATGATTATAGAGAGCTTAAAGGACAATACGATAAACTTGTTTCTATTGAAATGATTGAGGCCGTTGGTTATCAATTCTATGATGAATATTTTAAAATTATCAGCCAACTTTTAAAGGATGAGGGTGATGCGCTCATTCAAGCAATTACAATTAAAGATCAAAGATACTCCAAAGCGCTCAAATCAGTTGATTTTATTCAAAAATATATTTTTCCAGGTAGCTGCATACCTTCAATTACAGCAATTCAAAATAGCTTAACAAATGTAACCGATCTTGTGATTAATGATATCGAAGATATTGGCCATCACTATGCCAGAACCTTGGCTGATTGGAGGAAGAAGTTCTTAAAAAACAAACTGGAGATCAGAAGGCTCGGGTTTGATGAACAATTCATAAGGATGTGGTTATTTTATTTTGCATATTGCGAAGGAGGCTTTGAGGAAAAAGTAATAAGTGATATTCATTTACATATTACCAAGCCAGGCTTTAGAAATACTATATGATCAATCCAGATAAAACTGCTCTTATTATAGGTGCAGGAATTGCAGGTTCGAGCTTAGCTTATCAACTTGCAAAGCGAAACTATCAAGTCACTCTTCTAGATGAAAATAATCAACATGAGATCGAAATTTTTCAAAATAAAGCTGCGATGATCTCTCCTCACTTTATGTTGAATAATCCAAAATACAATTCACTTATGAGTAAGGCTTCAAAATACGCCTATGATCTTACAAAGGAGTTTAATTATCCTAAAGAGGATGCATTGATGGAGGGTGTAATTAAGCTTTACGAGAATGATATGGCAGATAGACTTATAGAAAGAATTGTAAGCATTGGCCTTGAAAAGGCTGATTTTAAGTACCTATCAAAAGATTTAATTAAAAAAAAATATGGTATTGAAAATAAAGCAGGTATTCTCTTCAAGTATGCTGGTTGGGTATCACCAAATAAAATCTGTTCGAGCCTAATTAACCATAAAAATATTAAATTTATTCCGAAAAAAAAAGCAAAAGAAATTTCTTACAAAAAAAAACTGTGGATAGCAAATTGTGATGATTCAAATAAGTATGCCGCATCAAATTTAATCCTTTGTAACTCTTTTGCGCTTAATGAGATAAGTCTATTTAAAGACATTGATTTAAAAAAAAATAGAGGTCAAATTAACTGGCTTCCAAGCAAAAAAAAGCATGGCAGTAAGGAGATTATTTCGGATAGCGGCTATCTCATACCTGATGTTAGTGGATTTGATGTTTTTGGCTCGACATATCATAGAGACAATGAAAATAAAAATTTATCAACGACTGATTTTGATAAAAATTTAAAAACCTACCAGAAATTTTCAGGAGATAA
>ENA-ORDA01002909-ORDA01002909.1-marine-metagenome-genome-assembly--contig:-NODE-2909-length-12499-cov-3.636210_pt1 | contig 12499 bp, 9 predicted proteins | sample MGYA00237778_ERZ508506 | MGnify/ENA primary metagenome ERZ508506 (study PRJEB26177, sample SAMN06267891) | marine metagenome | isolation source: Monterey Bay, California, USA | place: Pacific...
AAGAGTTTGATGTTATTGTGGTTGGAGGAGGACCCGGGGGTAGTACTTCTGCTGCTTACTTGGCAATGAGCGGGAAAAAAGTTCTACTCATCGAAAAATCTGAATTCCCAAGAGACAAAACATGTGGCGATGCACTGGGAGGAAAGTCGCTACAGCACGTTCACGCTATAGGAGCTCATGATGCAGTAATATCTGGCCAACACTACAAGTACACTGGGATTACAATGACCAGTTCAAATGGTAACTCAATGACTATTAATTTACGCGGCAACGAATTTGCCCATAATACCGCTGGGTATGTTGTTAAAAGAAATCTTCTCGACAATGCTGTATTTTCAGCAGCCAAGAGACATGTTGAAGAAAACGGAGGCACTGTTTTACAAAACACATCTGTAAAAGGTGTTATTTGGGAAGGTAAAGTCGATGAAGAAGATCCTGGTAAAGGAACGAGAAATGACAGAATAGCCAAAGGAGTTCGATATGTGGATTCACAAAAGAATGAAATTTTGGCCAGATCCCAAGTAGTCATAGGTGCAGGAGGCTATAACTGCCCAGTTGCTAGGGAATTAGTGATAGATACATTTGAAGAAGAATTTCAAGAAAGAGCCCATTGGTCGGGAGCATACAGAGAATATTATACTGATGTAAAGGGATGTAAGCCTGAAAATGGAGAAATGGAAATTCATTTTGTTAAGGGAATTCTACCTGGTTATTTTTGGATTTTTCCTGCAGGGGACGGCCTCATCAATGTTGGAACTGGAATGTTACTATCTGAAATGGATAAACAAAAAGTCAAGATTAAACAATTACACCACCAAATTATCAAAGAGCATCCTTTATTCAAAGAGAGATTCAAAGATTCAAAGGCGATTGAAGGAAGCGCAAAGGGATGGATGTTACCATTAGGATCGCCAAGAAAAAATAAGATAAACCAGCCGCGTAGATCTGCTGGAAATAGAGTATTACTCATTGGAGATGCTGCATCTCTTATCGACCCATTCACGGGCGAAGGGATTGGTAATGCCATGGTGAGTGCCGAATTCGCATCGCAAACTGCTGAACAGATAATCAATGGCCGAGATCCTGTAGAAGCAGGTGATGAATTTATGAAAAAGGTCTGGGAGGAACTTGGCCCAGAGTTGACAAATTCATACAAATTGCAACGACTCTTGAAAAGAAAACGTCTTATGAATTGGGTGATTGGAAAGGCTGGAAAAAAGCCAAAAATACAAGCAATGCTTACTGATATGCTGGCATCGAAGGAATCACAAGCCCACATTCATTCCAAATTCTTCTTACTGAAGATGTTCCTATTCTGAAAAATTATTGGGTGAGGTATTAATTGATTATCTGTTCTTGATGGTCATTCCAACAACAGGTTCTGGATATAACCGGCGATTACTTCTACTACAAGGATGGCTCTGCTCACCTCTTCCCAAAGTATTACCACAACCTTGGCAATATGTAATAGGCTCCTTTTTGAGCCATAGCATCAAAATCCTAACAAAAATTGTAATAAAAATTTCCTGATAGTACATTTTAATGATCAACTATACGCTAAATAGAACGCCGATTCAGCACCTCCCAAAATGAAAAATCTAGTTCCCCACTAGACTTCTTCATCTCCTACAAATTCCATTACGGCATCAACAACATCTTCGAGGTCATTCTCATCGTCGGATCTTATTGAAAATATACCCTTGCATTCTATATTTTATATTCACGGCTAGTTTACCTGTTATCTGACAATAAAGGAACCCTTCATATGGATGCTTAAATTAAGCTCACCCGTCATACTTTACTTTAAATCTCGAATTAATTCGTTGACATTGCCGTTGTAAATTAGAAAACCGCAAAGTAACACTATAACTGTAGCAAATAGAAAGGCTCTATTGATTATTCCCTTAACAAAGTCGAATACATTTTTTACTATCTTAGAAACCTTTTCACCTACTTCATCTAAACTTGGGAGTTCGACATTTGTTGATTGGTCAACATGTGTATTTTGGATGTTATGATGAACATCTCCAACATGCACATCCCCTGTAACTACGGAGTCCTGAATCTTCGACTCAACATCCGTCATAGATTCCCCTACCACCCTAAACTTATAGATGCTGATGGTTTATCCTAAAGCGATTGAATGGTATAAATCTCGTGCGCCTAATATTAAAGAAGCGTTAGCATTTTCCGAAGAAAATACATTCCTTTTATCTGTATCAATCAGGTGTCATGTGAAATTTCGAACACATGGTAGGCACTGAAAAGACCCACTGTAAGCTTCTTAATTTGTCAATACCTGAGCAATTTGTTTTCGAACGGTCTATCTTTAGGCTCTTCAGTAGTTACAACTTTGAAGTGTGGAGGTTGGGTTTTTTGATAAAAGGAAGTCACCTTCTCAAGGTGTTGCCGCTGGTGATTTCATTTCATATTAAAGCAAATTAAGATGCTTACGGACGAGAACGCACCTATTTCAATGAACCATCTAATTTTTTTTTTAATGCAAGGTGCTTCAATGTACGACCGTATTCTCGGTCATAGACCTAACGAAGCGCTCCGGAAACTTTGTGTTCGAACCGCAATTGTTGGTTTCTTGCTTCACTTGTTGTTGTGCTTGCTCTACCAGCTTTCTTTGATTGATTTCAGTTCACAAACCAGTAAATTGTTTGATTCCTATCTCGACGCGTTGTACACTCCCTTCTCCATTTTCCTGGCTTACGAAGTCTACGAATTGATACGTACTATTCCAGACTCGTTCACAAATTCTATCGGAAAGCAATTTGAAATCATAACGTTGCTGGTTGTCAGAGATATCCTGAAGAGGTTGTCCGATATTGACGCTTCAGTCAGTTCAACCGTCGATGAAAGCATCACAATCCTAGCAGTAGAATGCTTGGCCTTTTTGATTCTCTTTTGCACTGCCTTATTCTTCAGCAGGGCCAAGCGTGAAACGAGTTCAATGGCCAACGATAGTGAAGGATTAGGGAGATTTATTTCGCAGAAAAAGCAGCTTGCAATCTTACTGCGTGCGTTGTACATCATAACGGCCATATACTCCCTTTCGACATGGACTTACAACGTATTTGAGGGAGACGGATCCACGAACCGCACAATTTTCTTCCTCGACTTTTTCACTGTGTTGATCATGGCTGATATCCTGATTTTACTGGTCTCTTATCATCACATCACCGAATTCTCGCACCTGGCCCGCAACACTGGGTTCATTCTCTCAACGGTCATTTTACGCGTTGCAATCGCCAGCCCTGGGATTTCAGGGGCAATTCTGTTCATACTCGCTGGCTGCCTTGGTTCAGCAGTCCTTCATTCAGGAGTTTTATTTACACAAAAAGAACGTTCCTCCATCGAAGAATGTGAGTAATTACTGCGCTTCTGATGTTCGTTTTACATGTTGAATGCGTTGGCAAACGGTACCCTCTGCTTAACCATCTGAGCAAAGGGGGCCCATTGCTCATCGGGCGGAGATATCGCTATATTCAATGATGGGATAGATTTCATAATGGACGGTGGGTTAATACTCGGTGTTGGACTCGGGATTTTCTTTTTCATATTCATCTTCATCTTTTCAGAAATGGAGTATCGTGAGAAGAAAAAAGCACAATCATCAGAAGATGATGGACGCGAAATATCCACTTTTTGGCCTAGTTTTATCAAATTAATGATCGGTGCCATTGTAGGTGTTTTCGTCGGCTTGATGATTTTATATGGCGCAATTTTGATGTTGATTCAGAGTATGCTTTAATCGTTTTAGGGGCTTATCAAAGGGTCAATGCACAAACCCTCTGCAATCCCTTGTGAATACCAGTTTTGACCCCATGGGTTTGAGCATGAACGCTTATTCGCAGGGTATGCCTTTATTTCCACTTTAGTAATTGTAATTCTATGGCAGGAGGTGATGGTCGTTCCATTTTTGGTTTTGTATACATTGCATTTTCTTTAGCCTCTTTTTGGTTACTTGATCAGATGGTGAATCATAGGCAGGATATGGGGACGCTGGTTCTCGCGCCATTATTTCTATTGTTTTCTGTTGTTTTTGGGATTGCAGGAACATACAAACTACTGACTAGGAATAAAAGTGGATTAAATCATGAAATTCATGATTATACAAAACAACGAGATGGAGCATCTCATAAATTTATTATTAATCCTCGCGGAGTTATGGTTGTTAAATTAAAAGAAAATGAAATGGGAAAGAATCAGAAAAACTCCAACATTGAGGTTCAAATCTGGAGAAATAAGCCTCTTTTGGCAATAATTCTCATTCTTGGAATCTTAATACTAGGTCTATTTTAGAATGAACCGTAGCCCATACTCAAGCATTTACGTATCAATAAATTTCTTTGATATCGAGTTCCTTTAATTTTCTATCTTCGTTTCGACCAACCCATCCATTCAACGCAATGTAAAGGCTTAGACTGAGTATTGTTACTGCATTAACGATCACATGTAGTTCATCATACTGGAATCCATTTGACCACCAAAGATAATTATTGTAGATCAATACAAGGCCAATGGAAAAAGATACGCTGCCAGATAGAAGAAAGGCCATAACCAATAGCCCTGCGAGCATCAGGAAATTCGAGGGTTCCATTGCTTTGAATCAATACCTACTTGTGTTTAAATTTCTCCCAAAATACATGTCATATTCATCACTGGGATGATAATGTGCAAGTCCTCATCAAAACTCCATCTCCAGTTGGAAAATAATATCTTATTTTTCTCATATCTGGAGTCGTCACCTTCGTTGTCGGTGCTATCTTAATCGCATTTGATGGAGGTTCAACAACTTCAGGCTCAATGGCTGTCTCCGATGGATGTTGTGCAGGTTGCTTAATCATATTGCTTTCATTGGTATTGATCGCAATTGGATTGACACACTCGGCCAGTCGAACTCTTGTATGTTCAAGAATGAACTTAATCAGGCATACTTCTGCCAATCGGTTCCATTCCACCACATTGTGCTTCCATCGTCCATCTTTCTGAAGGTATGTCCGTTAGCGTCAGTCCATTGCTGTAGAGCGACTGGTTCTGAGACAACTGGTTGTACGGGTTGTACTGCTTGTGCTTGTTGCCCATAACCTGAATCATAAGACGGGGTTACTGTCTGTTGTGAGGTATAAGTTGACGCATCAATAGGTTGTAGTTGATTGATGATTCCGCCTTGTGCATAATCCTTGGTTCCGCTTACTTCGTTGCTCTCTTGCTTACGTGTGTAGAGTAAGCCTGCTGCAACACCCAGAATAATCACTCCTGTTATGACCAGGACATAGGTAAGCCAACTCGTTTCTTCATCTTCAGAAGATTCAGTAGCATCGCCATCAGTATTCTCATCTCCTTCAACTGGTGGAATGAGAACCTGATCGATGACATGGATGATTCCATTCGATGTCATTACGTTGGGAATGGTAATGTTGGCCCCATTAATATCAGCAGACATGAGCGAAAATGTGGTGTTATCACCATTCGCCATTTGAAGTTGCATTCCTTCTGAGATTTCTGTTGGAGATATTGTACCGATGTATACATGGTAAAGCAATATGTCAGTCAGAGTGGCTTTGCCTTCTGGTGTGTTTAGAGCAGCCAAATCAATTCCAGCATCTGCAAAGGCTTGGTCTGTTGGGGCAAAGAGTGTAAACGGCCCTTCACCTTGTAGGGTTTCCAACAATTCTGCTTGGATGACTGCTGCTACGAGTGAGTCATGAACACCTGTACATTGTGCAGTTCGAGGAATGTTGTTTGGAGCATCTGTGGGAGTGAGTACCTTGTCGATGACATGGATCACACCGTTACTTGTTCCAACGTCAGCGAGCGTTACATTCGCACCATTGACCATGACACCATCTCCTACTGTGAATGCCAAGGTTTGGCCGTTCACTGCTGTTGCAGTCATACATTCTGTGACTGCTGTCGATGGGACTTCATCAGATACGACGTGGTAGAGTAAGATGTCTGTAAGAGCTGCTTTGCCCTCAACTGTATCAAGGGAAGCAAGATCAATTCCTGCATCTGCAAAGGCTTGGTCTGTTGGGGCAAAGAGTGTGAACGGTCCTTCTCCTTGCAATGTCTCCAACAGTTCTGCTTGGATGACTGCTGCGACCAGGGAGTCGTGGATGCCAGTACATTGTGCTGTTCTCGGGATATTATTTGGAGAATCAGTTGGTGAGAGCACCTTGTCGATGACATGGATGACACCGTTACTTGTTCCTACATCAGCAAGGGTTACTGTTGCACCATTCACCATGACGCTATCTCCTACTGTGAATGCCAATGTTTGGCCGTTCACTGCTGTTGCAGTCATACATTCTGTGACTGCAGAAGATGGAACTTCTCCAGATACAACGTGATAGAGTAAGATGTCTGTAAGAGTTGCTTTGCCTTCAGCTGTGTTGAGCGCAGCGAGATCAATTCCAGCATCCGTAAAGGCTTGGTCTGTTGGTGCAAAGAGAGTAAACGGTCCACTGCCTTGTAAGGTTTCCAATAATTCTGCTTGAACAACGGCAGTAACCAGTGTGTCGTGAATTCCTGTGCATTGTGCAGTTCGAGGAATATCATTTGGCGTATCGGTCGGGCTGAGTACCTTATCGATGACGTGAATAATACCGTTGCTTGTTGGAACATCTGTTGCAGTAACATTTGCATCGTTAACCATTACTCCGTTGGTTCCAACTGTAAAGGAAAGTGGATTTCCATTGACTGCAGTTGCTGACAGACATTCTGTTACAGCCGATGCTGGCACTTCGCCTGCAATCACGTGGTAAAGAAGAATGTCAGTAAGTGCTGCTTTGCCTTCGACTGTGTCGAGTGCAGCGAGGTCAATACCAGCATCTGAAAACGCTTGGTCAGTCGGTGCAAAGACTGTGAATGGCCCATCACCCTGTAACGTAGGGAGGAGTTCCGCTTGAATGACTCCAGCAACGAGAGAATTGTGTACACCAGTGCATTGAGCTGTTCGAGGAATATCGTTTGGTGTATCTGTAGGAGTAAGCACTTTGTCGATGACGTGGATTACACCGTTGCTTGTATCGACATCAGCAAGTGTTACATTTGCACCGTTGACCATAACACCGCCGTTAACTGTGAACGACAGAGGTTGTCCGTTTACGGCATCAGTCGACATACATTCAGTCACTGCTGACGAAGGTACGTTTCCAGCAACGACGTGGTAAAGAAGAATATCAGATAGAATGGCTTTACCTTCTGCTGTGTCGAGTGAAGCGAGGTCAATTCCTGCATCTGTGAAGGCTTGATCGGTTGGGGCAAATACAGTGAATGGCCCTGTTCCTTGGAGCGTAGATAGTAATTCTGCCTGTATTACACCAGCCACAAGCGAATCATGAATTCCTGTGCATTGAGCAGTTCGTGGAATATCGTTTGGGGTATCTGTTGGCGTCAGAACCTTGTCGATGACATGGATGACACCATTGCTGGTGGTTACATCTGCGGAAGTTACGTCTGCATCGTTCACCATTACACCGTTACCTACCGTGAAGGACAAAGGTTGACCGTTGACTGCAGTAGCAGAAAGACACTCTGTCACTGCACTTGATGGAACTTCACCAGAGACTACGTGATACAACAGGATGTCAGAAAGAGTTGCTTTACCTTCTGGGGTGTCGAGAGATGCAAGATCGATTCCTGCATCCGTGAATGCTTGGTCTGTTGGGGCGAATAGTGTGAATGGACCTGGCCCTTGCAGTGTAGAGAGCAATTCAGCTTGGATTACGCCTGCAACAAGTGAGTCATGGATTCCTGTGCATTGTGCTGTTCGCGGGATGTCGTTTGGGTTATCAGTAGGAGTCAGGACCTTATCGATGACATGGATGAGACCGTTACTGGTTACTACATCTGTGGATGTTACGGTTGCATCATTGACTTTTACTGTGCTTCCAACCGTGAAAGAAAGTGGTTGACCATTCGTTGCGTCAACGGACAAACAATCTGTAACATCAGATGCCTGAACTTCTGAAGATATGACGTGATAAAGAAGAATGTCAGAAAGAGTTTGCTTTCCTGTTGGAGTATCAAGAGCAGCCAAATCAATTCCAGCATCTGTAAATGCCTGGTCAGTTGGAGCGAACAGTGTAAACGGCCCAGGTCCCTGTAGTATTGGAAGTAAGTCGGCTTGTATAACAGCAGCGACTAGGGAGTTGTGTATACCAGTTGTTTGAGCTGTGGCTGGAATGTCGACAGGTGGCATGAGAACTTTGTCAATAACATGGATGATTCCGTTCGATGCTTGTACATCGGCACTGGTGACAGTTGCAGTTCCTACAGTAACTGTGCCGGCATTCACTCCGAACTTCACTTTGTCTCCGTTAACCATTGTAGCCAACATTCCATCAGTTACTGCGCTTGAAGGTACTGAGCCAGCAACGACGTGATGAAGAAGGATATTAGCGAGGGTGTCTTTTTCTTCAGAGGTTTGGAAATCATTTAGGTCAATCCCTGCATCTGTAAACGCTTGGTCTGTTGGTGCAAATACTGTAAATGGACCAGTTCCTTGCAGTGTGGTTACCAAATCTACATGAGTCAACGCTGCCACTAGAGAATCGTGAACACCGGTCCCTGCTGCGTTTGTAGGAATATCATCGTTCGCATCTGCATTAACAGAAAGAGGTAGAGTTGATGCAATTAGTAATGTAAGCGTTAGGTATACGAGCGATTTCTTCATACATCTCGTAGGAATCTGAATAGGTTATAACTGAATGTTTTTTTTCTTGAAAAATATCAGAACCTAAAAACCAGAATTCAGCAGGCATCATAGGTACGGGCGCTTTGCCCACCGTCGTTGTTATTGTATTGGTCGAACTGAAGTTCCCAAGACATTCGAGATTCAAGAAGGATTGAATCAGTATCCACGTCTTCGTCTAATACTGAGTCAACATAGAATGAATTGATGATCTTGACTTCGAACGTGTAACATCCATCACCGTTGTAAAAGTCGTCTTCGTGAAGGAAGAGGATTCCGTTTTCGTCAGTTTCAGTTCCTCCCATTCGGAGCCATGTTGTCATTTCTCCATTCTTGAATTCACCGTTCGAGTTGAATGAAGCATCATATCCATCTACTGCAATCGTTGGGTGATTCCATTGGTTTGTTGTACCTTTCATAACAGAGAGTTCAATGGTATAATCTCCGTTAACAATTCCAAGTGTCCCGGCATCCTCTTCTCCTGTAGACATACTGTGGCGGCCACCATCGAGAGCTTCATGGTCATCTGGCATAACACCTGCCAGAACGTCAATAATCAAGCCATCAATAACTGTTGTAGTACTACCGGCGGAACCGGTTCCCGAGTTTTGTGTAGTCATATGATCTTGGATTTGAACACCTGCATGAAGTACTTCACGTGTCGTAAAACCGGTGCTGAGGTCAGTCGTAGATGATGTACCTTCACCGTCATCGACGACTAATTGGTAAACAACTAATGATGTATCTGAGCAATAAATACACGTCTCGCTATTTCCTTGGAAGAAATCTTCGATTGGTATCTTGAATCGTGCGCCGTTATCACCAAGTGACTTAGAGCCAGACCACACTTCTGTCTCGACCCCTGTTGAGGAAATGGTATTGATCGTAGCGGTTGCTTCGTCAATACCGCCTAGGACCTTGAAGGAAAGTTCATTGTCTTCTTCATCGTATTCCAATTCTGCAACAGCAAAGGTATCTGGAGCACCAATAAAGATACCAATTGCATAAGGCCCTGCTGTCAGAAGGATTGCTAATGCACCTGCGATAGCCATCTTTGTCGGATTAACGCCTTCTTCTGAAAGAGCTTGACCGCCAAAAAGAGCGCCGATTCCAAGAACAAGAACAACAAGAACAACAAGAATACCCCAAGAGCCCCCTTGGAGGGAAAGTAAACCACCAATGATGATAATGACCCAACCACTCGTTTTCAAAATAGTCGGCATGTCAGGTCCGCCTCCTTGTTGAACGGCAGGAAGTACTTCAGCAACTGCTTCGGTTTTTGCTTCATTTTCAACGGTTTCTTCAGCGGCATTGGCTTTACTTAGTAGTCCACTCATTTACTCATCTCATATATTCGTCGCATGGGGAGGTTAAGAACCCAACCCCGATACGAGCGAGACTTGTGTGCTTTTTGGCAGTTAGAGTCCAGGAGCGGCTTCTCGCCACTCTCCTTCTTCATCATCAGATCCTAAGAAGCGACGACCAGCAACTGCGGCTGCGAGAGCAACCATTGAGAGTGCAGGGATAATTTCGAAGCCAGGAAGGTAAACACCACGAACGTAGATTGTAATCATCTGAGATTCACGATCGCATCCACCATTCTTGCATGAGAAATCGGATTCTGCGTAGAAGTCGAGTGTGTGGTAAGCATCAGTCCACCCTTGTGTCTTAGGTGTACGAATCTGAATTCGAACCTTAGCAGGAGCGACCATTGGTTCAACGTTGACCTTGCTGATTGGGATGTTGATGTTGAATCCTGCATCTTCGAGTTTCTCACGGGAACTCTCGGAGATACCGACCTTCATGAAATCGAATTGGTTTCCGAGGTTGTATACCTTGAATTCAAAGTCCTTGTCGGTCTTAGGCATAAGTTGGACAAAGGGCTCGACTGCTTCAACTTGCAAGAGTGCGAATTGAGTGATTGAAACAATCATCGAAGCACCAGATGTAGCAACGTTAGCAGGAGGTACTCCACTGATCTCTTGGACGCTTCCTTGAACAACCAAACTTCTCGCTTGCATTGTCATGAATGGCTGAGCACGGACAACAACTTGGAAGTCCTCTGATTGGCCTCCACCGACATAAATATCACCGGGAGCTGCCGCTGCAAGGCCATCTGATGTGACAGACAATGCTATCTTTTCGATGTATGCAGTAGGGTTAGTTGCTGTACATGTTGTGAATCCAACAAGAGTGGAACCTGGCTTGACGTCAACCTTAATTTCTGCAGGAGCACATGTAATTGAGACCGCTGCAGTAGGCAATTGTGCTTGTGCAGGAACGGCTACAAGCAAGATTGAGGCTAGATAAAGGGTCAAAACGCAAAGTGTTCTCTTAAGTCCAGACATTGTGCTCACTAACTCAAGCCACCATATCGACCCTCATAACCATTTTGTCGGTAAGTGTATGATTGCAGGTATAATGAAGAAGAAAAAAAGTGGGCCCGAAGGGATTTGAACCCTTGACCGCCCGGTTATGAGCCGGGTGCTCTAACCAACTAAGCTACAGGCCCGATGATGCATGCTGGAACATGAAGTTCATGAGTCTGCCGAATCAAACATTGCGAGCGATGATTGGGACGGTTTCGTTTTCGAACGCACCAGTGCTTCACACTCGTCACGAATCTGCTCAGGAACGAAAACCAGTATTTGTTCATCGGATTGGGAAAGTGAACGAATAAGTGGAGAATGCTCTGCTGCATCTCGTCCGTCTTCAAGAATAATGCCTTGCTCATAAGGCATATATCCACGTTTTCGAATCGATGCAGTAATCAAATCATGTTCAGGATCGAAACCTGCCCCTTCAATAAATCCAGCTATTTCCGTTTGAATGATTTCAAACATCTCTGATGTGAGCGAAGGTATTCTGAGAGATTTGTGATAATCCCTGCGAGCCATGAGGCGAGAAGCGTAATTTGAAAGAATCTTATCTTGATTTCGAGAGAAGCGACTCATAGCAACCTTCACGTGTGAATCATGGAGTTCAGCATATTGATCGGCGGTAAGTGAGTCGTTCAACAGCATGTGTTCAACTTCAGTTCCGAGTGTAAGTTTACCTTCCGATGCAAGTATTCTTGCACGAGCCAACATTCGAACAAGATATGCTTGAGTAAGCATGTTGACTTTATGGAAGTAGACTTGATTGTACATGTGATATCTGGTGACGAGGTAGGCCTCTATTGCAGGCAAACCCCATGATTTCACATAAAGGCGGCCTTGGTCATTCACTCTCATAGCCCGAATTACCCTGGCACTGTCAAATCCACCGATTTGAGCCCCCGTATTGGCTTGGTCACGAATCATGTAATCCATTCGATCAACATCTAACTGGCTGCTAATAATTTCTTTCAAAAATGGAGCAATTGGTACACCATCGCATTGCTTTGCCCCGTCTAATATTGAAAACAGTCGTTTTTTCCTCTCAATACCGAGTACTTCATCGAGCACTTGGCCTATTTCAGAGGACGTATTCTCCAACATGATTCTGCCCCAGTGCTCGTGTGAATGATATGTAGCAAAAACTTCGGGTGTTTCTAAAAGATGAGAATAAGGCGGATGGCCAATATCGTGAAGCAGGGCTCCTAAACGAACTAATTCCGCATCCTCATTTGAGAGAAGACCTGGTTGGACTTCCTGCAGCGAGTCAGTCAGTTCACCTGCGAGGTGATAAGCACCTAGTGAATGAGCGAAGCGAGTATGAGTAGCAGAAGGGAATACAAATTCACATGTCGAAAGTTGTTGAACATTTCGTAATCGTTGGAATTCATGCGTGTCAATGATCCTGGCATGATGT
>ENA-ORDA01002911-ORDA01002911.1-marine-metagenome-genome-assembly--contig:-NODE-2911-length-12492-cov-4.748288_pt1 | contig 12492 bp, 11 predicted proteins | sample MGYA00237778_ERZ508506 | MGnify/ENA primary metagenome ERZ508506 (study PRJEB26177, sample SAMN06267891) | marine metagenome | isolation source: Monterey Bay, California, USA | place: Pacific...
ATTTTTTTTCAGTAATTGATACTGACTACCTAGGTTAAGGAAATTTTCAGCTAAGTATTTCTGAAAGGTTTTATCTATTTTTGATCCGTCTAATAAGTCAAAACCTAACAACTTTAAGGACTTTTTATAAAAAACTACGGCTCTTTTGTATTCTCTGTTTTTTCTGTAAATATCTGCAATTAACAATGTCGTTTTGAATTGGAGACGAGTGTATTTGCTGTTTTTAGTTTGTTCGTTTAAGTAAAGTGCTTTTCGTAAACTCTCAACATAGTTGTTATTTTCATATAATAGTTTCGCATTTTCATATTCTTTATCTAAAAAAGAATCTGTAGCATCTTGCACAAGCAACAAGGAAGTTTTTACATGAAAAACTTCCTTGTTTTTAATAAAAATTGTTTTTGCTTTTAGAGAAATACCTGAAAAAAAAAACAATACAATGAAAAATATTTTAACAATTGTGTTCATGTAAAAACCTACTAAAATTTTATTAAATTTAATTATTATTGATCTGAGTCACCAACTCTTACCTTAGGTCTATCTCTAGAACTAACAGTAGACCTTCCATCTTCAGAAGGGTAATAGTTTCTAAAAAGTATTTGTAAATTTTCTCCTTCTTCTCTATTAAAAGTAACAGTATAGTCTGTTTGTGTTCCAGCACCAGGTTCTAGATGTATCATATATTCTCCCGTTGCTTCATCTTGTGTAAAATCTACCTCTATAGAAGCATCTACCGTAAAGTTTACATCATAAGTATTGTCTCCGTTGTCTGATACGCTGTAAGAATTTAGATGATCATCTTCATCATCATTTTTCAGAAACTTAATGTCTTTGTCAAAAATGGTAAGTCTAGAAGTATGGTTGGCAATGGTATTGTTTAAATTTACAGAGAAACGATCTTCTAAACCAGTAGACATTTCTTCTGAAGTAGTTTGTTGTTTTGTTCCTGATGCGTTGTAAAGATCTATGTCTAAAGAATTAGATTTCTCATTACTAGAAATAGTTGAAGCAACATCATTGCTGGTTTCTAGATTCATTGTATAAGAACCTGAAGCATCTCTACTTAAGATAACTTTTCCAAATAATTCTGAAGTTGGTTCTTCTAAAAAGGTTGTTTCTTCTTGTGAACATGAAGAAAATACTAGGGTAATAATTAATGCAAAAATTGATAGGGATAAATTTTTCATGATAATTAATTTTAAAATAAAGGGGTTAATATGTTCGTTTAGTTTGATTTAGTTCTACTTAGATTTAATTTGTATTTGATAAGATTACTTATATATTCTTATCTTAATTAAAACACAGAACCTTAGCAATGTAATGCTAGATTATATAATGAAGGTTGGGGGAATTTATTAGCTATAATTTGTTCGGGGGAATACAAATTAAAGTAAATTTAATAATTATATAATTTTATTTTTTACTGCATACATTGCTAGGCCTACTGCATTTTTTACGTTTGTTTTCTTTAATAAACTTTTCCTGTAGGTATCTACGGTACTTTGGCTTATGTTTAATATTTGTGCAATTTCTGGAGAACTATATTCTTGAGATATTAATTTTAGTACTTCAGTTTCTCTATCTGTTAAACTATTAACTATGGTACTTTGTGGCCTTTGTCCTAATTTTACGTTTTTTCCTGTGTATAATTTGAGTAGGTTGTTTTTTACAGTATCACTAAAGTATTGTTCACCTGCATGAACAGTTCTAATTGCTTCTACTATATGCTGGCCAGCACTATCTTTAGAAAGAAAACCACTTGCTCCAAGGTTAATCATTTCTTGCACTAGTTTTACATCGTCATAACTAGACAAAATAATTACTTTTAGATTTATTTTTTTAATTTTAAAGAATTTCAATACTTCAATACCATCATATATTGGCATGTTAATATCTAATATTAAAATATCTGCAGAGTGGTCTTCTGCCCAATCAATAACTGCTTTACCCGTTAAAGAAAATCCTTCTACTTGAATATCACTCTCTGTATTGATGACAGCAACTATACCTTCTATGAGTATTTTGTGGTCATCTGCTATATGTACTTTTATTTTTTCATTCATAATTACAATACAAATTTAGTTGAGTTTACGAGATCATACAATACCCGCTTTTAGTGAAATTTTTTTATCCCCATAAATGGGGAGTCAAATATAAAGTTTTTAATGAAGATTTTCTTGTATGAATACTTTGTAAAAAAAAACCAGAGCAAAAGCTCTGGTTTATCGCACTAAATATACTAAAATAGTAGGTCTATCGTAATCTGTCTACAGATTTTACGAGATGTTCATCCTTCTTAATCGCATTATTTGCCATAACAGCAAGTATAATAACCACAGAGGGTATGAACATCCCAATACCTTTCTCAGAAGAAACTTCTCCAGATATGTTTAGAGACAAATAAATCAATATTCCTAGTAAAAAGAGATTGATCAAAATTATGATACGCCCAAGCACAAATTGTAACTGTCTTTTCTTAAATTTAAAAATTGCAATAAAAGCAATCAGTGTAGAAATAATAAAAAAAACAGGCACTAATTTTGCTAAAAATGATTGATCGGAAAACAAATCTAAAGCATACACTTGTTTATCTGCTACATCCCATAATTTAAAAATAAAGGGTACTCCTGTTGATAGAAGGGCTACTAACAAAAGATAAATTGACTGTATTCTTTGTATCATTTTATATAAACGTTCAGCAAAATTATCATTTTATTTTTTAAAAAGAAACATAAACATATAAAATAATTGTATATATTTGCCACAGGACAACCACTCTAACATATATTGTATAGTACTTTATACAAGACTTATAAAAATCAAAAAAAACTTAACAAATTCTTACACTAATTAAGAATATTAATTTAACTAAACATTCATGTTCGAAATTTCTGAACTAAAAGCAAAAACACTTGCTGATTTGCAGCAAATTGCTAAATCTATTGGCTTAACTAAAACTAGTCAATTAAACAAACTAGACCTTGTATATCAAATTTTAGACATACAAGCAGCAACTCCCTCTAAAGAGGAAACAAAAACTGAAAAGCCACGAGCTAGGGTTGAAAAACCTAAAAGAAAAAGGGTGGTTAAAAAGCTTGTAAAAGAAGAAGTTCTTCCTAATAAACCTACTGAAAGTTCTGCTATTGCTGCAGAAAAAAAAGTTGTTACAGAAAAAAAAGCTACAGAGAAACCTCCGGTTAAACAGATTAAAAAACCCATTCATACACCAAAAAAAGGTACAAACACTACTTTGGAGAATAAGACAGGTGACGAAAAAGCTGTAACTAAAAATCCAACGACGGATGAAAAGCCTGTTCATAACAAGCCAAAAGTAGCGCCAAACAAACCAAAGGCACCTCATAATAATAATAATAATAATAATAATAGAAACACTAAGAATCAGAACCAACGAAACAATAACAATGGAAATAAATACAAAGATCCAGACTTTGAGTTCGATGGAATTATAGAAAGTGAAGGAGTTTTAGAAATGATGCCAGATGGCTATGGTTTCTTGCGCTCTTCAGATTATAATTATTTATCATCTCCTGATGATATTTATGTTTCTCAATCTCAAATAAAATTATTTGGGTTAAAAACAGGTGATACTGTTAGAGGTAATGTAAGACCACCTAAAGAAGGTGAAAAATATTTTCCTTTAATTAGAGTCTCTAAAATTAATGGTCTAAATCCAAACATTGTAAGAGACCGTGTTTCGTTTGAACACTTAACTCCATTATTTCCTGAAGAAAAATTTAATTTAGCAGAAAAAGGAAGCTCATTATCTACCAGAATTATTGATTTATTTTCTCCTATAGGAAAAGGTCAACGTGGTATGATTGTAGCACAGCCAAAAACGGGTAAAACAATGCTTTTAAAGGATGTAGCCAATGCTATTGCAGCTAACCATCCAGAAGTATATCAAATAGTCTTATTAATAGATGAACGTCCTGAAGAAGTTACAGACATGCAACGAAGTGTGCGTGGAGAAGTGGTTGCTTCTACTTTTGATGAGCCTGCAGATAAGCATGTTAAAGTAGCAAATATTGTTTTAGAAAAAGCAAAGCGCTTGGTAGAGTGTGGACATGATGTTGTAATTTTATTAGATTCTATAACTCGTTTAGCTAGAGCTTATAATACCGTTGCCCCGGCTTCTGGTAAAATATTATCTGGTGGTATAGATGCCAATGCATTACACAAACCAAAACGTTTCTTTGGTGCTGCTAGAAATATAGAAAATGGTGGCTCTTTAACAATTATTGCAACAGCTCTAACAGAAACTGGTTCTAAAATGGATGAAGTTATTTTTGAAGAGTTTAAAGGAACTGGTAATATGGAATTACAATTAGATAGAAATATTTCTAACAGAAGAATCTATCCTGCAATTGATCTTATAAAGTCTAGTACTCGTAGAGATGATCTTTTATTAGATTCTAAAAATGTTCAACGTTTGTGGGTGTTGAGAAAATACTTAGCAGACATGAATCCTATAGAAGCAATGGAATTTATCAATGAAAAAGTTAAGTTCTCAAAAAACAATGAAGAGTTCTTAATTTCTATGAACGGGTAAATTTCTTTCTTACAACTAAAAAAGCCGCTACAATGTAGCGGCTTTTTTAGTTGTAAGAAATACTATTATTATTGAACGCCGTGAAAACCAGCTCTGTTGTCTTGTACATCAGATGTTTTCTTTAAGGCATCAAATATGTTTGCTATTTTGTTTTTTCTATCTTGAGATAAACGCTGTCTATAAGACTCATAATTTGGCAGAGAAGCTGCTTTCTCTTTTTTAGATACAACAAAAGCAAAAACACCTTTAGCTCCAACTACCTTAGAATACAATTGATTTTCTTTGGCATAATACATTGCTCCAATTACTTTAGGCTCTGAACCTACACCAGTAATAGAAGGTGATTTAAGAGACGTGTTATCCATTTTAATAATAGATACACCATTAGCCGTTGCTATGTCATTTAGAGATGCTCCTACCATATTAGCTTGAATAATGGCTGCTTTTTTCTCATTTAACAACGTTGGTCTAAGTCTATTCATTGCTTTTGAAGCACTTACCAGACCTTTTTTAGTTTTGTTTGTTAAGATAGCTACAACATATCCTTTATCTATATCAAACCTTTGAATAGCTCCAACTTTGGTATCACTACCAAAAGCCCATGTTACTATTTGTCTTTGTGTTTCTAAAAGGCCAGGAACTCTTTCATCCATAATTCTTAAACCAATAGCAGGCTTAGACTGATATGAGTTGTCTTTTACTACATCATAAAAGTTTTTTCCGTTAGATGAAATTTCTAAAGCAAATTTTTCTGCATTTTGAAATGCATTGTTTTCTGTTTCTTGAGAGGCTATAATTTCTCTACCAAAAGTAATCATCTTAACTCCTTTTTGGTTGTTTCTTTGATCGTCTATTCTCATAACATGGTATCCATATTTAGACTTTACGACACCAACCTTCCCTGTGTTGTTTTCAAACATAAAAGCGGCTAAATCAAGATCAAACCTTGTAGAATTATACGAATTACTGTGCGTGTTCCAGCCAATATCTCCTCCGTTGTCTTTACTAGCATCTGTATTTATTTGACTTGCAATTTGAGCAAATCTCTTTTTACTTCTTCTCACTAGTTTGTAGATACTGTCTATAGAGGCTTTGGCTTGTTCTTCTGTTTTTGTTGTTGCTGCTGTAGCACCTTGCGAACCTAAATAAGGAATAAAAATACTACTAGCTTTTACAGAATCTGGTCTTGAGAAAACTTCAGTAATTTTAGATATCTTGAAATAATTTTTATCTTCATAAGGACCAAATGTATCGTTTACTTCCCCTTCCAAAACTGCCTCAGAAATTGTTTTAGGCAATTCATCTTTCATATAATAAGATTCTTGCATTGGAATGTCTGAACTATTTTCTTCAAAAAAGATAGAATAATCTGTTGCATTTTTTAATCCTAAAATAATAATTTCCTGAGCTGTTGCTTTGTTAACGTCGTTTCTATCCTCTAAGAAACTAGCAACATTGTTTTTAATATCTTCTTTATCTTGAGCTGTAGGTGAAATATCAAACTTCACATAAGAAATATCTCTAGAAGCTTCCACTTCATAGGCAGAAGGATTCTTTTTAATATAAGTTTCTACTTCGCTATTAGTTATAGAAACTATGCTGTCTGCAATAGAAGCATAAGGTATATAAACAACATCTGCACTTAATAAGTCATTGTCTTCTAGATATGAATACTCTCCTTCTTTTAGAGAAGCACCAAGACCAGCTTTTATTAAATTGTTATAGGTATCTCTTTTAAGATTTGATCCAACTTCATTAATATAGTTGCTCCACGCACTCCAAAGATTTTGATCATCACTCTCTTTAGTGTCTTTTAAAAACTGCATAAAACTGTCTCTATCAAACAAACCTGCTTCATTTAAAAACTGAGGATTTCTTTGTACAGATGGTGAATTTATAATAGTATTTAAAACATCTGTCTCTCCAACAGTTACTCCAGCCTCCTCTAATTGCTTGGTATATATTTTATCTTTTAAAATATTTTCCCAAACAGTTTTGGCTGCTTGCATATTAGATATGCTACTATTATTTCTTGTCTTATAGGTATCTAATGCTTCTGCATATTCTTGTCTAGAGATTGTTTCTCCATCTACCTCTCCTACTTCATTTATTTTAGAAGAGTCAAAGAAATCGGTTAATGTTGATGGATCTAACACAAATGCAAATAAAGCAAGGCCTATAACGGCTATTAATGCGATAGAACGATCTCTTATTTTAGATAAAATTGCCATAAAATTAATAATTTAATTTGAATGGGCGAATATACAATTTGCGAAGTAAATAAGCAACCAGAAGCCTTAGTATTTAATGAAATTATAAAAGAAAAAAGGGGGTTAATTTTGTTCTCTATCTAAAATTTTTAAACTAATTTCTTCAATTTTAGAGGAGCTTACTCCAAGTATTGTAATTTCATAGTCTAAGATAACTAAAACCTCCCCTTTCTCAGGAATATTTTCTGTATGATCTATAATGAAACCACCTAAAGTCTCGTAGGCTTCTTCTTTTGGAATGTTTAGGTTATACTCTTCGTTTAGATAATCGATTTCTAATCTTGCTGAAAATTTAAATTCTTTTTCACTAATTATTTGGTCTGTTAACTCTTGCACATCATGTTCATCTTCAATTTCTCCAAAAAGTTCTTCTACAACATCTTCAACAGTAATCATTCCAGATGTTCCACCATATTCATCAACAACTACGGCAATACTTTTTCTTTTCTTCATTAAACTATTTAAGACATCATTTATCATCATAGATTCCGGAACAATTTCAACTGGCAATAGAATAGATTTAATTGTTTTCGGTTTTTTAAATAGCTCAAAAGCATTTACATGCCCAATAATATCATCTAAGGAAGTTTTATAGACCAGTATTTTAGAAAAACCACTATTAATAAAAGATTCTCTTAGTTTTGAGACTGTCTCATGAATTTCAATAGCCAATATTTCTGTTCTAGGAACCATAATTTCTCTAGCTTTTACCTTTTGAAATTCTAAAGCATTTTGAAAAATTTGTATTTCAGAATCTATTTCTTCTTCATTGTCATTTCCAATTTCTAATTGTTCTGTAATATAATCTCCCAACTCTTCTTTACTAAATAATGTCTGCTGTGTGTCTTTGTCTGTTCTAAAAATAAATTTTAAAAAGAAATCTGAAATTCCATTTATAAAAAATGAAAAAACATATAGCAATATATAGAAGAAATAAGCTGGTAAAGCAAATACTTTTAATGTTTCATTAGCATATACTCTAAAGATGGCTTTAGGAAGAAACTCAGCTGTTACTAGAATTAAAATAGTAGAGATTACTGTTTGAATAAGGATACTATTAATATCATAATATTCTACAATTACTTTCCCCATGAAATAACTATACACTACTAAGGAAATATTATTACCAACCAACATAGTTGTAATAAATTTTGAAGAATTTTTTGTTAACTTCCTTAATATATTTGGTATAAAACCTTTACGCTTTTTTTCTAACTCTATGTGGAGTTTGTTTGCAGAAACAAACGCAATCTCCATTCCAGAGAAAAAGGCAGAGAATATAATTGAGATAAGAATGATGGTAATATCAACCTCCATTTAAAGTTTATTTCTCTTCTCTATTTTTTTTCTAAAATTTCTTTTAAAGAAGAATATTAATAAGATAAAGATAGATAATCCGAGCATAAATAATGCTTTATTTTGATCATCTTTCCATTCAATTATTGCTTCAACAAGTAAAATAAGAGCAATAATTAAATATCCATACTGTAAAAATTTCCAGATGTTATTCATAATTCATTTTCGTTTGTTACTATATTTCCTACGGTTTTTTTAGCTACGTATTTTTTTAAATTCTCCATAGACTCAAAACCAACACCAATAACTGTATCGTTAATTTTGGTAAGTATAAAACTTTTTTCGGTAAAAAAATATTTATTTTTCTGATCCCAAAATAATTGATCTGTTTCTAATCTAGATGCATCTGTATGATTAATTACAACTACATTCCCTTTCAATTCTGATATAGATGTTTTAGAGTATGACAATGCATAATCTCCAAAAACTGTTATAGAGTCTTTTCCGTTATTCTCAAAATTAATTATTTTAAGCCCTTGTGGAAACTCATTATAAGGGTGTTTCTTTCTATTGCTAAAATCATTTAAAAGTGATGTAGTTAATTTAGAGGTTATTCTTCCAGAATCTTTATAAATATGGTGTGCATCTTTAGCGACAGCGATAGGAAGGTTTTTTTCTGCTAAGAAATCTCTCACTTTCTTTGAATCATTTATACAAGAAAAAAGCATTCCCACAATTATAATTGCAGCAATGCTCTTTAGTCTTAAATGAAATAATTGATTCATTATTATTTACCGCTGGAGGTAATCTTTACAGTTTCATTAATCCAACATTTAACTTTAAAAGGGTCTCCAACATTAACTCCTTCTGTAAAAATAACTTTTTTGGAAGGAAAGTTTGCCTTGTAATTTCTTGTAAACTTTCTAGCTACAGAACTCATACTTGGATCTACCTGACTTGCTCTTAAAGCTTTATTGTAAGCAGCAACATAGGTCATTCTTTTCTCAAATTCACTAGACCCACATTTATTTACAGAAGTTGCATACAAACTTGCAATAAAAAGATACGCTCTTCCCATATTTGGATTTATAGCGATAGCCTCTCTTGCCAACTGTCTTGCTCTAGATTTTTGACCTCTTTTTTTGGCTGCTTGAGCAAACTTTAATTTAAAGTTAGCCTTTTTGAAAGGGTCAGTCTCTAATTCAAATGCTTTCATTCTCATCCCTTGGGCTCCTGAAGCATCTCCTTTTTTCTCCAACACACCAGCTACAAAAGAGTAGGCATCTGCAGATGGAGAAGCTTCTGCATAAGCTATTGCTAATTTTTCAAAAAGAGGATCATCTGTACATTCTTTATTAAACATTCTAGAAACAGCTCTTTTTAACCATTTAGCATCAGATTTATGAATCTCAAAATCTCTTTCATATAATGGAATTAGACGATCACAGGTAGATAGTACTATAATAATATTATCTAATCCAGATTCTACTTGCCCTAGCGCTTTAGAGTTTATAGTGTAAGCTCTTAAATTTTGTTTTTGCCTTTTGTCTAATGTTTGACCAGCGTCTACTTTGGCATTTAAATCTCTTAATTTCTTTGCGTAATCATCTAATTTTTCTCCTACAGATTCTAACACATCATCATAGGTGTCAAAAACTTTCTGAGGATTAGTATCTTTATTAGCATCAGTTATGCCTTGAAAATATCTATAAATATTTTTTACTCCCATTCTAGTAGGATCTATACTATATGCTAATTCTAATATTTCAAAAACTTCGTCATCGGTAGCTAACTTATTTTTTACTAGAAAAGTTGCATAATCACTGTGTACTTTTGCAGGGTCTTTAGTAGGATAGTTTTCTAACCTTTGTTCATATATTCTTTTTATTAGAGCAGTAGTCTCTGTTTTGTCTGCAGCATTTTTAAACATAGACTGAACCATCTTATCTCCTAATTTGTATATATTGATAGATAATTTAGGACAGTTATCCATTAAAGATATCCAATTAGGATAGGCTTCTTCATACTTTTTAGATTGATAATCTCCTTTGAAAAGATTATACTTAATGGTACATTCTTGTTGTGTTGCCTGTGCATTTATAACATGTAACCCTAAAAAAAGAAATAGGCTTGCTAATAAAATAATTTGTTTCTTCATTTTTAATCGTATTTGTTAATCAATTTTCCTCTTTTTAAACCAGATATCGTTAAGGGAAAGACTTAGTCTAAAATTAACGTACTTTTCCTCTAATAATCCATTATCTGTAGTTCCTTTTTTACCATATTCGAAACCTAAATTTAGGTTAGACAATCTGTTCCCTAGGGGTAAGCCTAAACCAAAAGATATGCCAAAGTCATCAATACTTGTAAAAGTATTAGATCCAGGGGTTCCGTTTACTAATAATCCTAGTTTTTCAAATTTCAAACCTCCTCTGTAGGTGACTCTTTGCCAATAACTTGTAATAGAGTTTATTTTTGGAATAAAAAACCCTCCTGCAGATATTCTATTAGATTCACCATATTGGAAGCTTTGAGCGCTGTTATCAAAATAACCAGTGGCTACAAGCGCATCTTGAGTTTTATAATTAACTCCAGCATACCATTTATTTGTTTTCCCTAAACCAATACCCAACACGGTTTCTAAGGGTCTTTCTAAGGTTGCTGATAATGGTCCCGAAAATATGGTATCTCTGGGTTGTTCAAATCCTGACGCTCCTATTGAAAGCGAATATAAATTTTCTGTTCCTGTAGAGTTTAGAGAGTTCCCTAATTTAAAGGAAGCCCCTACATGTAAGTTTAAGTCTTTAGTAATAGTTGTTTTGTATTGGGCTCCTAATTTTACTGAACCACCTCTTATATTGGAATCTTCTATATTTTTTGTAGCTAAGGTAACTTCTTCTCGGGCATTTAAAACATTATTCTGGATATTACCGAATAAAAAATCTGCCTCTAAACCAACAGAAAAACCTTTAAAAAGTTTTAACCCAAAACCTCCATATATTCTATTTACATCTCCAGTTCCAGAAAATTGAGTAATTTCTATTGGGTCTCCGTCTAGGTCACTTAAAGTATTAATTAAAGAATACCCAACTGATGATGTTGGTTGCATTCCAAAAATTACTGCCATTTTTTTACTTACCGGAAATGCAAAACTAAAGTAGCTTAAATTTGTAGAGTTTGTAGATTGTTTTATATCTGCATCTTTAATAGTTAACTCATTATTTAACACCCCAAAGACATAGGTAGCAAATCTTAATTCAGACAATGATGCAGGGTTTGCAAAATTTAAATATCTATTGCTACTGTATGCTGCCCCAATACTCCCCATACTTATCTGTTCTACGGTTCTTGTCCCGAACTCTTCACCCACACCAAAATAAGAGTATGGAGAAGAAGTAGATCTTTGTGAAAAAGCTTGAGCTGATATGACAACTGCTAAAAAGAAGATGATTTTCTTAATCATTATTGATTGTTAAATGTCAATATTTTATTTAATCCGTTTAAGAGAAAATTTTGATTCGCAAAGATGCTATTTTTTAATTGTTTGAACAAGAATTTTGTGTCTCCTCCTGTTAAAACAATTGTTAAATGATGAAAATCAAGCTCATATTGTCTAATTACACCTTCAATTTCATGAATTACACCATTAATAACGCCAGAATGAATTGCTTCTGAAGTTGAAGTCCCTATTAGGTTATGTGCCTCACTTTTAATTAATTTTGGAAGTTTTGAAGTGTAATGATGTAAAGATTGGTATCGAATATCTATCCCTGGAGATATAGCCCCTCCAAGGTATTCACCTTTTAAATTTACAAAATCATAGGTAATACAGGTTCCTGCATCTATAATTAATGTATTCTTTTGTGGATATAAAGAAACTGCTGCAGCTGCAAGAGCTATTCTATCGATACCTAAAGTTGTAGGTGAGCTATAAAGATTCTTAAAAGGCACTTTAGTGGAAGAGTCTAGCACTATAAAAAAAGGAATTTTTTGAAGTTTTTGTATATAATCTTCTCTGGTTTCTTTTACTGAAGATAAGATACATTGTGTTATTTCATGTTTTACTAAAATATATTCAAGTTCTTCAAAGAAGTTAACTTCATCAAAAACATAGGCAACTTTAATGGTATCTAACTCAAATACAGCTGCTTTAACTTTTGTATTCCCTATATCTATAACTAGATTCATTATTCATTTAAAAGTGAATATCAAAAATACAATAGATTTTTGTAATTTTATTTGGTAGTTGTAAAAAACTCGCTTTATATTTGCGTCCGCTAAGAGCAATGGTACCTTAGCTCAGTTGGTAGAGCAAAGGACTGAAAATCCTTGTGTCCCTGGTTCGATTCCTGGAGGTAC
>ENA-ORDA01002912-ORDA01002912.1-marine-metagenome-genome-assembly--contig:-NODE-2912-length-12488-cov-3.668359_pt1 | contig 12488 bp, 23 predicted proteins | sample MGYA00237778_ERZ508506 | MGnify/ENA primary metagenome ERZ508506 (study PRJEB26177, sample SAMN06267891) | marine metagenome | isolation source: Monterey Bay, California, USA | place: Pacific...
GGTTAGAGCAAACACTGTAAAGATTGTGGTAAGCATGATACTGGTTTGCCAGGCCGTAAACTCCAGCCTAAAGGCCATGGCCACTAACACAAAGTTAAGTGGTACGTTAATACAAAAAGCAATACCAGTATCAGTAAATGCTTCTTTAAAAGCTCGCCAATATGCGTTTTCGTGTGTCATCCGAAGTCGAAAAACTCCTGTAATGCTTCTGCTTCTGTTGCTCTGTCCAAGTTAAAGTTCATGGCTCCTAATACGTTTTGTATCTTCTTTTCTAACACACTCTCTAACATACCCTCGTCATCAAAGGGCAGTTCCATAAACCAGTCAGGCAAGTTCTGCTCGTCTGTGGGATACGCGATGTTGGTATAGCCCATGGCGTTTTTGCGTAACTTACATACAATGACCTTCATGCCATCAGTAATGCTCTGGCTATAGTTGTCACTCATAGCACTCTTGTACTCGTTCCAGTTGATGCTTGCTCTGACATGTCCAGGGATCATGTTGTTTTCTTTGACTACTCCCTGATATCTGGCTACCTTCATGACATCCTTGCCACGCATCTTTGATAGTTTCTCGCCATAGGTTGTGAGATTGTTTACACGCTTGGGCATGCCTTTGCGCCAGGGATCCATGTTCTTGAATGTATCTCTGAACTCTTTGATCTGCTCAATGATCTGATCCTCTGTGTGACCACTCAGAGCATTGTCTAACAAGCCTTCTAAAAAGTCCTGTACAAACTCTGGCGTGTCTGATCGCTTGATATCCATGCCCATAATTTTTAGTTTACCGCCCTCAGGTTGATACCCTTCGATATCTAAACACTTGATTGCATAACGCTTCTTGGTAATAAACAATCCTGAACGACCAACAACTTCTCTGCCAGCCTTCATAACTGAGCCTACTTGCTTTGGCACATTAAACTGTTTTAACAGCATTTCTGGGAACGTATCACTAACTGTGTCTGATACATGATCGTATAATGCAATAGCACTATCCATATCTAATTCTTTATCGCTTGGTAATGCAGGTGTGGCACTAAAGTAAACAGAGTCAGTGTCACCATATATCATACAGTCGCCTACATGATCATACTTTCCTGTGAGCAACTCATTTGTTTTTGCACCCATGTGCTTAGTAATAGCTCTGCCTGTTAGTGTAGTACTCTGTCCTATGCGTTTGTCAAAGAACCTACAGTAGGGATTGAGTATCGCACCATATAAACTGTTCAAGTTAATCTTCTTAACCAACTGTCGCTTATCCCAAAACACTATCTCTGAGTCAGTGGTTGCGGCTTTCTTCTTTGCTTGTAGTTCTTTACGTTCAGCATACCAACGTTCAAGTAGTCCTGGCACTGTGCCTTGCACATCTGTTTTAAAGATAGTACCATTAGCACTGATGTTCCACGGTTGATCACTGTTGAATATTAAGTTGTATACATCAGCACCAGTGACTTCATGTTCGCCACCGTCTTCCATATCTAATATCATCTTGTGCTTGGTGTCTCTATTGTTAACCATGTCATATTCGTTGCTACCAAACTTACCTAACCAAGCATCAGCAAAAGACTTCTTCTCTAATACAACTTTGTTATTGATCTCTTCGTCAGTGTAGTCCGGCCTTAGTTGTCCTACAATAGTTTCAGGCGCCATGTTAAGACACCTAATCACACTTGGATATAGACTGTTTAAATCCATTGAGCCTATCCATTCGTGGTATCCTACTTTAGGAAAAGCCACATAGGCACCAGCCGCCTGTGTATTGTCCTCACGTTTTTTAACTCTGTCAGGCACAACCATGTTACGCCTGTGACACTCATTAATGATTGCTTGTTCTGTTGTTGCCACAGCACCCATTGTAGTTGGCAATAGCACTGTGTTATCATGTGCAATAGTGTTAGCCAAGTCAATGAACTGTAACTTCTGATCTAATTTGTGTAGCAACAATGTATCTTGAATGTTGTATTCTAAGAACTTTTCAAAGTCATGATTATAAAGTTTATCAAGTGAGCCTTCGTATGCTACTTTCTTTTCGCCTACTTCCATCTCACCAATGTAGTCAAGCCTATAACTGTGTCGTTCTTCATAGTTATACTTTCGGTATAATTGCATGTAGTCAAGATGCACACGACCTATAAGATCAAATGTTTCACGCTCGTTGCCAAATGCTTCATACGTTCTTGGCTTAGGCATCTGATCCCATAAACATAATCTACGTAATTCATTCTTGCCTAATACTTTAACAATCCTATTAACAGTATAAGGAATATCATAACCCTCACTGTTCCAGCCTGACATTATGTCAGCATCTACTATGAGATCAAGGAATGTGTTCAGCAGTTCTTTCTCTGTCTTGAACAGCATAACCTCAGGCATCTTACTTGCTATCTGTTGTGCTTGACCCCAACTAAGTGTCTTGGGTGGTACTGCTAAACATACCATGGCATCCATCCACTGTAAATATACAGCAACAGATGTTATAGGCATAAATGCATCTTCGGGAGAACTGTAACCACGTTGTGGATCGAAGTCAACCTCAATATCGAAGAATGCTGTTTGCAGTGTGGGAATGTCAGCATTGAGATAATGCTTTGCTAAACTTTTGTTTAAAGGTTTGATGTCGCTCTCATACTTTTGTTGAGTGCTGTGTATTGCTACGTTCTTGCGAAACTCTTTTACATTACGACATCGGATTTCTTGTACTGGGTCGCCGTGGATAGTTCTATGACTACCACGTGGGTCTTGGATATAGAAGTTGTACTCTGGCTTATGTTCGACAAGCAATCTCTTGCCGTCTATTCGTTCGACTACCTGAATTGTATCCTTCTTTTTATCGTAGAAGGCATCTACGTAACTCATCTATGTTCTCCAAGCATCACTTACGGCTGACGCAATACCAAATTAAAAATAATAGTTATACTATTACAGTGTTCTGCCAACTGTTTCGAGGATAGTTTCAAGTTCATCAAACTTGTCATACTCATCTTGGAAACTGGCTTTGTGTGCAATCTTAATTGCTTTGTTTATGATTCCAGGCTTAAGGTCCATCTCTTCAGCAATTGCTTTTACTGTGTCTCTAAGACCTTCACGCAATGTCTCCATCTCATAGGTAACTTGCATACCCTCATCAATTAACTTCTTAAGACGTGCCTGTTCTTCTGCGTTGAATGTTCTATTAAATGCCATGTGTATTCCTCTGTGTATTGATATTTATGTTAACTGGGTATATTATAACAAAGAATACGGTTTAGTCAACCGCTATTTTACAGCATCACTCCAGCCACCAAAAGGATCAGGACTCCAAGTAGCCCAAGTGGCTTCACTGTAGTGCCAAAGGTCTAATGCTGGCAAATGAATATGCTCGTCGAATGGTTGTACTGTAACAAGTTGTCCTATTAGTTCTGCCATTACAGCATTGTTTTGAATTGTTAAGTGACACGGTCTTGTGTCAAGTAAAGGATTAAAGCCTGGTCCATTATTGATAACAGTTTCTTTCCACTGTATCGGATCACCTTCGCCGTAGTCCTCTGGCTCATAGCCTGACTCTCTGGCACTGATCTCATCCAAGCCTGTGATCACAGGAAACTTTGTAGGATACTTGTTGCCAAACATTATGTCATCTGGAAAACAGTCTACGTTAATTAAGTATATGCCTAAACGTTCACAGGTGTCCTGTACGTCTCTCCATATGTGGTTAGCCACGTACATCATATAATCTTCATCAAAGAAATACTTCTGCCACAACTCTACAGCCTTGTTGAACTCAGGTGTTTCGTTTGGTTGCGGATCATACATCCATGCACTGCCTGTTTTGTTTGCTGGTAACACAGGCATTCTGGAATATGCTGTCCAGCCAAATATGACTAATTTATCTTTGAATAGGTATGAGGGGTCTTTAGCACTTGAAATATTAGCAGTGTTAATAACCATACTAATCCATGTTTGAAATTGTGTATAAGAATAGTACACACTTGAACCACAACGTGCATAGTTGTGTACATGATCTATGCCATAGTCGTGTATTGCTGAAGGCCAAGCAACCTTACTGCCTTCTGCTTTCCAGTCGCTGTCATCGAGATAACTACAACCGAATAGAGTAACTTCTCTTTCCTGTGTGTCTGACATTTAGCCTCTATGTGTAATCTATTTCAACCCAATCAGTTGCGTCACCTTTCTTCATAATGACTTCTTTAGTTGAGTGTGTCATTTTACCATTGCTTGATTTAGCATGTTTAGTTAATAACTTGATTGGATTTGGACCGGTGTATGCCCAACGCTCTGAAACTAATCCACCACCTGCAGGTTCTTGTTCTTTGTGTGCAAAGCCGAGCTTTTCTAAATCACCCCATGCATAACCTTCTACTGAATATGATGCATTTCGTATTGAAGGAATATTACCTCCTTCAATTTGTGCTTTTAAGTCGTCATCACTCTTGTTAAGTTCTGCTAAACTTTTAAAGTCTCTTGATACTCTTGGCTCTCCTGCCTTCTTAAATAATTCTGATAGTTTCATTATATCTCCAGGCTTGTTTCAAATTCAAAATCAATGTCTCTAAGTTCTACATTGAGTTCATCTGAGATAGCCTCTCCTTCTTCTAAATTCAATTGTTCTTCTAATACTATTTCGTATATGCTTTCGTTATCTTCAGCACTGTAAACTGTAACGTCAGCACTTATTGATTCACCATCTTCGCTGTATGCTTTAACAATCTTAGTTGGAGACACACTCTGAACAATATCAAAGTATTCCATTACTTGATCGTTATCAAGTTCAACCTGTGTTATAAGTCTGCAAAAATGTTTTACGAATTTCATTACAGTTACTTACCTTTAGCAAATGCTTGAGCACCAAAAAAGGCGGCAACAATACCTGCAACTGCTACAAAGTATGTAGGAGCCATACTGCCTAATGTTTTTTGTGCTTCATCAAGTCCTGCCATGCTGGCAATGACAACTGCAAATGGATATAATAACATACCAAATAATGAGAACCATGCCATCTTACGTTGGGCATCTCTCATTGCATCTGCATCTTCTAATTCTTTGCGTTTAAATTCGAGGAACATAGCCTCTTCTTGTTTAGACACTTTACCATCTCCATTTGTATCAGCAGGATGGTGTGTCGTTGTTTTGGTTACTTCTTCTGTCATGTGATAACTCCTACCGTTGTAGTAGTATTTATCACTTTACGCAAGATGGCTCCCTGACGTGGGCTCGAACCACGGACCTAATGATTAACAGTCATTTGCTCTACCAACTGAGCTATCAGGGAATTTATACTAAGACTTGTCGTTTACAAAATCATAGAGTTCTTTAGCAGTCTTAATGACATCTTCCGTAGTCACTTCTTGTTTAGAAATGTCCATACATATAGATAAGTCTTTACCTGCTATTTCATTGTTATAAATCAATGCTTCAGTTTCCCGTTGAAGATTACCTTCTAAGATACCCTGTGCTTGACCCAATAGATCGGCTCTGATTTCGAACCCTGATTTGTTGTTATTTGACATATTTTACTCCTTTTGTGTGTGTGTTAATAGTCAATAGTATTTATGTTATATCATACACTGGATAAATAATTTGTAAGTCATTGATTTTGTAGGGTAAATAAATGTCAAATAAGTGAAATAATGCTTGACTTTGGTACCAAAAACCCTTATAATATATACATATTCACAATAAAGAACAGGAAATTATATGTCTTACAACATCTTTCAAATCAAAGTAACTGAAGAAATCTACGACTTTGTTAATGGTCCAGAAGGTGGACACTCAGAGACTGCTAAGAAGTTCCCACTGTACGAGGCTCGTTTAGAGACTCAGCACAATGGTTCTGAAGGCTTTCGTTCAGATATGTTTGAGCATTACACTCAAGTATGTACAGTTGCTGGTATGCAAGAGCGAGACTTAGAGACTGTTTTCAAAATCTTAAATGGTTTTTACTTTGACGAAGATGCTGGTACAGACTTAGTATTTGAGGAGTTTGTCAGTGGTTTCAAAATGAGAACTTTCTTAAATAAGAAGACCAAAGAAGTGCGTGAAGTAAGAGATATGCATTCACTATCAGTTGGTGACATTATCGAAGATACTGAAACTGGAAAATTTCATATGGTTGATGGCTTCGGCTTCAGCGAACTTACATTAGAAAAGGAGTTAGTAGCATGATGATATTTGTAGGTGATTTTGTAAATTTGGGTTCCAGCAATAACTGGTTGGAAGTAGTTAAAATTTTAGGACCAATGCACATTCGGTTGAGCAATGGTCAAACTGTGGAAGCCAGTGAGAAACATATCACCGACTATCGCAGTGCAGGTGAAATGGCAAGAAGTAAATTAGAGGTAGCATAATGTCATTTGAAATTTCAAATAATAAGGGTTTTCAAATCACTTACAATAATGGGTACACAGTATCTGTTCAGTTTGGTGGTGGAAACTATTGTACTAACCGAGACTTGCCTATCGAAGATTATGGCAAGCCTGTGCCACCAAGTGATACAGCAGAAACCGCTTTAATGAATAAAGACGGATTTGTTCCTTATAGAGGTAATGATGTGCAGGGTCACATGTCTCCTTCAGACGTTCTTAAGTTAATGGTGTTCGCAGAAAGTCTTAAACCTTATGACGAGTTAGATGCCTTTGTTGCTGGGTTGAATCCTCAGTCAGAAAAGGAAGGTAGTTTCTACGGGTACAATGAAAAAAGCGACAATTTTGTTCCGGGGTTAGATGATTAATAAACAAGCCCTCAAAGAATCTGTAGGAGATACAGTACTAGCCTTCATTATAAACATGCCAATTGGATTTGGCATCATTGCATTTGCTAATTGGATTGGTATCATTGCAGTATCATATGATCAAAATATACAATTGGTATTACTACAAAATTTTATATTTACAGCAGTAGCCATTACAAGAAAGTATTATGTTAGAATTTATTTTTATAATAAATCTAAAAAGGGTTGACTTTACCTCCTAGATTCTATATAATAGTAGTATACTTAGGAGATAAAGATGAAGACAATTTACATAGCAACAAAGAATGGTCAAGTCAGAGTACTTAGCCATTTAGAAGTCAGAACGTATTTGCAGATGGGATGGACAATAGCATGATCGTAGAAGTTAAAGTAGTGATCGACACTGAAAAGCCTAAGGACGAAAAACTAGTCGTTAAATTAGTAGAAATACTTGAAGACCTAAGGGAGCAATTAGATGATTGAAGTATTGCAAGAAACAACTAATTGGGAAGGTAATGTCAGCAATGGTATTTACCATGTCAATGCATCAGGTCATTTGGTTCAATACAATGACAAAAAGTTCAGTTCTCCTATGAAGCAGTTTGACAAACGCAGACGTTCATTCACAAAGATTGACGAATATGCAGATGTAACTGCTCCTAGAACATCTAATGTTATCCTTGTCCAAGGATCAAAAGGTAAAACATATACCATTGAAGATGGTCATTGTTCATGTCCAGGCTACAAGTTTCGTGGCGATTGCAAACACGTTAAGGCTATTGCTTAACCCAATTCGATTGCAATTAATCTCTAAGGGAGTATAATAGAAACATGACTATGCATTTAGATGTCCGTTTATCCTCGATTAATACTCGCAAACGCAAGTTAAAGTTGACCAAGGGTAAGATCAAAGAACTAGAATTACGATGGCGTGAGCATAACAGAAGTTGCAAACGCAACCACAATCATGCCTTTAGGTTCGCTACATTAGAAGAGTATATCGACTATTCGTACGGCAGACTTCCCAAGAAAGATATCAGGGCAGACCGAAGTACGTACAAGCCTGAACTATCTTATGCTCAACAGCGTATAGCAGAGTTCAACGAGAAGTATCCTAGCAGTACAGAAATGAATGTATCTAGCAAAGGTGATGGCGAGAATGCTGAGTGGCAGAAAGAAAAGCAAAAGATTAGTGCTACATACACTATTGCACCAGCGTACAACAAGGGTGCATATCAGGTAGTACCAAAGAACGAAGTTAAACACATAGGTAAATAAAATGACAGAAGAAGAACATGCTTTTGGAAAGGCATTGATGGGTGTATTACTAATGGTATTGTGCGGTTTACTAATAGCATTTGGTATGCTAGGTGAAAAGACAATCCCTGTTAATTATATGGATGCTGTGTCTTCTGAGGAAACAAAGAATATTTCATAATGCAGACAGGTAGACACTATTATATATCCGATGATGATATAACACGGGTTACAAAGTTTTCTGATGAGATCATTGTACAACCGGATTCTCCTTGGACTCAGTTTGGTGCCTGTTCTGATATTGGTACTTGGTTATCCTCCTGCCAGAATGATGATAATAGTGTTGTTAAATCTTTAGATATTAATGAGAGCGATGGCGACTTAACAGATTCTACTCTTTTTATAGAGATGAACTGGGTAATTTTTTTACATGACAGAGCCTGTTCAGAACAGGACGGTGCTGTAGAGATTCTTAATCGACTTACTAAACTAGTAAACGAGTCAAGTAATAAAATTATGTTCTATACAATAAACTGGTTATCCCCTAAGGGGATAGGATCATTTATACTGTATATTACTAATCATGTGAAAAATTATAAACATCCATCAAACACTTGGTTTCTGACTAGTTTTCCTGTAGAGCAAAAAGTTATACAAGAAGAATTAGATACATATGAAAATATAGCATACAGACCAGGATGGTTTACACAACCATTTGTAGAAAGGGAACTTTCAAAGCATCATGGGGTTGTACTTAATGAACATCCACAGAAAAGATTTTCTATATTTTCTAGGAGAATTACTACTGAAAGACAAACTTTATATTTAGAGTTGGTTGACAGAGATATCATTGAGAATTGTTATTATTCATTTGGTACAAGTCATCCTGATTTTTTCGGTGAGAGCGAATGGACTGTAACTAAAGAACAAATGTTAGAGGTAGTTGAGAAGGCGCCAGTAAGCAATTTATTTTTTGTAGAAGATGGTAAGAACGCTAAGATCACTGAGTGGATAGAAGGAACTCCATATACTATAGGTGAGTATACTCATATCTACGATCCTCTAATTAATGAGTATACTATATCATCAGATATACAGATAGTAATTGAAACAATGATCGAGCCTGCTGATATAGGTATCACAGAAAAATTAGGAAGGCCTATTACATATAAAAAACCATTTATTGTATTTGGACAACCTGGTACAATAGGATATCTGCAAAAGTTAGGATTTAGAACATTCCATCCTTTGATTGATGAGACATATGATACAATACTTGATGCTGAGGATCGACTAGCACATATAATAGAAATTATTGATACTCTTAATTCGATGCCTGCTGAAGAATTTGCAGACACAATGGAAAGCCTAAAAGAGATAGCAGAAGAAAATTACGAAAGAATGAAAGAATTATCCGAACTTAAATTAACGCCAACGTTTTATAGACTTGGTATTTTCAACGGACCAGTGGTCTTTTAAGGAAGAAGTATGAGTATAATAGAAGCCCACAAATGTTCAATATGCGATTGCATTTATACTAAAGAAGAAGGTGGTGTCGAAGGTGACTTTGGCATGTTACCTGTACAATTTTGTCCTACATGTTATACATCTATAGTGGACATGGTACATCAACTCGAGGGAGACTATTTCTTTGATGATGATGAGGAAGGCGAACAATGACAAAGAAATTTGATCCCAAAGAATTAGAACATAGCAAACGAATTTACAAGTCAGCGACTCCTAAGGAAGACTTAAGTTGGTATGTCAAATGGTTTGCGAGTGCTTGTATATTGACAGCCGTTCTAGCCAGAAGTGCTGGAGTAGATTATCATCTAATTGATGTATGGTTTAGTTTAATCGGAACCATTGGTTGGTTTGTAGTTGGTATGCTCTGGAAAGATAGAGCATTAATAATGTTAAATGCTGTCTTAGTGTTTATACTAGCACAGGGTATCGTAAGAGGATTAGTGGGTTGAAAACAGATGAAAAAATATTAAATGATATGGAAACAGAAAAGATAGAAGAGAAGATCAGTCCTGATATTAAGGAAGAATTTGCTGGTAGCACTATGACCAAAGCAGGAAGACTTGCTATGGAACTTAATGCAGAAAGGAAACGTCTTAAACAAGAAATGGAAGAACTCCAACTTGAAGTAGAAGACCTCAAACCAGCAACGCCTACAGGAACTATTGATAGTCATGTCAAATGGTTTGCTACTATCCTTGCAGTTTGTGGTGTATTTGCTATGAGTGCAGGATTAGAACAAGAAGGACAATGGTTGTATGCAGTTTCAGCAATAGCATGGATCTACGTAGGTCACTGCTGGAATGACAAAGCAATTATGATAGGTAGTGCTATCACAGGAACATCAGTCTTAATGAACCTAGTCGAAAGGCTACTACAATAAGGCTAATGTATTATACGACAGAGTTATTTGGGCTTCTAACAAATGCGATAGGTTTCGTGTTTACCCAAACTACTTGTGTTCAATGGTGAATTGTCGTATAATAGGTACACGTTGAGGGATTGCCTCTCAACGACATATAAAACTAAGAGGAAAATATATGACAAATGCAACAACGACTACTAAGGTAGTATCAAAGTCTGCTAAATTCTTAGCCGCTCTACAGAACGGTGAAGCATTAACAGCAAAGCAAATTGCCGCACGTTTCGGCATTGGCAACCCTACTGCTACAGTAAGCGACCTTCGTTTACGTGGTGGATATGCTATCTATGCTAACGCTACAAAAACTGGCGTAACTAGATATCGTCTAGGCAACCCAGCTAGAGCAGTTGTAGCCGCAGGTTACAGAGCAATGGCAGCCGCTAATAAGGCTTCCTAAGTTCGTTAGGTAACTAGGTTCGGGGAGAGCCTTGCTAGGGCTCTTAGAGACAAGCAAAATCTCCCCACTTTTACTTTCCCCGGTAACTTATATGAATTTATTTCACAATTTAATGAACAAACTAGACAGGTACAGATTGATACCTGATAGAATGACAGGTGCAGATTACATGCATCGTTACTATCTTTTTCTTAGAGATAGAACAAAGTTCCCTGTTAACGTTACACTTCACAAGATCGTTAAAAGTGATGAACCTTTTTTACATGATCACCCTTGGCCTTATATGACTATAATTCTTAAGGGCGGTTATTGGGAAAACACTACCGAGGGGAGGACTTGGAAAGGTCCCGGTAGTGTTATCAAACGTGGTGCACAGGAATTTCATTGGCTTGAATTAGAAAATGAACAACCTGTGACCACTTTGTTTTTTATGGGACCTCAACAAAGAGAATGGGGATTTTTAGATTGCGGTGAATGGATTCACCATAAGGAGTTTTTATATGGAAGATAGTATTATAGTACTTTTAGGATTTGGTATTTTTATAGGCTGGGCACTCAACAGTATGTACCGTCAATATAAAGATGATCGACTAATCAAAGTTGTAATGGAAAAAATTGAACTTGAAGAAAAGTTAATGGATGAACGAATTGTCGATGAAGTCAAAAAACGACTACCAATTTGTTATATTGAAAAACATGGTTCAAAAGATTATCTACTGTACAACAGAGATACTGAAGAATTTGTATGTCAAGGTAAATCATACGAAGAACTAGCAGAACGTTGTAAAGACAAATTTGATACTGTTTTAGTTAAAGCCAAAGACAAGTCTATGTGGTTTGTAGACGGTGAAGTAAAAGAATTGACTTCTGAATAAAATAATAAATATACGTATACTTTAAGGAGAGTTGATTGACACACGTAGTAACTGAGGCATGTATTAAATGTAAGCACACCGACTGCGTGATCGTATGTCCTGTAGATTGTTTTTATGAAGGACCTAATTTCCTTACTATTAACCCAGATGAATGCATTGACTGCGGAGTCTGCATTCCTGAATGTCCTGAAGATGCTATCTTTGCAGACACAGAAAGGAAGATAGTTGAGAAGACAGGCAAAGACATGGAATATTGGGTAGAACTCAACGGTCGTCTTGCTGAGAAATGGGAAGATATGGTTATCACAGATAAGAAAGACCCTCCCGAAGACTATGCTGAATGGCAGAACAGACCAATTGGCGAGAAGATTGACTTACTGGAGATAGAATAATGTTTAAGTACACATTTAAATTACACGAAATGATTGCTAATGGCATTGGTAAATTTTTAGAATGGTCTTGGCAACGCAAAGCAAACAAACAGTTTAGGAATAAAAAATGAGAGAATTAGGAATGACTTTGGCAGGGTGTAGTGCAATAGCATTATTTTTTATATTAATGATTTACCCTGACTTAGCATATAGCGGTAATAGCAGTAATAGTTCATGTACTGGTGAATGCTATGAAGAATATGTTGCACTAAATGGTACATCAGTAGATATACTGAGAGCAAAGCAGGCATTAGCCGCAGGTGACCCATTCAGTGACATTAGAAGTTTATGGGGCGGTTGTGCCGCATGTCATGGAGCAGAAGGACAAGGTATGGCAGTATTCCCTAAACTTGCAG
>ENA-ORDA01002913-ORDA01002913.1-marine-metagenome-genome-assembly--contig:-NODE-2913-length-12486-cov-2.554517_pt1 | contig 12486 bp, 9 predicted proteins | sample MGYA00237778_ERZ508506 | MGnify/ENA primary metagenome ERZ508506 (study PRJEB26177, sample SAMN06267891) | marine metagenome | isolation source: Monterey Bay, California, USA | place: Pacific...
TTATTTTAGATAAATCGGGTTTTGGTGAGGCATCATCAAGTACTGAAAAGGGGCTACCAGAAAGGATAACTCCCACAATATCATCACCGATTTCAGGGACTTTATTCCAAGGATGGATTTCACAATATACATTTAACTCACGAATACGTCTCGCGATGAGCTGCGTATATTGTGAACCAAAATCGAGAATCATTATTTTTTGATGCATAGCACAAAGATAAACCGAATAACAATTCAGCTTCATTTCTAGACCAAGAATAATTGATTTTTTTTCAATACAATTTTAACAAATTAAGTGCATTTTGAGTAATTGTAGAATTGGTGTACTTTTCGTTTCTTTTCATCCTTTAATTTGATTAAATTTGCCTTCCGCAAATTAGACTGTAAAATGATTCAAAACTTTTTAAAAAGACTCATCGGAGATAAAAATCTTAAAGACCAGAAGGAATACAATCCTTTTGTTGAGTCTACAAACAAGATATACCCAGAAATACAAGCCTTATCAGATGAAGGCTTGAGAGATGAAACGAAAGGATTCATAACAAAAATTCAAGAGGAAAAAGCAGGACTCGAAGACGAGTTAAAAGCACTGAAAATAAGTTCAGAAGACTTCACAATTTCTGTTCAAGATAAAATTGAGATTTTTGAAAAAATCGAAAAACTTGAAAAAGCAATTGATGAACGTATTGAAGTTTCGCTAAAAGAAATTTTACCTAGAGCCTTCTCCGTTGTAAAAGAGACAGCCTCGAGATGGTCAAGTAATGGAAAGCTGACAGTAAAAGCGACAGATTTTGATAGAGAACTTTCCGCACAAAAAGATGGGATAAGCATCGAAGGGGATGAAGCCATTTGGCATAACGCCTGGACTGCGGCAGGAACGGCTGTTTCTTGGAACATGACACACTATGACGTTCAGCTCATGGGAGGTGCTGTACTTCACAAAGGAAATATTGCAGAGATGCAAACTGGGGAAGGAAAAACACTTGTAGCTACCCTACCTGTTTACCTGAATGCACTTGCGAAAAAAGGTACGCATGTGGTAACTGTAAATGATTATCTCGCCAAACGAGATTCTGAATGGATGGGGCCGCTGTACCAATTCCATGGCCTTTCTGTAGATTGTATTGATAAGCATAGACCTAACTCTACAGAGCGCCGTGCAGCGTATATGGCTGACATAACATTTGGTACCAATAATGAATTCGGTTTTGATTACTTGAGAGATAACATGGCAGGTTCTGTTGAAGATCTCGTTCAACGTAAGCATCATTTTGCAATCGTGGATGAAGTTGATTCCGTTTTAATTGACGACGCGAGAACACCATTAATTATTTCCGGGCCAACACCAAAAGGAGACGAGCATGAGTTCCATATACTAAAGCCAAGAATCGAGCGTGTTGTGCAGGCGCAGAAGACTTTTGTTCAGCAATGTATGGCAGAAGCAAAGAAAAAGCTTAGTGTTATTAACATACCTTCAAGTGATAAAGCGCAAGACAAAAAAGATCTTGAAGAAGGCGGTATTGCACTTCGCAGAGCACCTCACTTACCACCGATTGGTGGCTTTGATGGCCCTGAGGCAAGACCTGTTGGTGAACGTTGCATTGCCTTTGGAGGCATAATAGGCCCGGTAATGCAAAACGGAATCTACAATAATAATTATCAATTCGTACAAACCAAAGACCATGTTGTGCTTATGTCAGAAATGGGCCACGAGGTGCGAATTATTCCATTTGCTGACGAGTACAGTAATGAGGACCTTCAGCCTTGGTTTGGTGACTCTATCGCCAGGTACGAAGGAGATACGCTAGTAATTGAAACTATTAATACTAACCCGCTACAAGGTTCTTACATATCTCCGACAGGGAAGGTCACCGAGCGACTGACTCGGTGGTCAGATGATGAGATTTTTTATGAATTTACGGTGGAAGATCCATCGATCTACACTCAGCCGTGGAGTGGAGAGATTTCATATTATAAAGAAACTGCCCTGTTTGAATATGCTTGTCATGAGGGTAATTACTCTTTACCTGGAATATTAGCCGGGGCCAGAAGAGCCGAAATGGACAAGCTTGCGGAATGAACGCACCTGCATTTTTAGTCCAAAATAGCCGATCACTTCTTAGGTAATAATTATGCATAATTCTTCTCGACTCTCTACTCTGTTTAAAAAGCTGTCGTTCTCTTTTTTCATTCTGCTTTCACTGGAACTTACCTCGATAGGCACTGACAAAATTTATGCCGCTATAGAGCCTACTTTGACTTTCGAGGCTCTGTACGCGGAGCAGTGTGCAGTCTGCCATGGTAGCGAATTGCAGGGGGAAGCAATCGGTGTTCCCCTTGTTGGCCTGGATCTTCTCCATGGCGATTCACTTGAAGAATTGGCTATTAGTATTGCAGATGGTTTTCCTGAGTCTGGCATGCCTGCTTGGTCGGAGACCCTCAGCACGAATCAAATAAGGACGTTGGCAGTGTTCATCGTCGAACAAAGAGACTCAATGCCCCATGGAGTATTTAATACTCTAACTCCAATCCAATTCCCAGCGGGCGTGGTTGCCAGCGAAAAACATTCATTCACGGCAGTGCCAGTAGTAGATGGGCTTGAAGAGCTTATTTTTTCTATGGCGATTCTCCCAGATAGACAGTTTCTCGTTACGGAAAAAACGCGAGGGCTCCGATTAATTTCTGCCGATGGCCAACAGTCAACTATGATTCAAGGTACACCAAAGGCTTATCACAACGATGATAATCCCCGTGGGGGTGTGGGCTGGATGCTTGAAGTAGTGCTGCATCCTGAATACGCTGATAATGGCTGGATATATTTGCATTTCTCCGATCGCTGCGAAGACTGTAATACCCATAGCCGCCAATTTAAACGCCCAGCAAGCATGAACAAAGTAGTTAGGGGCCGCATAGAAGGCGATCAGTGGGTTGACCAGGAAACCATCATTGAATTCGATTTTGAAAGTTATCAAATAGGCTCTGATATTGGTGCAGGCGGAAGAGTAGCGTTTGATCAGGAAGGACATCTCTTCTTTTCAATAGGCGCGAGAAGTCCTAATACTATGTCGGGTGTACAAGACCTAGCGTTGCCCTGGGGCAAGATACACCGCGTTAATCTCGATGGAAGTATTCCAGAAGACAATCCTTATGTTGGCGATGCCAGTGCGCTCGATAGTATTTGGAGTAGGGGACATCGTAGCCCTCAGGGTTTAGAAATCAATCCGCTCAATGGCGACTTGTGGAGTACTGAAATGGGCCCGAGGGGGGGGGATGAACTCAATATTATTGGTCCTGGCAATAACTATGGCTGGCCGCTACACAGCCTTGGCATTAACTACTCTGGTACCGAAGTTAACTACGGTAGGGATGAATTAGAATATTTCGATATTGAAGATATTGAAATGCCTCTTGTTGATTTTACACCGTCTCCTGCCGTATCAAGTTTTATTTTCTACCAAGGTGATGCTTTCCCAGAATGGAAGAACGACATTTTGATGGGCACATTGAAGTCTATGCAACTCTTCCGTTTTAGTTTTGACGGAAACAGAGTTATTGAACAGGAAATTTTATTGGACGATTTTGCCAGAGTGCGTGACATAGAGTCAGGTATAGATGGCGAGGTTTACCTTCTTCTTGAGAACGGAGCAGGCAGTAAAATCGCTCGACTGATGCCAATGCCTGTTGAAGTTGCCAAGTAAAGGCGACGTAAAAATGCTGAGAACAGTGCATAAAAGAAACCATATTCCGGTTATCACTCCATTTCAATTACTAATTAAATGATCCTTAATTTCATCTGAACCCTTGAGAAAAAAATTAATATGAAAACGATTATCCACAACTTGGCATTAACCCTCACTTTTTCACTTTTCACTCAACTCGCAATAGCTGATGTAAGTGGCAATTGGTCGTTCGCCGTTACACTAGGCGGCGCAGGTAGTGGAGTAGCAGAGATTGTCATGACTCAAGAGGACGAAGGGAAAATATCCGGAAGCTACTCCGGGCAACTGGCAACTGGGGCGATAGCGGGATCCTATGAAGGTGATAATTTTGAATTCGCGATCTCAAATGAGAGTATAGGTGTCGAAATAGTTTATCGAGGAGAGTTAGTAGGCGATGGTACAGTCAAAGGTTTTGTTTTGGCACAAGGACAATCTATGGGCTCTTTTACTGGGACGAAAAAATAATAGGCGAAGCCGAACTAATGTATCCGACAACAATTAACAAAAAAATAAATGAGAAAAGGTCTTCGATCATGCGACAGTATTTAACTAACAAACGCTCTCTGCCTTTAGTGCTTCTAGTCTTCTGCTTGTCTAGCACGGCAAGCGTTGCAGACGATTTGCCTTGGGCTAGCAACGCTGAAGAAGTCGGCATGTCTTCAGAAAAGCTAAATCGCATAAACGATGTTATGCAAGGACATATCGACGCAGGTACCATTCAGGGAGCCGTTACCGCCGTCGCTCGCCGCGGCAAAATAGTTCATCTCGAAACACACGGGCTCATGAATGTACCCGATGGCAAGCCAATGCAGGAAGATGCTCTATTCATAATGATGAGCTCTACCAAGCCTATACTCGGTGTAGCAGCCATGATGTTGATAGAGGAAGCATTGATTCACCCTAGCGATCCAGTGAGCAAGTGGATTCCTGAATTCGCAGAAATGCAGGTTGCGGTACTGCGTGATCCCACTGATGAAGATATCAGTCCTCCCTTCGTTTCTCCGACCAATATTCCCGAGCATCGCTTAGTGCCTGCCGATCGCGAGATTACAGTGCATGACATACTCACACATACATCAGGGATCGCTTCTGGCGGCTTGGGTAGCGCTATCTCCGAGGACGCGATTATGTGGTTAGATACACGAACTTCGCTTGCCACGAACGTACCGAAGTATGGCGACATTATATTAGATTTTCAGCCAGGAGACCGGTGGCGGTATAGCCCGGCCACTGCACTGGATATAATAGCACGAATCATTGAAATTGAATCTGGGCTCACTTTTGACGAATTCGTAAAGCGACGAATATTCGAGCCGCTCGGTATGAATGACACATGGTGGAACGTGCCTGAAGAGTACCAAGATCGTCTTATCGATATAGTAGGCAGTGATATCGCTACCCCGCCCAACTCGGCTATCTATGATACAAGCCATTCAACTTATTTCGGGGCTTCCTATGGGCTGAAGAGCACAGCGGGCGACTATCTGCGCTTCGAGCAGATGCTGGTAAATGGAGGAGAGCTCTTCGGCAATAGGCTGTTAAAGCCTCAAACTATAGAGTTGATGGCGAGCAATAAAGTGGGAGATTTATTTAATGCCATGCCAGGGGTTAGTGAGCAAGGGTTTGGTTACACCGTGGCCACTACTGAGGAATCTAACGAGCGGCGTTCAAAGGGAGCATTTGGTTGGGGTGGTGCGTTAGGGACGCGTTCTTGGAGTGACCCGGCGGAAGAACTCACTGGAGTCATCATGATTCAGCAACCAGTGCCAGCGGTCCAGAGAGATTTCGAGGACGCGGTACACCAGGCGCTTATAGACTAGCGACAAATCTTTAGGAGTGCTGATAGTTTTACTAAACTATAGGCACCCGTTCCATTGACGCTTGAGCTGTCCCTTTCTTTTTTATTACTTTGCTTTCAGTGCTGAGATTGAGAGCTTCAGTGGACTTCTTAATAGTTAAAAATTAGATAAATTTAGACAACAGAGGAACTGCACATGGGGAAAATACTTATCAACTGCCTGTCTCTGATATTACTGATAAGTGTTAATTTCGCTCTTGCGCAATCAATTGACACAGAGCGAGGAGAATTATCCTTGACTGTTCCGGCGGGCTATGAAGCCTCAACTCCTGCCCCCCTAGTTCTACTGCTACATGGCTATGGCAAAAGCTCAGGAATTGAGCAGGACGCTTACATGAAATTTAGCGCACTGGCGACTAACTATGGGTACTTGTTCGCTGCACCTAATGGTCAGCGAGAAACTCAAGGTAATCAGGCGTGGTTTTGGAATGCTTCTGATGCATGCTGTAATTTCCAGGGTAGTCAAGTAAGCGATGTGGATTACTTAATGACTATTATTAGCAAAATAAAGTCCCAATATAATGTTGATGGTAATCGCGTGTATTTAATCGGCCACTCAAATGGTGGCTTCATGGCGTATCGAGCAGCCCTTGAAAATTCTCAGAAAATTGCCGCAATCGCGAGTTTAACGGGAGCCGGCGCTACGAAAGCGGGTCCTGCACCTTCAAACTCCGTTCATATACTTCATATTCACGGTACTGCTGATAATGCCATTTCTTATGAAGGGGGCGCACTTAGAGGGAATACTTATCCAAGTGCTGTTGAAACAGTTGAGCGCTGGGCTGGTTATAATGGTTGCGACATCTATGGATCTGAGGTCGCGCAGCTTGATCTTGATCGTAATTTGCCAGGCCTAGACTCGATCGTTGTTCGCTATGATAGTAACTGCAGAGCCGGCGGTTCAGCTGAATTATGGACCATCACTGATGGCGCTCATATTCCTGCTCTTTCGGACTCATTCAGCGCTACTGTTGTGGAATGGTTGATGGCACATCCGAAAATTTGATTTTTGAAAAATCAATGGATTCATTAACAAATCGTTCCCATATAACTATCGCGTTAAACAACTCAGATCACAGTTAATGCCTACTATTCGTATCTACAATCACACTTGATTGGATAGGGTGGAAATGCCTATCCCCCTGCTTAGGCATCATGTGCACTAAACGCGCGTCGACAGGTACTCATCTATCGATAAGGGTACGCAGGCCCTGGTTTCAAAAACAATCGTAACTAGAAAAAACGAGAAATTTCAGAATCGGAATTGGAGTAAAGTTGCAATCAACTTTACTTAGTTTGATGGTCAGAACACGACTTTGGTAAACTACAGAATGTGATGGATGCGTTATTGACATCTAGCATTGAGTTTGTTCGTCTGCTAATTGCCCTTGTTGAATTGAATGAGAACTATAGGGCAAGATCTAGGACTGGGTAGCGTAGACTTTGGTGTCCTCATCTATGAAAAATAGTAATGAATTGGACTGGAGCCATAGCTGCGTCCATGACAAACGCATAGGAGCGCCCCAGTGCATCGAACAACCTATCGCTGACATGCACCTTTCACTCCGCATATTTAATCAAGTTTATTTCACTTCATCGCATGGTCCTAATTTCGTCCACCAGTAGCGTGAGGACTATTGCAAGACGGCCACGACGCTGTATCCTAGTGCTAGAGAAAAAGTCTACACAGGTTATGCTCCCAATCAATTCCTATACCTCATTACAAAAATCCGTACTGGTCATGGTGCTACTAAACGCACTCTCTGTGCCCATTATGCTGTCGTCAGTCAATGTGGCACTACCCCATATTGCAGCTGACCTCGAGCTTTCAGCTCTTAGTGTAAGCTGGATACCCACTGCCTTTTTAATGGCAAGCGCGATGTTTATTCTCGTCTTTGGCCGTCTTGCGGACATGTTCGGCCGTAAAAAAATATTTCTCATTGGCGCTGTGTCTGTAGTGTTCGCTTCGATTCTCGCCTCGCTAGCAACGGGTGCTGTCAGCTTGATAGGAGCCAGATTTTTACAAGGCGTTGGCGCTGCCATGCTTTATGCGACGCAAATGGCTATTGTATCCTCTGTGTTTCCACTGGCCACTCGCGGGCGTGTGATTGGTCTCGTTATTTCGTTCATCTATATCGGCTTAGCGAGTGGGCCATTATTTGGCGGGATCATAGTCGATCAGATTGGCTGGAGAATAAATTTCCTCCTACAGATCCCGCTGGCAATTTTAGTGTTCTGCATTGGAATGTATAAAGTAGAAGGCGACTGGGCTGCAGATGAAAGAGGAGTATTCGATTTTACTGGAGCGCTGATTTATTGTTCGGCGATATTCATTATCTGCACTGGGGCCTCATTTCTGCCAAGCTCAACCGGTTATGTATTAATGGTTGCCGGGCTCATCGGCGTCGGCATTTTCTTTCGGCAGGCTAGATCAAGCAACCATCCACTTCTCGATGTAAATCTCTTCTTTACCAATAGAACCTTCACTTTCTCCGCTCTCGCTTCGCTTATTATGTACAGCGCAACCTTCATGAATGTAGTTTTGCTGAGCTTATACCTGCAATATCTTAAAGGTCTGTCGCCATCTGCAGCCGGCCTAATAATGATGATTCAACCGCTCACAATGGCAGTTTTTTCGCCCCTTATGGGCAAACTTTCTGACAGCATTGAGCCGCGGATTCTTTCGTCTGCGGGGATGTTCGTTACCGCTATGGGACTAGTACTACTAGGCATGTTGAACAGCAATTCTCAGACCTCCAATATCGCAATAGCGCTGGTAGTGACTGGCCTCGGTTTCAGCCTGTTTTCTTCGCCTAATGTGAACGCCATAATGAGCTCAGTGTCCAGAAAGCATTTAGGTGCAGCTGCTGCCGCCGTCTCGACAACGCGCATACTGGGTCAATTGTTTAGCATGGTATTAATAACACTGATAATGGCCCTAACTTTTGGTGCTACCCAAATCGAACCTGCTAATTATTTCGAATTGGAGAAGACTATACGGTTCAGTTTTTATTTAGCTGCGGGTTTGTGCGTACCCGGGCTTTTCTTGTCGGCAGTACGCGGCACAATTCATTCGAGGCAGTAGCGATTGATGACTGAAAGACGAGAGCATAGTTATGGTTGTTGGTCTTCGTCTCTTACAGCGGAGGGCGTCAATCTCGATTCGGGAGAGATGAATTTTTTAAGAGCGGATTCCAACGGAGTCTGTTTTGTCAACTCTGTAAATGGCGAAAAGGATAAGCAAGCTGTTTGGCATCTCTCTTCTCAGGGAGAACTGAATCAACTTTCGCCGATTCGCTTTAACGTAAGGAGTCGAGTTCACGAATACGGAGGCGTCCCTTACTGCGTTCATGACAACATTCTATGGTTCTGCAACCTCGCCGACCAGGCTATTTATACACAAGAACTCTCCGTAGATAGAAAGCCCCTGTCTTCGGATTTAGCGGAGGCCAAAGCATTCACTCCCGTGGAGCCGTCGATCGCCGGCAAGGTTCGATATGCAGATTTCTTGATAGATCCGAATTTCAATCGTTTAATTGGTGTTCGCGAAGATCATCGCCTCTCCGAGCCAGTCAACTTTGATGCCAACAGCGTCATCAATACTCTGGTGTCAATAGACTTAGACACGGGGGGTGAAGGTGAGATCCTATACGCAGGCTCAGATTTCGTTTCATCTCCAAGATTGTCGCCCGATGGTAAGACCTTAGTTTGGCAGACATGGTCGCACCCGAATATGCCGTGGGATAATACTGAAATAAGGATTGCTAATTTCGATGCTGAAGGCAAACTGACAAAAATAAGACAAATTCACCAGCCTCGAAGAGGCTCGCTAGTCCAACCTCTTTTCGACAAAAAGGGTCAGCTGTATTTTATTTCCGATTGGTCTGATTGGTGGAATCTATACCGAGTCAGTACCGAGGAATTAGAGACCACATGTAAGGCGGTAGCTATTTACCCTCTAAAAGCAGATTTTGCTCCTCCTCAATGGCTACTTGGTCATCGTAACTACGTACTATTAGACGATGAATCCATACTTGTGAGTTTTACTCAGGATAGTCAGTGGCAATTGGGTTTGTTGCGAAAAATGTCACGTGATGCTTGGGAAATGCAGAGCATAGCGGTTGAGTATGGTCAGATTGAAAACATTTGCGGGAATGCTGAAACACAGTTTTTTTCTGCTGCTACTGCTAATCAAGAAAACGCTATTCACTGCATGCAGTTAAAAAAGGGGGGCAGACTCTCGAGCTTTTTTATCGAACGGATTTCGCCTAGCGGAGATTCTGAAGTAGCCACTTCTGAATTCTCTAGGGCTCGAACAATATCTTTTAAAACTGAGAGCGGTGAATTCGCTTATGCGAATTTTTATCCGCCTTGTAGTTCACAATACAAGGGCTTAGTCGGCTCTCTGCCCCCGTTAATAGTCAGCGTGCATGGCGGCCCCACGAGTAGTGCCAAGACCTCTTTGAACCTAAAGCTACAATTTTGGACCAACAGAGGCTTCGCAGTCATCGATATCAATCATCGAGGCAGTACCGGATTTGGACGAAAATTTCGTAACAGCCTTTACCCTAACTGGGGACTATTCGACCTTCAGGACATTGAATCGGCAGTGCGCCACGTGATCGACAAAGGCTTGGTTGACCCCGCAAAAGTGGCTATTCGTGGCGGCAGTGCAGGAGGCTATTCGGTGATGGCCGCCTTAAGCAAAAGCAGCCTATTTGCCGCTGGGGTTAGTTACTACGGAGTAAGTGATTTGGAGGTCCTAACTCAGGGTACGCACAAATTTGAGTCTCGTTATCTCGATCAATTAATTGGCCCTTACCCAGAGGCTCGAGATGTTTATCTGGCACGATCGCCAATCTACAACATCGACAAAATCAACTCCCCGCTCATGTTATTGCAAGGCCTGGAAGACAAAGTAGTTCCTTCAGATCAGGCGGAAGGTATTCGCAAAAAATTGAAGCAGAAGGGCGTCGATGTCCGTTACATTCCTTTCGCGGGTGAGGGTCATGGCTTCAGGCAATTACAAAATCAGGTGTTAGCGCTAGACTCTGAGCTAAGTTTTTATCGAGAAGTATTAAAATTGGGCTGCACTTAGTAAGGATGACAAGTTTTATCAAAGGCCTAATTTTCTTATATATTTCAACAACTAAATCAATTTATCATGCTCAATTAGCTGCTGACGGCTTCACAAGCGATGACTATATCCGTTCAATGTGTAAAAACCTACAAAACGACTCCAAAGACGGTGGTTCTTGTCCGTGTTTCCTGATACTCTCAGGATCGTTGGACTTAAAGAAATCTTAATTTAACTGTTTAAAAAGCTTGGAGAGTAACGTTATGTGGACTAAACCTTCTTATCAAGATATGCGTCTCGGTTTCGAAATCACTATGTACTTTAAGACTCGCTAAGAAGAAAAATTTTCTTAAAAAGCGAGGCTAAATGGTTTCGGCTTGTATTTAGCCAGCTAGAGTTTTAAGTTAGGTTAAATTACTAGCTAGTGTCGAAAAGACGCCGGATTTAGTCCGGCGTTTTTTTTGATCTACTTTCCGGTCAGATCGAGAGTTACTGTCATCCATTCACCCTTTAATGATGGAAACTATTCATGTTTGTAAGAGTTTTAGGTTCAGCAGCGGGCGGTGGTTTCCCGCAGTGGAACTGCAATTGCCCGAATTGCTACGGAGTGCGCAACAAGACTATCAATGCAGTATCAAGAACCCAATCATCTATTGCAGTCAGCGCCGATGGCATCGATTGGGTGCTATTTAACACTTCTCCAGACCTTCTCGCACAACTCGCCGCCTTTCCAATATTGCAGCCCGCGCGCACGCTCAGAGACACGGCTATTAAGGCCATTGTCTATCTGGATAGCCAGATAGACCATACAACCGGCTTGTTGATGTTGCGCGAAGGCTGTCCACACGAAGTTTATTGCACCGATATGGTCTATGAAGACTTGAGCACTGGTTTCCCCTTGTTTACCATGTTGAAGCATTGGAATGGGGGAGTTAATCGGCACTCGATTCCTTTAGATGGAAGAAGTTTCAATATTGCCGGCATTAGCGGCTTGAGTTTCACCGCCATCCCAGTTACCGGCAAGGCCCCGCCGTATTCACCCCACCGTAACGACGCGCACATAGGCGATAATATCGGCATTAAAGTAACAGATGAGAGTAACGGCAAGAATCTTTTCTATTCCCCCGGACTAGGTGATTTAACTGATCAGACTCGGCAACTCATGAGAGAAGCCGATTGCCTGCTAGTGGACGGCACATTTTGGCAAGAAGACGAAATGCTGACGACGGGTGTCGGCGATAAAAGAGCAAAAGACATGGGCCATTTACCACAATCAGGTGAGAATGGCATGATCAATGTTTTGAAGGCCATGGACAAACCGAGAAAGATCCTGATTCATATAAATAACACTAATCCCATACTCGATGAGGACTCCGAGCAGAGGAAAATTTTGGCTAGTGAAGGAATTGAGGTCTCGTTTGATGGCATGAATGTACAGTTGTAGCTATCAAACGTTAATCATTAAACGGATCATTACTGAAGAGAGTTACTTATACCCTATGAGCGAGTTCAGCCTTGAGACAATGTCATTTAAATTGAACCCTCGATATCAATTTCAATGGGAGGAAGCGCAGCAGTGCCATGTTCTGCTTTATCCCGAAGGATTAGTAAAGCTAAGTGACAGCGCAACTGCGATTCTGCAGCGTTGCCAACAACCAACCACCACGACCAGACTTTTAGATGAACTCGAGAAGGCATTTCCTGGAGCTAAAGGCTTGGAGGATGACGTCAAGGAATTTTTAGCGGATGCTCAAAAGCAACTCTGGATAGTGAAGGTAAGAGACTAAATTATGGAAAGTGCGACTACTTATATTCCTATGTGGCTGCTAGCT
>ENA-ORDA01002914-ORDA01002914.1-marine-metagenome-genome-assembly--contig:-NODE-2914-length-12475-cov-3.011534_pt1 | contig 12475 bp, 10 predicted proteins | sample MGYA00237778_ERZ508506 | MGnify/ENA primary metagenome ERZ508506 (study PRJEB26177, sample SAMN06267891) | marine metagenome | isolation source: Monterey Bay, California, USA | place: Pacific...
GAACAATTATTTTCAGAGCAAGTGCCTGAAGCATTTCAATATTTAATCAATGCAAAAAACGTGCTACTCAGCCCTCATGTTGCAGGGTGGACTTCAGAAAGCTACGAGAAACTTGCACAAACGATTGTCAATAAAATTAAAGAAAAATTTTATTAAATTTATACTTCTAACCATCATCAAAAATATAAAACGATGAAATACGAAGCAGATTCCCCGGAAGCATATATTAATCAACTCCCTGAAGCGCGGCAAGTGGTGATTAAGAAATTACGGGCCATTATCCAGAAAAATTTACCTAAAGGATTTGAAGAATGCATCAATTACAACATGATTGGGTATGTAGTTCCTCACAGCACCTATCCAGATGGATATCATTGTAACCCAAAAACCCCGCTGCCTTTTATGAATGTTGCTTCACAGAAAAACTTTGTAGCGATTTATCATTCAGGAATCTACGCGAAAAAAGAATTATTTAATTGGTTTGTAGCGGAATACCCAAAGCACACGAAAAGAAAATTAGATATGGGGAAAAGTTGTGTTCGATTTAAAAAAATGGACGACATCCCTTTTGAATTAATTGGTGAGTTGTGTCAAAAAATGACGGTCAGAGAATGGATAAAAACTTATGAATCAGTTATTAAAAACAAATAATATGAAAAAAAGAGTGATTGGAATTGGGGGATTATTCTTTAAAAGTGAAGATCCAAAAGCATCCAAAGAATGGTATCAAAAACATCTTGGTTTTACTACTGATGAATACGGAGCTACGTTTTGGTGGAAAGATAAGAAAGGAAAAGACGCCTCAACACAGTGGAGTCCTTTTGGAAAAAAGACCGATTATTTTGAACCTTCTAAAAAGGACTTTATGTTTAATTATCGGGTTGAGAATCTGATAGAACTGCTTGCTGTTTTAAGAACAGAAGGAATTACAATTGTAGGAGAAATGCAAGAATTCGATTATGGAAAGTTTGCGTGGATCTTAGATAATGAGGGCAATAAAATTGAACTTTGGGAACCAATTGACAGTGCTTTTTTGTAGATTTATAAAATTAATAACTGTGGAAATAATAGATAAAACAGAAATACAATAGCCAAAAAAAGAAAGTAAACGAGTTTTAGCAGGTATCTTAGCGATTCTTTTAAGTCCTTTCCGCATCAATAAATTTGTTTTATGCATAGCATTGAGGGCTTCATTTTTCTGAAAATTAACCTTATTACTTGTGGAGTTGAAACAAGTATAATTAGCTAGATTGAGGGTATTATTTATCACTCGAAATCTGATGAAGCATTCATTAACAACCACCAAGTAAACAAAAAAACTTGGCTTTAAAAATCTCAATTCATGAAAATTTTTTCTAATTACCCAGTAGAAGTATTAACCCTACTTTTTTTAATTGTTACTTTTTTACAATCCGGAATTGACAAATTAACAGATTGGAATGGAAATTTGTCTTTTATAAAAGGACATTTTAAAAATTCTCCTTTAAAAAATACGGTGCCTCTTTTACTTGCAATTGTTCTAATTGTGGAAATAGCGGCAAGTATTTTTATGCTTATAGGTGTTTATCAATTGTACACATCGGAATTAAAAGAGATGGCAGCTTTAGGTGTCGCATTTTCTGCTGTTAGTTTAATCTTTCTTTTAATCGGACAGCGTCTTGCAAAAGATTACGCAGGAGCGATGACCTTAGCGGTCTACTTTATCATCTGCCTCTTTGGGCTATATCTACTAAATAAGTAAAATTGATACTTAAAAAATATCTATCACTTATATCTATTAAAAAACACCCTCAAAACATGCGTTTTAAGGGTGTTTTATTTTTATCTGTATTACTTTCTTTTAAAAGAAATAAAAGCGACTTAAAAGCCTATTGAATTCAATTTTAGTTGTTTTTAAGTACATAAATTAGAGAAGAATACTCTGAGCTCTTTTTTGCTTTCCTATTGGATTGAAATCCGACCCAAAACGATTTTAAAATATTCATTTTTCCGTTTTTATATTTTTCGCTTAAAAGGGAAACATAGTACGCGTCAAATTTCATTGGAATTTCTCTAATTAAATTCAAAGAAACAAGCGAAAATATTTTTTGGATGCTTGTTTGAGAGAAATGCCACAAATGTCTTGGCACATCAAAAGCAGCCCAAAAAGCACCATAATAGGTTGCATCAAAACTTTTATAGTTTGGAACCGCAATTAAAAGTGTTCCGTTTTCTTTCAACAAATCTTTTAAACTTTGCGTGTACGCTTCTAGATTTTCAACATGTTCTAAAACATGCCAAAGAGTAATAACATCAAACTTTTGTCCTTTAAAAAAAGAGAGGTCTTTTTCTAATGAAATAGTTTTATTTTTCGCAATTTCACGCGCCTTAAAACTAGGCTCTACACCCGCAACTTTCCAATGATTTTTTTTACATGCTTGAAGAAAATCGCCCGTTCCTGCACCAATATCTAAAACGGTTTTTTCTTCTGTTAAAAAAGAATCTAACAGCATCACCTTTCTCTTTAATGTGTGTCTTTTTACAATTTGATATACCTTGTCGAAAAGAGACTTTTTAGCATCGGTGTGTGAAATATAATCTTCACTTTGATAATATTTTTCTAAATTTGAGGGCACAGGAGAAGTTACCAAAAGGTCGAATTCTTGGTTTTTCATTACTTCGTATCGCTCTCCAGAAACAGTGTGATCTTTACAGTTTAAAAAAGGTTTTAAGTTTTTTTTAAGACAACTTTTTTTCAACATAATCGTAAAATTATCATAGATGTTCCACGGGGAACATTCCATGTTTTTTATTATTTTTACCTCCCCATATATACCAACAACACAGAAATGTCACTTGGCGAAACACCACTAATTCTACTTGCTTGTGAAATGGATGTAGGTTGTATTTTCATTAATTTCTCTCGCGCTTCAAAAGAAATAGATTGTACTTTTTGGTAATTAAATGTAGCTGGAATCATTACGTTTTCCAAACGGTTTAATTTATCTGCATTGTTTTTTTCTTTCTCAATATAACCTGCATACTTTAAATGAATCTCTACCTGCTCTATCGCATCAGCGCCGATAGCATGTGTCGTAACAAAATCATTTAACTTATCGATAACCATGAAATCAGAAAAAGACAATTGAGGTCTTGCTGCTATTTTAAAAAGCTTCATAGACTGATTTACGAGCGCCAATCCTTTTGCTTCAAGGATAGGATTTACTTCTGATTCTTTGACACTGGTAACCTCTAAAAATTTAATCAATAGGGCTGTTTTTTCTCTTTTTTCGACAACAAGATCTAAGCGTTCCTGAGAAGCTAAACCCAATGCGTGTGCAATCGGCGTTAATCTTAAATCGGCATTATCTTGACGTAAAAGTGTTCTGTATTCTGCACGAGAGGTAAACATCCTATACGGCTCTTCGGTTCCTTTTGTAATTAAATCATCGATTAAAACACCGATATAGGCTTCATTTCTTTTTAGGATAAAAGGTGTTTTTCCTTGCACCTTGTGCGCTGCATTAACACCCGCCATTAATCCTTGTGCCGCTGCTTCTTCATAACCAGTAGTCCCGTTAATTTGCCCTGCAAAGAATAAATTCTTAACCAGCTTTGTTTCCAAAGAATGTGTCAATTGTGTTGGTGGAAAATAATCATATTCAATAGCATATCCATATCTTAAAAATTTCACCTCTTCAAAACCTGCAATCGAACGAATTGCTTTGTCTTGAATATCTTCTGGTAAAGAGGTTGAAAATCCATTCACATAAATTTCTACTGTGGTCCAACCTTCGGGTTCAACAAAAACTTGGTGTCGTTCTTTAGTGGCAAAACGATCTATTTTATCCTCTACAGAGGGACAATATCTTGGTCCTGTAGACTGAATTCTTCCATTGAACATAGGTGAACGATCAAAACCTTCACGCAACAAATCATGCACTTTCGAATTGGTATAAGTTAAATAACAAGAACGTTGTTTCACCAACGGTTTTGTGGTTGGTAAATACGAGAATTTTTCCGGAGAATCATCACCTGGTTGTTCAGTCATTTTAGAAAAGTCTAACGATCGACTATCCACTCTTGGCGGAGTTCCGGTTTTCATTCTTCCCGACTCAAACCCTTTAGCGATCAAATCTTCTGTAATTCCTGTAGAGGCACCTTCACCTGCTCTTCCACCTCCAAATGTTTTTTCACCAATATGAATCAACCCATTTAAAAAAGTTCCTGCGGTAATGATGACTGTTTTGGCTTTTATCTCTAAGCCTAAAGCGGTTTTCACCCCAATGATTGTATCTCCATCAAACAACAATCCATTTACAGAATCTTGATAAAAATCTAAATTGGTAGTTTGCTCTAACATCGTTCTCCAACACTCAGCAAATTGCATTCGATCAGACTGCGCTCTTGGACTCCACATTGCAGGTCCTTTCGACTTGTTTAGCATTTTAAACTGAATTGCCGTCTTGTCGGTAACAATTGCGCTATAACCTCCTAAAGCATCAATTTCTCGAACAATTTGTCCTTTCGCAATTCCACCCATGGCAGGATTGCAACTCATTTGTGCAATGTTCTGTAAATTCATGGTAATTAGCAGAGTATGCGCACCCATATTAGCACTTGCTGCTGCTGCCTCGCTTCCTGCGTGACCACCACCAACTACAATGACATCAAATACTGTTGAAAATAAACTCATTTTATTGTTTCACGTGGAACTTATTAATTAAACAACTGACTATCATATACTTAGAATAGAAATTGATAAATCTTCTTCAAGTGTCATTGCTTTTTTATCTGCTGGGTCTTTATCCTTAAAACCTAGGTAATGCAACACACCATGAATCATAACTCGATGTAATTCTTCAAGAAACGAGACCTTAAAATCTTCTGCATTGTCAGCAACTCTTTCAATGGAGATATAAATATCTCCACTTATAATTTTACCGATGGTGTTGTCAAAACTTATCACATCTGTAAGAGTATCATGCTGTAAAAAATCAACATTTAATTTATGTAAATATACATCATCACAAAAAATATAGTTGATTTCCCCTAAGGTAAAACCATGGTTTGAAATTACTGTTTCAACCCATTTTTCGTACGTTGTCTCCGTTTCCAAGACAAAAGGAGTTTCATAATTAAAAGTGATCATTCAATGCTATTTGTTTGTTTTAAAAAAACGTCGCTTTTTCATGAGCATCGTAAACAAAAACAGTCTTCCAAAAAACAACTTGTTTCCATCCTACTGCTTTTGCTTGGGTTCTGTAAAGTACTCACGAACCTTCTTTTTAAAATTTTGTTGCAAAGGTAAGGATTGTCTATTTAAAATCTCTGTTTGATTGTAAAACAACTTCTTAAACTCCAATTCCTTCTTCTTGTTTGTTTGCATTTGCACTCGATTGGCTGAAGATTTCCTTTTGTTTTCCCAGCCTTGTTCTAGGGCAGCCTTGTCTAGTTTTAACAACTCATGGTCTAACTGCTGCATTTTTTGAAGGGTCTGCGAATTAAATCCTTTTACTAAAATTTCATTCTCTAACTCCTTCATGGTTTTCAATACTTTTTTGGCAGGGAGGTTTCCATTGGGTGCATTTCTTTCATTGTCTTTTATCGCATCCTCTAATTGTTGCCGAAGTAGCTGTTGTTCTTTAAATATTTGATACAACGCTCCATCCAAATCTTCGTTCTGTGACCCCGAGAAACCAGTATTTCCTTTTGTGCCATTTTCTCCTGTTTTTCCCTTTTGACCTTTTTTACCTGGCGCTCCTTTTTCACCCGGTTTTTTGGCGCCTTCTTTCCCTTTCTTTTCTCCGGGCTTGGATCCACTTTTCATGCCTTCTTTCATCTTTTCTGAAAGCGCTCCTTGTTTTTTTATAATGTCAGGCAAACTAAAACCAGAACTCTTTCCTTTGCCTTTGCCCAATTTCATAGACATCGACTTTTTCATGTTTGTAAGTATATTGCTTAAATAATCTGCTAAGTTATTTGTGGCAGTCATCACATAACGTTGATTGGAGACTCCATCAGGAAACCTGTTTTCACTAAAATTTTCTAAGGTTTGCGCTAAATTATAATGTGCAGTTGAAAGATCGTCTTGAATTTTAGTGGAAATTTTTGGAAGGCGCATCGACAATACATACAAACTATCGTCAATATGCTCAAAATAGGTTTTAAGCTCATTTTGTTTTTTAAGTGAGGTCCCAAAACCCGGATGGGCTGTTGAAATTTCATCAAACCGATTCATTAAATGCTCTTGTTTGAATGAAAAAGTCACCAAGTTTTCTAAAATTTTACGCAGATCATCCAAGTTTTCCTCCATAGAATCCATTTCCATCTCCATCATTGCTTGTTGCATTTTGGCGCTCATTTCTTTCATTTTTTGAGCGGCTTTCTGTTGGCTTTTCTTTGCTGCAGCGGGTGCTTTTTTAGAAAGTTTTTCTTCTGATTTTTGGAGCGCTTCTTTGACCGCTTCTTTTTCATCTTCGGTATCCGGAAGGCCCAAAGGTTCTTTTAGCTTGTCATTGTCTTTTGATAGGGTTTCTAATTCTTTTTGGAGCGATTCAAAGGCTTTTTTAATTTCTTTTTGATGTACTAAAGTGCTGTCGTTCTTTTTTGCTAAGGCTTCTTGTTCTTTTGACAATGCTTCCAATTGATTGGCAATTTGCATGGCTTTTTGTTCTACATAGAAACGCTTTACAAGTTCTAATGTTCTTTCTAAACTTCGTTCTTGCTGTTTGTTTTGCTCCGCCAATTCTTTTGCTTTTTTAAGAAAATCTTCTTTGTTTAATTTCTGAGCAATTTTTGCAATTTCATCAAGGGTTTTTTGTTGTTTCTCTAATTTCGTTAATTCTTCAACGCGCTTTTTTAATGCTTCTTTTTTCTCTTGAAGCCCTTCACTTTGTGCTTTCTTTTCTCCTAAGTTTTCTTGCAGCTTTTCGGTTTGACGTTGGAGTCGTTTTTTATATTCTTGTTGGCGCTTTATGAAAGATTGTACTTTTTTCTGATCGCTCCAACTTCCTTTTTTCTTGCGTTGAATTTCTTGCTGAATTTTCTCAAACTCCTTTTGCTGATTTTGATTTTCTGAAATGTTCTTTTCAAGATTGTTGATTGTGTTTTTTTGTTCCGACAACAATTCTTCTTCTATTTCAGTGGCAGTTTTTTGTCGGTATTGAAACGTTTCCGATTTGGTTTTTTTACTTCCATTGAAGCCATCATTGTCAAAAACCTGAAAAAAGAGCTCGTAATTCACTCCTGTTTGTAGGTTTAAACCTTCTGGGAATTGATAGTAAAAAGACTGTATGTTTTCTTTGTTAATTGTAAAATCGAGACTTTGTTGGTTTTCTGAATTCGCTTTGTCGTAATACACCAATTGTAATTTTTGGAACCCATAATCATCGGAAATTTGTCCTGCAAATTGAGCAGTTCCGCGGGAGATACTATCAATATTGGTAACTACTTGAATTGTAGGGAATTCATCTTTGACAACATCGAGTGAAAACTGCAATTGCTCGTAATCTTTTAATGGACTGTTGGAAGAAGTAATTGCATAAGAAATCGGTTTTACAATTTGTCTTTTAAACACAAAATCTGCCTCTGAAATGGCCGTAAAAAAACTTCTTTTTTCTGCTGTAATAAAAGAAACGGTATCTGTTGCTGCTGCTTTTACATTCCATTGTACTCGGGTACCTTCTGGTAAAATATGATTTCCTGTATTCTGAATGGTTTCGTTTTTCCTCCCCAAGTAATTTGGATAGGTTAGTTCCATAAACACATTTAAAATCGTTGGGGTTTTCACCACTTCTAAGATGTAGTTTAAAGATTGCACTCCGTTGGCTGTTAGATAAAAAGTAAGGGGGGTTTCTACTTGTGAAAAAATGTGCACAAACGAAGCTGCGTCTTGTTTTTGGAGCGTGTATTCTTGTTGTTGAAACACAATTTTAACTTCCTCTGGGCGAACACTTCCTTTTGTTTTTACGCGAACGGTAAATGGTTTTCCTTGTATTCCTTTTAACGAATCGTTTACAATGTAAAAAGCAAAGGGTGCGGGAGGTGTAAAGGCTTTTCTATGGTTTACAACACGATCGAAACTTTGGGTTAGTGCGGCAGTCTTCCCTGAAAAGAAGGTAATAATTCCTATAATAAGCGGAAGAATCGCATACTTTAAATACTTTTTATTTTTAGTGAAATCAACGGCTTTTATAAAAGGGATGGGCTGAATTTCGGCTGCTTTTTGTACGATGCTTGCTGATAGTAAATCCGAGGGATTCGGGTTTTCTTTCAGTTGTAAAATATTTAGGAGTTTGTCTTGAATTTCTGGAAAATGGTTTCCGATAATTCTGGAAGATTCTTGGAAAGAAATTCCTTTTTGCAAACCGATCAATTTTAATATCGGTTTTAAAATAAGTTGCAACAACAAATATCCTACTCCAAAAATAAAAAACCAAAACAAGACGGTTCTTGAAAATGGTTGCAACCACAAAAAAGATTCGATAAATAGAGTTACAAAAAAGTAAATGCATCCTAAAGAGAAAAATAAAATGACTCCTTTTAGCAATTCGTTTCTGTAATATTTACGTGTAAAATGCCGTAATTTCTCCGTTATTATCTGATAGCCTTCCATAATGAACGAATAAAAATACTGCTTTTAAGGAAATGAACCTCATAATAATTGTTAAAAGACCCGTAAGGTCATGATGAGAACGACTGAAGACTTAAGGTAGTGAATTGGTTTTGAAGCAAGAGCAAAAATTTGATATGTTTTCGCTTGCGCTGTAAAAATAAATTGAAGTTAACCCCTAGTTTTATTAGATCTCAATTGCTAAAATCGTTTTCTATACGATCTCTTTTTTATTCCTATGGGTAGGGTTACGAGCGAGACATCACACTGTTTCTCTCCCTTATTTTCAATACTGTATCACAAGTTTTTTAGTTATGTTTTTCACTCCATTTGAAAGATGTAAAATATAGATTCCGCTGTTCATTGAACTTACATTGATTTGCTCAAAAATTCGATTTGTTTGTTTTTTAAAGACTAAACTTCCTTTAAAGTCAAACAGTTTTATATGAAAATTAAATTCTTTTTGATCCTCTGTAAGCTGATTGAGGTTGATATATGCCGTTTCTCTTGCTGGGTTTGAGAATAACACTGCTTTACCATCTAAAACTAATCTGTTTCATTTTCTATTCTTAAAAACGCTTAAAAGTCCTATTTTTTCTTTGTGGGAACCTCACTTCTCTTCCAATAAAAAAGTATCTTTGCGGCATCCAAAAACCAAAAAAATGGAATCTAATGTTCGTGTTCGTTTTGCACCAAGTCCCACAGGACCTTTACATATTGGTGGTGTAAGAACTGCGCTATTTAATTATTTATTTGCTAAAAAGCACAACGGTACTTTTATTTTACGGATTGAAGACACAGACCAGACCCGTTATGTGGCCAATGCAGAACAGTACATTATAGATGCAATGGATTGGTGCAACATTCCTTTTGATGAAGCTCCTGGAAAAAATGAAAAATTTGGACCTTATCGACAATCTGAACGAAAAGAGCTCTATAAAAAACACGTCGAAGTGCTGTTACAATCGGGGTGGGCATACTATGCTTTTGACACTGCAGAACAATTGGATGCAGAAAGAAAAGGACATGAAGAAAAGGGAAAAACCTTTATTTATAACTGGCACAACCGAGAAAAAGGACGTTTGGTAAACTCCTTGGTATTGACAGACGAAGAGGTACAAAAACGAATTAATCGTGGTGATAAATATGTCGTTCGTTTCAAATCTCCACAAAACGAAACCCTTGTTATGCAAGATGAGATTCGCGGTGAAATTAAAATTGACACCAATGTGTTGGATGACAAAATTTTGTTTAAATCGGACGGGATGCCTACCTATCATTTGGCAAATATTGTAGACGATCATTTTATGGAAATCTCTCACGTTATTAGAGGTGAAGAATGGTTGCCGTCTATGGCATTACATGTTTTATTGTACCGCGCTTTCAATTGGAGCGCACCGAAATTTGCACACTTGCCTTTGATTTTAAAACCGGTTGGTAAAGGGAAATTAAGTAAGCGTGACGGAGATAAATTAGGGTTTCCAGTGTTTCCATTAGAATATAACAATGAACAAACGGGAGACAGTTCTCGAGGTTATAAAGAGGACGGCTACTTTGCAGATGCGTTTGTAAACATGTTGGCCTTATTGGGATGGAATCCAGGAACCGAACAAGAAATTTTTTCTTTGGAACAATTGGTCCAGGAATTTGACTTAAAGAGAGTGAGTAAATCAGGTGCAAAATTTAGCCCAGAGAAAACCAATTGGTTCAACCAACAATACATGCAAAAGAAAGACGATGCCGCTCTAACAGCATTGTTTATTCCGATATTAACAGCAATAGGAATTTCTTCAGAGAAAGAATATGTTCAGAAAGTAGTAACCGCGATTAAAGAACGTGCTGTTTTTGTGGAGGATTTTTGGGGATTGTCTGATTTTTATTTTCAGGATCCAACAACGTACGATGCAAAAGCTACTAAGAAAAATTGGAAAGAAGGTACTGCTGATTTAATGAATGAATTACTGGTTGTTTTAGAAGAGATTCATTTGTTTACCTCTGAAAATACTGAAACAGTGATTAAAGAGTGGATTACGTCCAAAGAAATTGGTTTTGGAAAAGTAATGCAACCGCTTCGATTGAGTTTGGTAGGGGCTTTAAAAGGCCCTCATTTGTTTGATATTATTGAAATGATTGGTAAAAAAGCCTGCATTAAAAGAATTGAAAACGCCATCGATTTTCATCAATAAAAAAGAAATTTATATTTTTTTATAGAAAGACCACTACACGCTGTTGGTGGTTTTTTTTGTCTAAAAGTGTAACATTCTATAAAAAATTCGTCTTGTAATTAGGTACTTAAATCGGTATCTTTACAAGAAATTAATTATTCACCTTTTAAAAAAAACTATGAATTTAATTCCACTTATTATAATCGGCTCCATTATCTTTTTTCTTTTCTCAGCTATTTTTACCGTCAAACAACAAACGGCAGCAGTGATAGAAACTTTTGGAAAATTTAGTAGTATTCGTCAATCTGGATTTCAATTAAAAATACCTGGAATTCAAAGAATTGCAGGAAAATTGAGTTTAAAAATTCAACAATTAGATGTTATTATTGAAACGAAAACAAAGGATGATGTTTTTGTAAAATTAAAAGTTTCAGTACAATACAAAGTAATTAAAAATAAAGTAGAAGATGCTTTCTATAAATTAGATTATCCAAACGATCAAATTACTTCCTATGTTTTTGATGTGGTAAGAGCAGAAGTTCCTAAGATGATTTTGGACGATGTTTTCTTACGGAAAGATGATATTGCCATTGCGGTAAAATCTGAATTAAACGAAGCAATGATGACTTATGGGTACGATATTATTAAAACTTTAGTAACAGACATTGATCCAGATGCACAAGTAAAAGAGGCTATGAACCGAATTAATGCTGCTGATAGAGAAAAAACTGCAGCACAATATGAAGGGGATGCACAACGTATTTTAATTGTAGAACGTGCAAAAGCAGAAGCAGAAAGCAAGCGTTTACAAGGACAAGGTATTGCAGATCAACGTAGAGAAATTGCTCGTGGATTAGAAGAATCTGTAGAGGTTTTAAATAAAGTAGGTATCAACTCACAAGAAGCTTCAGCTTTAATTGTAGTTACACAACACTATGATACGCTACAATCAATTGGTCAACAAACCAATAGTAACTTAATATTGTTACCGAATTCTCCGCAAGCGGGAAGCCAAATGTTGAACGATATGGTCGCTAGTTTTACGGCAAGCAATCAAATTGGTGAGGCAATGAAAAACCCAAAACCAAAAAAATTAGAAAGCTAAAAACACTTTTTATAAAATAAAAAGCTCCGTATGATATTTCAAACGGAGCTTTTTTTATTTGTATGTTAAAAAATTAGTTTCCTTCTTCTAATTTTTCGTCTTTCTTTGCTTCTTTCTCCTCGTCTTTCGTGGCTTTTTTAAATTCTTTAATACCACCACCAATACCTTTCATTAATTCTGGAATCTTTTTACCACCAAATAATAGTAAAAGTGCCCCTACAATAAGTGCCATCGAAAGTGGACTTGGCATTCCTAATAAAAAAATATTTAAAGAGATCATGTGTTTCAATTTTAAGGGACAAATATACAAAAACGTTTTTATACTTGATAAAAGAAATTGTTAATCCTTTTTCTGAATGATTCCTCCGATTAATTTTTCATCCCTTATTAAATCCGGGGTTCCTTTATAAAAAATAGAGCCTCCAAAACGAACCTTTGCGTTTAATACTTTGCCAGCAAAAATTTCTGCTTTTGCTCCAGTTTTAGCTTTTACCATAGCACTATTGGTTACTTTTAAACCATAACCATGATATACTCCGTATAAATCTACATCTACGTCTTGGTTGTCTGCAGTTCCTGTTAATTTTACAATTCCGCCAGAAATGGCTTTTA
>ENA-ORDA01002917-ORDA01002917.1-marine-metagenome-genome-assembly--contig:-NODE-2917-length-12466-cov-2.714263_pt1 | contig 12466 bp, 8 predicted proteins | sample MGYA00237778_ERZ508506 | MGnify/ENA primary metagenome ERZ508506 (study PRJEB26177, sample SAMN06267891) | marine metagenome | isolation source: Monterey Bay, California, USA | place: Pacific...
ATGCATTGGTTTGGATGTCGATATGACTAAAATCCCAACCTATTTACTCAAAGAAGAAGATCCTATTTTTGCTTTTAACAAAGCGATTATTGATGCAACAAATCACTTATGTGTTGCTTACAAACCCAATACGGCTTTTTATGAGGCCTATGGAATTAAGGGTTGGATTTCTTTGCAAAAAACAATTACATACCTCAATAAAAACTATCCAGAAATCTTTACGATAGCAGACGCAAAACGAGGAGATATTGGGAATACATCTACCATGTATGCTAAAGCTTTTTTTGAAGACTTGGCCTTTGATTCGGTTACTGTTGCACCTTATATGGGAAAAGATTCTGTAGAACCCTTTTTAGCTTTTGAAGACAAACACACGATTCTCTTAGCATTAACGTCTAATGAGGGTGCCTTTGATTTTCAAACTAAAAAAATCAATGATCACGAAGTATATCAACATGTTTTAGAAACCTCAAAATCTTGGAAAAACTCAGAGAATTTAATGTACGTAGTAGGTGCCACAAAAGCCACTTACTTCAAAGAAATTAGAAAAATCATTCCTACTTCTTTTTTATTGGTACCCGGTGTGGGTGCACAAGGTGGTAATTTGCAGGAGGTGTGTAAATATGGTATGTCTGAAAATATTGGTTTGCTTGTCAATTCCTCTCGCGGCATCATTTACGCGGCTAATGACGAAAAATTCGCAAATGCAGCAGCAGCAAAAGCAAAAGAATTACAACAACAAATGTCAGGAATTTTAGCGTCAAATTCGATCTAAATCTCTTGAATAAAAAGCTCAAGAAAATTCTTTCTCTAGGTAAGAAACTCTAGTTATTTTACTCAAAATTTTCATCGCTTTAAAGGCAGCGTTGTCGCTTTTATTTTCATCGATATAGCGATAATTGTCTGACTGTTCTATAAGTCTACGATAACGTTCTTCGAGATGTTTTCTATAACTAAGTAGTTGGTTTATACGTGACATTCTTCTTTTTTGGCTTACATAAAGATACTCAAATAAAAAGAACAAATAAAAAACAGTGCGTTTAAATCTTAGATTTTGAGGATTTTATAGGTAGAAGACGCTCCTTTTGAAGTGAATTTAAGAATATAAATCCCTTTATTCAGTGAGGACAAATCGTGTTCTTCCGTTGACGCATTTTGAACGAAAGAAGTAACTTTCTCCCCTAACAATGAATAAACTGTTCCTTTTACACCAATGAGATTCGGATGAATTTGGATGGTTACGTTATTGACAACAGGATTTGGATACACTTTGATAGCATCTAAACTTACATCTTCTTTAACAGATGCAGTCCCTTCTTGATAGACACGAACATAATCAATAATCATATCACTCTCTGTAAAAGAAGAGGTAATACTCGGCTGAATGGCTGTATTAAGTAAAATATATTGATCTGCATCGAAAGGCCAAGTGCTTGCGTTTCTTTCTTCTGGCTGATAGGTATAATGATGAACACCATCAACTCTAAAAACCATCTTATTAGGATACCATTCTAAAGAATACACATGATAAGCGGTAGAAGCTGTTGAAATGGTTTGTCCACCGTGATTTACTGTTCCTCCATGACTTGATGGGGTATGCATGGCACTTTGAACAAAGTTTTGATTGTTCCCCCAATGTTCCATAATATCGATTTCACCACAAGCTGGCCAACTTACGGTTCCATAACCTTGAGTTTGCCAATAGGCACCTGTTTCTGTAATGTTTTTCCCCAACATCCAAATTGCAGGCCAGGTTCCAACGCCTGTTGGTAAAATGGCTCTTACTTCTACTTTTCCATAAGTAAAAGCTATTTTTGAATTCAACCTTGCGGATGTATACTGCTTGGTTTGCCCTTGATCAGTAAAAGTTTCTTTTTTAGCAACTAAATGCATTGCTCCATTGGAGACGTAGGTATTATCGGTTCTATCTGTGTAATGTTGTATTTCTCCATTATACCAACTACCTCCTGAAGGTAATTGGGTTTGATGAAACCACTTGTCTGAATCGATAGCACCTGAACCATCAAACTCATCAGACCATATTAATTCGTCATAAACAGGATCATCGCCCGAACCTGGATCCGAAGTATCTTCTAACACTCCATCATATAAAAAATCATCGATATAAGCAGTTACAGTACTCGAATTATCCTCGTCATTCACCTGCAGTAACACGCGATTAAAATCAGTTCTTGCAACCGGTGGACCGGAATTTGAATTATAGTTTAAATAACTGTCAATTTCAAAATCAAAAGTAATGGTTTGCCATTGATCTAAAATGAGTGTTTTAATAATTTCAGATTGTGTTTCCCAAGCTGCTCCTATATTTGCATTTTGTAATTTTAGAGAGAGTCGATTGGTTTCATTTCCAGAGATGCCACTCGAGGGAATGTATATTTTCAAAGAAAAAATATGCCCCGTTGATAAATCAAAATTAACGGGTGTATCAAAACGAACATTGGCATATGTACCTCCAGTATCTGTGTATTTTAAAACGGTATTTGAATTATTGATTCCCGTTTGGAAAGGATTTGAAAACTCAATATCAATTCCACAATCGTCTCCAGCCCAGGATGTAATTGTACCATTTCCTTCAAAATCATCTTCAACAGTTTCCTGTGCATTTAACAAAAGAGAACATACAATTAGTAATGGGGTAAATAATTTTTTCATTGAAATTAAATTTATATTCTCAAATAAAGTAACTTTTAGAAAGCAACGCAAAATATACGCCTATACAATTACCATACATAAATAAAATATATTACTAAATCATTCATTATTAGATTCTTATAAAAAACTCTATTTGTAGATTTACAGCAATAGACAAACAGGTGTTTTTGATTAGGAAAAAGTATCCGTTTTTTTATCAAAGCCATAGGGACAATGTTTGCAACCACTTTTACAACAATGCCCTCTTTTTAAATGGTATTTCTCTGTAAAAACTCTGTAACCTTCGGCATTTAGATAATAATCTCCGTCTTCTAAGGGTATTCTTTTATTGTACATCTTGCAAAAATAGGTGGTTTTGTACTATAAAAAAAGCGTTCATAGAGAACGCTTTTACTTTTTATTTTTTAGAGGTTACGGGGGGATATTTAGCAAGAATTTTATTGACAAATTCTTTGATCCGGAGTTCTTTTTTTTCTCTATTTTGTGTGCGTAAAGCTCCAGTCCCAACTCCTTGCCATATCAATTCCTTCTTTTTTCGATCTATAAAATCAATAAATAGCGTTCCTTCTGAATATTGTGAAATACTCATATTATTCTGCATACCATTCATCATCCAAGGATTCCAACCCCAGCCAAAACCATAACCAAAATTATTTTGATTGACGTTTACTTTTTCTCTTGATTTGGTAAAAATACTCACCAACATATCTGGATTTTCAGATTTAGTAAATCCTTTTGCCTTTAATTCTGAAGAAATGGCGCGTAAAATTCTTTTTTTATCCAAATCAGAAATACCAGATTTATCAATTCCTGGCTTATAAAAAGCGAATGTTTTGTAGTTATTAAAATCTACATTATCATCATAATCTGCGAGAACTTTCACAGAATAACACGAAGTTAAAAATGCAAGACTTAAAAATAAAAAAAGGCAATTTTTCATGGTGTGTACTTTTAAATTATTGAGTTTATTAAAGCATCGTCTACTAAGTTTGGCAAAGTAACTTTTAAGTTTTTCTCTGATTTCATTGCTCTTTTAATAGCAAAAACAGCTTCTTCATTTCTAGCCCAGCTTCTTCGAGAGATTCCATTATTAACATCCCAAAAAAGCATGGATTCCAATCGCTTCGATGCAGATTTAGATCCATCAATAAGCATGCCAAAGCCACCATTAATCACTTCCCCCCAGCCTACACCTCCTCCATTATGGATAGAAACCCAAGTTGCGCCTCTAAAACTATCTCCAATTACATTTTGAATTGCCATGTCTGCAGTAAATTTAGAACCATCATAAATATTAGACGTTTCACGGTAAGGTGAATCCGTTCCTGATACATCATGATGATCTCTTCCTAAAATCACATTTCCAATTTCTCCTCGCTTAATTGCTTTGTTAAATGCTTTTGCAATTTTTACACGCCCCTCAGCATCAGCATATAAAATTCGTGCTTGTGATCCAACCACTAAATTATTCTTTTGTGCACCTTGTATCCATTGAATATTATCGGCCATTTGCTGCTGAATTTCCGTGGGTGAATGCTGCTTTATTTTCTCTAATACTTTACATGCTATTGCATCTGTTTTAGCCAAATCTTCTGGATCTCCAGATGCACATACCCATCTAAAAGGTCCAAAACCATAATCGAAACACATCGGCCCCATAATGTCTTGCACATAACTGGAATATTTAAAATCAATCTTATTCTCTGCTATCACATCAGCTCCTGCCCTACTTGCCTCTAATAAAAAAGCATTTCCGTAATCGAAAAAATAGGTCCCTTTTACGGTATGTTTATTAATCGAATTTGCGTGTCTTATTAATGTTTCTTGTACTTTTTGCTTAAACAATATAGGATTTTCCGCCATCATTATATTGGCAGCGTCAAAAGAAATATCAGCTGGATAATACCCGCCCGCCCATGGATTGTGTAGGGAGGTTTGATCCGAACCTAAATCGACATGAATGCCTGCATTATCAAATTTTTCCCAAACATCCACAACATTCCCCAAATAGGCCAATGAAACTATTTCTTTGGATAATTTTGCTGATTTTACTCTAGCAACTAACACATTCAAATCAGTTATTTTCTCATCTATCCAACCTTGATCCAGTCGTATTTGAGTAATTTTTGGATTTACTTCAGCACATACCGTTATACAGCCCGCAATCGACCCTGCTTTGGGTTGTGCTCCAGACATTCCCCCCAAACCGGAAGTCACAAAGAGATTCCCAGCAGGAGTTTTATTTATTTTACGAAAAGCATTTAACACTGTAATGGTTGTTCCATGTACAATTCCTTGAGGACCAATATACATATAACTACCGGCTGTCATTTGTCCATACTGAGAAACACCCAAAGCGTTCATTTTTTCCAAATCATCTGGCTTGGAATAATTGGGAATGACCAGTCCGTTGGTCACGACAACGCGCGGAGCATTTTTATGCGATGGAAATAATCCCATCGGATGCCCAGAATGCATGGTTAATGTTTGTTTATCTGTCATCTCCGATAGATATTTCATGGTTAATAAGTATTGTGCCCAATTTTGAAAAACAGCACCATTACCTCCGTAAGTAATCAATTCATGCGGATGTTGCGCAACTGCATAATCCAAATTGTTCTGAATCATTAGCATAATTGCTTTTGCTTGTGTTGACTTTCCGGGGTATTCAGAAATTGCTCTTGCTTTCATTTCATAATTGGGGCGAAAGCGATACATATAAATTCGCCCGTATTTTGCTAATTCATCCGAAAATTCTGGTAATAGTATGGCATGATGCTTTTTATCAAAATAGCGAAGTGCATTTTTAAGAGCTAATTTTTTCTCAGTGGAAGTTAAAATATCTTTTCGTTTTGGCGCATGATTTATTGCTACTTCATATTCTTTTTTATTGGGTAAAACGTCTGGAATTCCTTGTTGTATTTGAGCTGCAAATGTCATAAAAATTTCTATTTTCAAAATCTAAAACAAATATATTTCTTTTTTGGATACTTTAATTAACTATTCAAAAAAATAGCGTTTCTTTTAAGAAATCCCTAAATTGCAGCCTTAATTTTCTACAAAATTTACGAATGGAACAAATTAAACCTTATAAACCAAAACATAAAGTAAGAATTGTTACGGCTGCTTCTCTGTTTGATGGGCACGATGCTGCGATCAATATTATGCGCAGAATCATTCAATCTACCGGAGTAGAGGTGATTCACCTTGGACATGACCGTAGTGTGGAAGAAGTGGTCAATTGCGCCATTCAAGAAGATGCCAATGCCATTGCAATTACTTCCTACCAAGGAGGTCATAATGAGTATTTTAAATACATGTTCGATTTACTAAAGGAAAAAAACGCGACACACATCAAGATTTTTGGTGGCGGTGGCGGTGTTATTCTTCCTGAAGAAATTAAGGAATTAATGGACTACGGTGTTGCACGAATTTATTCTCCAGATGATGGACGCGACTTAGGCTTGCAAGGTATGATTAACGACTTGGTACAACAAGCGGATTATGCAATTGGAGACTTACTAAATAATGAATTTGGAAATTTAGCTAAAAAGGAAATTGGGAGCATTGCACGTATTATATCTGCTGCTGAAAACTTCCCTGAAGTTGCCAAAGCAACCTTAGAAAACATTCACCTAAAAAACAAAAACTCAAAAACACCCGTCCTTGGAATTACAGGAACTGGAGGCGCTGGAAAATCTTCTTTGGTCGATGAATTGGTGCGTCGTTTTTTAATTGATTTTCCTAAAAAAACAATTGGAATTATTTCTGTTGACCCCTCAAAGAGAAAAACAGGCGGTGCGCTTTTAGGCGATCGAATACGAATGAATGCCATTAATAATAAACGTGTTTATATGCGCTCCTTAGCAACACGTCAATCAAACTTAGCGCTTTCAAAATATGTAAATGAAGCGGTACAAGTTTTAAAAGCAGCCGAATTTGACTTGATTATTTTGGAAACATCAGGTATTGGGCAATCAGATACTGAGATCATAGAACATTCGGATACTTCTTTGTACGTTATGACTCCTGAATTTGGTGCTGCTACGCAATTAGAAAAAATTGACATGCTGGATTTTGCAGATTTAGTTGCCATTAATAAGTTTGACAAACGAGGTGCTTTAGATGCCGTTAGAGATGTCAAAAAACAATATATGCGAAACAATAATTTGTGGCACATCCATCAAGATGATCTTCCGGTATACGGAACCATTGCCTCGCAGTTTAACGATCCAGGGATGAATACCTTATATAAAAAAACAATAGATAAGTTGGTAGAAAAAACAGGGGCTAACTTAAAATCTTCGTTTGAAATTACTAGTGAAATGTCTGAAAAAATATTTGTAATTCCACCGGCAAGAGTTCGTTATTTATCGGAAATTGCAGAAAGCAACAGAGCCTACAATAAAAAAGTAAATTCACAAGTGGAAGTTGCTCAAAAACTATATGGAATCTATCAAACAATTTTATCCATTGTCGAAAGTGACCAAACTGTATCAACCCTCAAAACAACGAAGTCTTTTCTTACAAAAACTGGAATTGATAGCAACGAAATTCTTGCAATCGAATCGATCCAGCCCGACATTGAATTCATCAAACTTTTATTTGGACAATTTGAAAAAGTAAAATTGAATTTAAACCCCTACAACTGGGAAGTCATTCTCAACTGGCAAGAGAAAGTTCAAAAATACAAACAACCTATTTACACTTTTAAAGTGCGAGATAAAGAAATCAATATCGAAACGCACAGCGAATCGTTATCGCATTCTCAAATACCAAAAATTGCCTTACCAAAATACCAAGCTTGGGGCGATTTATTACGTTGGAATTTACAAGAAAATGTACCTGGAGAATTTCCCTACACTGCAGGGCTATATCCTTTTAAACGTATGGGCGAGGACCCTACCAGAATGTTTGCTGGTGAAGGAGGTCCCGAAAGAACCAACAGACGCTTTCATTATGTGAGTTTGGGCATGGATGCTAAAAGACTTTCTACTGCCTTTGATTCTGTAACACTCTATGGAAGTGATCCTGGAATTCGCCCAGATGTGTATGGCAAAATTGGAAATGCGGGGGTTTCAATTTGCTGTTTGGATGATGCTAAAAAACTGTATTCTGGTTTTGATTTGAGCCACCACATGACCTCTGTTTCGATGACCATAAATGGTCCAGCTCCTATGTTGTTAGGATTCTTTATGAATGCAGCGATTGATCAGAATTGCGAAAAATACATCAAAGAGCACCAGTTAGAAAAAGAGGTAGAGACAGCATTTGTAGCAATGTACGATTCCAAAGGACTAGAAAGACCTCTTTACCAAGGTTCCTTACCAGAAGGAAACAATGGTTTAGGGTTGTTGCTTTTAGGGCTTACCGGTGATTTGGTTTTGCCGCAAGAAATTTATCAACAAATTAAAAAAGAAACCTTAACACAAGTTCGTGGTACAGTTCAAGCAGATATTTTAAAAGAAGATCAGGCACAAAATACCTGTATCTTTTCTACTGAATTCGCATTACGTTTGATGGGAGATGTACAAGAGTATTTCATTGAAAGAGAAGTACGAAACTTTTATTCGGTTTCTATTTCTGGATATCATATTGCCGAAGCAGGCGCAAACCCTATTACCCAATTGGCATTGACACTGTCTAACGGATTTACCTATGTAGAATATTATTTAAGTCGAGGTATGGACATCAATAAGTTTGGCCCCAACTTGTCATTTTTCTTTTCAAACGGAATTGATCCTGAGTATTCGGTAATTGGTAGAGTTGCACGTAAAATTTGGGCCAAAGCCATGAAACATAAATACGGTGCCAATGCGAGAGCTCAAATGTTAAAATATCACATTCAAACTTCTGGGCGTTCTTTGCATGCACAGGAAATTGATTTTAATGACATTCGAACAACGCTGCAAGCCCTGTATGCTATTAATGACAACTGCAATTCCTTACATACAAATGCCTATGACGAGGCCATTACAACCCCTACGGAGGAATCGGTGCGAAGAGCCATGGCCATTCAATTGATTATTAACAAAGAATTGGGATTGACTAAGAATGAAAATCCAATTCAAGGAGCCTTTATTATTGAAGAATTGACCGATTTGGTGGAAGAGGCCGTCCTATTAGAATTTGACAGAATTACAGAACGTGGCGGTGTTTTAGGCGCTATGGAAACCATGTATCAACGTTCTAAAATTCAGGAGGAGAGTTTGTATTATGAAACCTTAAAACACAATGGTGAATTTCCAATTATTGGAGTGAATACCTTCTTAAGTTCAAAAGGCTCTCCAACGATTCAACCTGCGGAAGTAATTCGTGCAACCGAAACGGAAAAACAATTTCAAATTCAGACAAAAGAACGCCTAAATCGGGCGAATTCGCAACAAGTAAAAACACAATTAGCCAAACTGCAGGAAGCAGCAATACAAAATGACAATTTATTTGAAAACTTAATGGAAGTGACAAAAATTTGTTCTCTAGGACAAATTACGGAAGCTTTGTTTAAGGTAGGCGGTCAGTATCGCAGAAATATGTAAGCAATGGATTGTTTTTAGTAGAAATTCTTTTCCATAAAAAAACTGTGCCATTAGCACGGTTTATTTACATTATGAGATAACAGTTAATACTTTTCGTAAGTAGTTTGTTCAGTTTTCAAATAATTGATAATATGGTCAATGGTTCGGTTCTTAGCTTTCTCTAAGGTTGTGGTAAAATTGAAGAAGAAAACAGAGGCTTCCCCAATGGCGATAAAATCTATAATTTCTTTGTCGTTTTTGGTATCATACACCGCTACCTTTACATTGATCACGCAATATTCAACAGAAGAGGAAGTATTCATACTCCCCATGCCGTTCATTCCTCCTATATTTCCAGACTGTCTCCATTCATATCTATTTGTAATTTCGAAGTTCGAAAAGTGAATGACATAATCGGCATCTGCAGTATTTAAAGAAGCATAAGTCTCCTTTGAAATGTCGTATGTGATGTCTCCAAAAACCTTGCTTGCCTTTATTTTGTTGGAAAAATCATTTAAATACTGACTGGAAAAAGCTGCTTTTTCTTTGTAATTTTTTTGGAAGGTATTGGTAAACTCAAGAACGTTAATGTCATCAGTAGCAATGAGGATCACTTTCTTTGTTTCTGGGGTCTCGATCTCTGCTTTCTTTGAAATGAAAGTAACGTATTGTTTAGACACTTTGCAGGAAGTAAAACTAAAAATAACGAGCGTCATTAATAGAAATAAGTGAGCGTTTTTCATAATTTTTTTACAAAATTACTACAATTTTAAAAAAATTCATGTAAACTAAAAAAGAAAACATGGTTCGTACCCTAAAATGGCGATTGGGTAAAAAGCATTGGTTTGGCATAAAAAACACTCATCTTTAAAAAGTAAATGCGCGAACAACTCCTATCGTCTTCGCTTGGGTGCTCTGCTTACTTTCTTTTTACGTTTATTGAAAGGAACCGGAACGGCATCATCAAAGGTGTTTTTTGCTTGTTTTGCCTGTTTGTTCTTTTTCCAAGAATTGTTTTCGGGCAATAAGCGTTGTAACAAATCTTGCCTTCCTACTTTGTTCAACGTTTTTTTAATCCAATCTTTGTTTTCTTTCTTGTACCAAAAGAAAAACTTGTGCTGATCTTCTTTCTCCTTTTTTGTTTTCGGTGTTTTTGTAGGTTTTAAAGTATAGGGATGGTAACCTGAATAATAAATAACCGTGGCTACCGTCATTGGCGTTGGTGTAAAACCTTGCACTTGTTCTAACTGAAAGCCCATATCTTTGGTTTCTGCAGCTAAATTGGCCATGTCCTCTACTTCACTTGCCGGATGGCTAGAAATAAAATAAGGAATCAATTGTAAGTTTAATTTTTTCTTAATGTTGATTTTATCGAAACGCTCTTTAAACTTATGAAAATAGGTAAACGAAGGCTTTCGCATCAACTTTAAAACAGGATCTGACGTGTGTTCTGGGGCTACTTTTAAACGTCCTGAAACGTGTTTGGTCATTACCTCTTCTGTATAGGCATCCAACTCTTTTGGATCTGCATTTTTATTGAATTCTGGCACCAACATATCATGTCGAATTCCACTTCCAATAAACGATTTTTTAATCTTTGGATGCTTATCCACCGCCTGATACAAGTCGGTTAAAGGTTTGTGTGAGGTATCTAAATTGGAACAAATTACTGGAGAAATACAACTCGGTGCGACACATTTATCACAAATAGATTGTACCTTCCCTTTCATCTGATACATGTTTGCCGAAGGGCCTCCAATATCTGACAAATAGCCTTTAAAATCGGGCATATTTGCTACTTTATCTACTTCTTTCAATACCGATTCTTGACTTCTACTAGCAATAAACTTTCCTTGGTGTGCAGAAATAGTACAAAAGCTACACCCACCAAAACACCCTCGGTGAATATTTATTGAAAATTTGATCATTTCAAAGGCCGGTATCGGTCCACGTTTGTTGTATTTCGGGTGTGGCAAACGCGTGAAAGGCAAATCAAAAGAACCATCAATTTCTTTCTCTGTCATGGTTGGAAAAGGCGGATTAATCACCAAAGTTCTTCCTTCCACTTCTTGTAAAATTCGGCGTGCTTTTAATTTATTGGATTCTTGTTCTATCACTTTAAAGTTAGAGGCGAAAGTCTTTTTATCTGCCAAACAAGCTGCGTGCGAGTTGATAGTAACATCTTCCCAATCATTTACAACGGGAATTTTCTCTTCATTCTGATTGATTAATACGGCAGTTTGCTTGATGTTTTTTAAACTTGAAAAAGGCACGCCTTTTTGAAGTAATGAAACAATTTCACGCAATGGTTGTTCGCCCATTCCATAAACCAGCATGTCTGCTTTGGAAGTTTCTAAAATGGTTGGTAATAGTTTATCTGACCAATAGTCGTAATGTGTTACACGTCTTAAAGACGCTTCAATTCCTCCAATTAAAACTGGAACATCTGGGAATTTTTCTTTTAATATTTTGGAATATACAGAGGTTGCATAATCTGGACGAAACCCCTTGTCACCATTGGGTGTATAAGCATCTTTGTCTCTTCGTTTTTTACTTGCAGTATAATTACTCACCATTGGGTCCATACATCCACCAGTAGCACCAAAAAACAAACGGGGTTTTCCTAATTTTTCAAAATCTTGCAAATTATCATTCACACTAGGCTGTGGTACAATCGCAACACGCAAACCATAACTTTCTAGGATACGCCCAATAACAGCAGGCCCAAAAGAAGGGTGATCTACATAGGCATCTCCACTAAAGAGAATTACATCTAATTCTGTCCAACCACGAAGCTTTACTTCTTTATTTGTTGTTGGTAACCAATCGGTTAGTTGTAATTTCTTTGTTTGCTCCATATTTGCAAAAATAGGGAGAAATTACGATAACTGTTAATAGTTCTGGGAGTTTCTCAAAAAATGATAAACCTACATTAAAAATAAGCTAAGAATTTTATTTAAAACACTCATCATTGTTGCAAAACATTGTGACTTCACCTGCCTCATTAAAACCGCAATATGCAATTTTTTTCTTTACTTCAGCCCACCCATAAACGACCCCTATTTCAATATTCATGGTGTAATAATTTTCATAAACGTCGTGCTTCATCAGTGGCCATTAACTATATCTATCGTCAACTTTAGTACCAGTATTTTTATACTCAAGAATAAGCCAATTATCACTTATCTGTTTAAAACATTGCTTGGCAAAATACTTGTCTTTTTCACTTGAGTGGGCGAGGCCAAAGACAGACACAAATGCTAATGAGGCTGTGATGT
>ENA-ORDA01002924-ORDA01002924.1-marine-metagenome-genome-assembly--contig:-NODE-2924-length-12442-cov-3.521795_pt1 | contig 12442 bp, 6 predicted proteins | sample MGYA00237778_ERZ508506 | MGnify/ENA primary metagenome ERZ508506 (study PRJEB26177, sample SAMN06267891) | marine metagenome | isolation source: Monterey Bay, California, USA | place: Pacific...
CAGTCCATTGGGAGAGCCGTTCAAGACATACCAGGCACCTCCAGTTTCATCATCAATGAGCACATCCGTGCCGTCCAGAGGATTATTTGCAGCAAAACATGGCACAAATGGTTGTGCATTGCTTTCCAATGTTGAAACCTCAATCTCATCTCCTGTAGGTTGCGATTCTAACCCAATAGAAATCCAGCTGTCAGCTACCAAATCTGGTGCAAAAGAAAAAAATGCAGGATTGATGGCACCTGCAGTTGTGCCTCCAAATTGACTGTTATAAAAGCCTGTTGTCGTCGTTAAACTGAGTGCGTTGTTCTCACCACCAAAAACACTCGACAAAAAGTCTGTTTCATTGACCATGTCGACATAAATCCGGTACGTTGTCTGACCTTCAATAATGTCAACAGCATGTTCTTCGACTGTAAGTGTGTAGTTCTGTGCTTGCAGCAACTGCACCGCACCAAAAAGGCCAAACATCAGCGTTAGTGAGAATATTCTACGCATCGCAAAAAAGGAGATTTAGTTGTGGTGAGCAATTTAAGGCATAAGCCTGACTTTTAATATTTGATAAACGCAAAAAGCCAGCCGATTGGGCTGACTTTTCACATAATAAGGTGGACTATTCTCAGTGTTCCTTGAGGAATTGAATCTGTTGCTGTTGGCTCTCATTCGAAATACGAATAAAATACATCCCTGTCTCCCAATGACTTACATCGATCTGAAGGTTGTTTCCGGCAACGATCGAAGGCGCTTCATGGACCAATTTTCCACGCACATCATAAACCGAAAGTCTCGACCAATGGGCTTGTATGCTCCACTCTAACTGGACCCAGTTTGTGGCCGGGTTCGGATAAACATTGAGCGACGAATCCATTTGCTCACTGAGTCCAACAATCGCCTCTACAGTGATTTCAAATGAAGTCACCGTGCAACCATTGGAATCCTCGACAATTAGCACATACGTTCCTGGTGCGAGCCCAGATACATTTTGTTCGGTGGACGTGAACTCATCGTTTCCTTCCAGAGACCATTCATACTCATATATCCCTGTGCCTCCTATGACTTCGACTTGAATGCTTCCGTCAAATTGTCCAACTTCAGATCCATTGACATCATTCAAAAGCACTTGCAGAGCCTCTGGCTCCTCCACGTCGAACGCAATCGTATCAGAACAACCAGATGCATCCAAGGCGACGATCTCATAAGAACCAGCAACCAAACCTGCGAAGATCGAATCTTCCGTTAATTCTCCATCGGGAAGCAACACAAACTGAAGGTCGCTGTCAAGTGGGTATGCGCCTGTGACAGAAACGATTGCTGAACCATCCGCACCTCCATTGCAGAGAACATCTGAAATAGCGACACTCGCCTCCACTGAACAATATGCGCAAGAGCCATCGTCTTCGGTCGCAACTGCAACGAAATTCAATGCAGCCTCATCGGTGCAGCCAAATACTTCATTCTCATCGCACACTCCATCGCCATCAGAATCAGCCAAGCAGTTGCCATCACAATCCAATGCGAAGTCAGCATACACGCACGATTCATCATCGTCTGTTGCTTCTGCAGCATAATTGCATGCTTCTTCATCTGTGCAACCCAACACTTCGAAGGCGTCGCAAACACCATCGCCATCCGTATCCATCAGGCAAATGCCCTCGCAATTGAGTTCAGGTTGAGCGAATACACAACTTGAATCATCCAAATCTGCCAAAGCGTCAAAATTGCAGGCTACCGGATCGGTGCATCCCAATACGGGCGACACACAAGAGCCATCATCATAATCTGCATTTCCATCAAAATTAATCGCCTCATCATCCGTGCATCCGCATGCGTTTGCGTTGCTCGTTGGATTCGTCCAAACCGCTCCTTCAAACATGAAATGGTGCGTGCTCGAAGCGGCATTCGAACCTTGTTCAAAAATTTGAACATTCAACTGCCCGGAAATCTCGCCATCAGTGGTCAATTGTGCAATCAATACTTTCAGATCATCCCCCGCAACACCGTTGTTGCCGCCGTTGAGAATAAACCAAGCGCCGCCTACAGCATCATTCAAGAACACATCCTCACCTGACTCAAAGCCTGCTGTCCAACTCGCCTCTCCAGGCGCACCAACCGTATTGACTGTATTCTCGTCTTCCGTGGCCGGTCCATCAAGACCGATGGTCAACCAACTATCAAAAGCCAATTCCGGAAATGTTGAAACCAACGCAGGATTTATATTTTGTGGCAGCAAAGCACCCATTTCATTCTGATACCAACTGGTGGAAGATTGAATGGATAACGTATCCACATCGTTTCCATACACGGAGGAAACGAAGTCATCTGAGTTCTCAGTCGTTGCATAAAATCGATACGTCACCATGCCATCCAATGAGCCACCTGAGTGCACCTGAACCGTGTCAATCTGCAATCCAAAAACAGGCACATCGTCCTCAGCACAAGAGCAAAAGTCACACGAACCGTCTTCATCGGTAGCGATTTCGGCATAATTGCAGGCATTGGAGGATGTACATCCGAGAATTTCGAGCTCATCACAAACACCATCACCATCTAAGTCATTCAGACATAGGCCTTCACAATCCACATAATCTTGAGGATACAAGCAGGAGCCATCATCGGAGTTAGCTGCTTCATCAAAATTGCAGGCAAGAGCGTCCGTGCAACCTGACAGCATCAATAAAACTTCAATCATCTGCTGCCAAGAAGATTCATTTCCGCAGGCATCAGTCGCGACATAAGTGCGCTCATAAACGGCAGTTGTTCCGTCAGAACTTACTAAAACGTCTGTGGCAAACCAATCGGCATTGCTATCGCATGCGTCCTGAACAACAATAAACGCATCAGGAATCTCCTCACCTTCCAACTCATTCACATACAGCATGTCAGCTGGCAAATTTAAAAACTCAGGAGCCAAGGTATCTGCAACTGTGATCAGTTGCTGTGCCTCAGCGACGTTTCCTGCGTCATCAGTTGCGTAAAACGTTCGTGTGCACAAATAGTTGAATGGAGGACAGTCGAAAACAAATTCAATTGGACCATCCACAAACATGACTTGAACACTTTGGTCACACTCGTCAAGCGCCTGTGCCATGGTTGAAGGCATTGGTTGGCTGCACAAAACCGTTGAATCTGCTGGAACGAATGTGAAAACTGGTGCAGTTACATCAGGTGAGCAAGGATCAATTGTAAAGTCACAAGACCCATCTTCATCCGTGGCTTGTGCATTGTAGTTATTGGCCGATTCATCCGTGCAGCCTGCTACTTCCAATTCATCGCAGATGGCATCTCCATCAGAATCAGTCAAACAATCGCCATCGCAATTCAAGAATTCCTCTGGGAATGAGCAGGTTTCTGTCGCAGGAGAAATGCAGGCATCTTGCAAAGCAATCGTTTTGTTAAACGCACCGTTGACCCCATCACCATTTTCAAAAAACTGCACATACATCTGTCCTCCCAAGATGCCATCTGTGGTGAATTGACCAAGCAAAACTTTTAAGTCTTCACCTGCGACGCCATTCGTTGCGCCACTTAGAACGTACCAAACGCCCCCAAGGTCGTCGTTGATCGTTAGGGATTCACCATTCTCAAATGGTGCAATCCAAGGCTCGTTGCCTTCCAATAGACTCACTCCCGATTCTCCTGTGCCTCCACCTACTGGACCATCCAAACCAATGGTTACCCATGAATCATATTCCGCATCGGGAATAAAAGGAAAAACCAGAGGATTGCTTCCTTCTGCCAACACCGACCCAGCGGGGTGCTGAAAAAAGGATGTGGAAGAATAAATGTTCGTTGGGAAATCCTCATCCCCCGCAACAGCGCTCACAAAATCTGACTCATTCTCACACAATGCATAGATTCGATAAGTGGTGTACCCTGTCAAATCGGAATCTCCAACTGCTCCATCATGCGTGATGTAAGGTTCTATGGAAATGCAGTAACCCTCATAAGCACTATAGTTGCACGCCTCTGGATCATTGCACACGGCTGGATAATTGCAAGAACCATCATTTTCCGTGGCGACAGCAATAAAGTTTGTAGCCATTGCATCCGTGCACCCTAGAATTTCAAGTTCATTGCAAATTCCATCAAAGTCATTATCCATCAGGCAATCTCCATTGCAATCGAGCGCAAATTCAGGGTAAATACAAACCCCATTGTTTGAGACAGTGGCTTCCGGATCAAAATTGCAGGCGTCCTCATTGGTGCAGCCAGTGCACGACACAAAATCACAAGACCCATCACTCTCATTAGCCGCCGGATTATAATTACAAGCGAATGGATTGGTGCACCCTATAACAGGCATTATGCACGTGCCATCATCCTCTGTCGCATTGTCATCATAATTGTCTGCATTGGGGTTCGTGCATCCGAGCAATTCCAATTCATTGCAAATCCCATCCTCGTCGGAATCATTCAAACACGCGCCATTGCAATCATAGTACTCCTCTTGAAATACGCAGGTCGTTGGGCTTGAGATGGTGAAATCTGGTGAATAATTGCAGGCTTCGGGATTCATGCACCCAACACATGAAGTAAAATCACAAGAGCCATCAGGCACATTGGCCATCAAATTGAAGTTACAGGCCAAAGGATTGGTACACCCATAATATTCACAAGAGCCGTTGTCCTGAGTGGCTGTGGCATCATAGTTATCGGCCAATTCATCCATGCAGCCTACACATGTGGAAAATTCACAAGAACCATCGTCTGTTTCAGCCTCGGAATCATAATTGCATGCCAGTGCATTCGTGCACCCATTGTTCAAGCAGCTGCTGTAATCGCATGATCCGTCATTGTAAACCGCATCTGCGTCAAAATTACAAGCTGCTGAATCCGTGCATCCCAGGCAAGTGATGTATTCACAGGTTCCATTGTCCGTTTCTACTTGCTCGTCATAATTGCATGCGAAAACATCTGTGCAACCCTGGCAATTTTCGTAGATGCACGAGCCATCATCTTCCGTAGCAGTTTCATCATAATTGCATGCGACAGGATCTGTGCACCCTCCCACAGCCGCTGGGGGCATTAAGTCCCAAACTTCTGTACCATTGAACCCTTGCTGAAGCTGTTCGGAATCTGAGGAGCCGTCTGCTGGAATCACCTGGGCATTCAAAATACCAGATGGAACAGCTGAAGTTGTGATTTGCATCACCAGTACACGCAAATCATCTCCGGCGAAGCCATTCGTTGTGCCATTCAATACAAACCAAGCGCCACCCATTTCATCATTTATTTCAAAGCCCAAACCGTCATGTTCCGAACCTGCTACAAAACTTCCAACGAAAGGTTGCTCATCACTTTCCAAAACGGAGACATCCATCTGACCAATTGCAGAAGGAGCATTTTCTAGGCCAATTGTGAACCAGCTATCAAAAGCAACTTCTGGAAAATAAGACGCCACGATTGCGATTACCCCACCAGATGTTCCGCCAGTTGTGAAAGGGCTATTGAACATTGGCTCATCCAAATTGAGAACGAATGGACTTTCATTTCCACCATAAAGCGCGGAGACAAAATCCAATTCATTCTCGAGATCAACGTAGATCCGATAAGTTGTCATTCCCGCCAATTCGGGGACTCCTTGGCCCTCTCCATGGATCATATACTCCTCGACGGAGAACGTTGCCTGAGCAACTGCTTTCGTGAAAGAGCAACTGATAAAGGCAATCAAAAAAGAGACAATCACCGAAAAACAAATAGAGCTTGATTTCATAGCTACGCATATTGAATTACTTCAAATACGAGCGAATGTGTTCTGTGGTTACAAAATTTAGGGCAAAAAAAAAGGGAGGCCAGAGCCTCCCTTTTCGAATGTATCAGCGATTATTGCTTGATCAACTGCACTGTATGTCGGGATGCACCTGACAACATTTGCAATTGGTAGATGCCATTGGCAACTCCTTGGAAATCTGCAACCAATCGAACTTGGCCTAGAGCATTGAATGTATTTTGACTCCAGACGTTGCGTCCTTGAGCATCAAATAGCGTGAAGGCTACGTCTTCTCCAGTTGCACCGTTCAGTGTAACATTTACGATTCCATTGCTCGGGTTCGGGCTGACCTGAACCGTTTGCAAGAAACTCCATTCAACGATTCCAACCGGAACGCCGAATGTTTCTGTAGTCGAACAGCCATTTCCATCTGTAACTACAACTGTGTATTCACCGCTTGCAATTCCAGTCAAATCTTCATCAGCACTTGTGAAATTGTCCGGTCCAGACCAGCTGTAGGAATAATCACCATCACCACCCGAAGCAGTTACATCCAATTCTCCATCACCAGCACCTGTATCATTGGAGATACTGCCCGTTACAGCGACTGGAGCCGGCTCTTCAATTGTAGCATCAATGCTTGATTCACAACCATTGGAGTCCTGAACATAGAATGTGTACGTTCCAGCTTCCAAATCAGCATAGAGCGCAGAACTGCCAAATTCAGCTCCGTCATCACTGTACTCAAAAAGAGAAGTACCACCAATGGCGCCGACTTCGACAGAACCGTCAACTTCTCCAAAACATGAAACATTGCTGACAATTGCAGTTGCTTCGACAAGACTAGCATCATCAATAACGATGGTTTCAGTGGCTTCGCAACCTTCTGAATCGAAGACTACGAGTGAGTAGTCACCTGGAGCCAAATCAGAGTAGGACGATACAGAGTCCGTGGCAACACCACCGTTGAATGAAAAGACCAATCCGCCATTGCCTCCTGTGGCATCAAAAGAAACAGCAACGGAATCGACGAGCGCATTAAAAAACCAACAACGCACACCTGCCACCGTATCTAGGTAGGTACTATCCGGTGTTGGCGTACAAACAGGTACCATGGTGTTACTCTGGTAATGCTCAAAAACTCGAAGTTCTTTAAATGCATAGGCTTCACCAGGGCCGCTAAAACTTTGCACTGCGAAACCTGCATTTTTGTCGCGCGTTATGGCATCAATCCCACTGAAACCCCAAGGACAATTATTGCGTGGAATAGAATTCCTACATCCCTCCCATGTACCTATTTTCTTGACGTAAATATTACCGGGCATATTGGTATTCGCCAATCGGTGCGGGAAAAAGAATCCACGTTCAACGTTTAATTCTGGGGCCAATTGAGCCAAATTCATTCGCATCGTGTGACTCAGCGTACCGCCTTGAACGTGCGAGCCGCCCATATGTACTACGTTAACCTTTCCCTCGCCTTCAAATATGGTACGGTCTAATTTCTCGAAGAAACGCTCCAAAGCGTCTTCCGATCCAAAATACTGGAGCGACTGTTTCGTCGTATCTAAAAAAGGATATTTCAACGAAAGCGCACCTAGAGACTCTTGTCCTTGGAGAACTAAAGTGAATACAATGAACAATAAGGCGAGTCTATGCTTCATTCTACGGATCCTGTTGCGGCACCTGTGCCTTGGTTCATTTGCTTGAATAATGCTGCTGAATCTGCCAAACGCTGCATTTCAGCGCGTTCTATGGCGATCAAAGCTTTGTACTGGTCTTCTAATACTTTCAAGGCTCGGACGAGCGAGCCACCAACTTTACGCGCTCCTTTTGGCGTGAAATGGATATAGTCCCGTACGGCCAATGCCGGTTCAGCATCTACCCACTTCACCATGGAGCCCGAACCGCCCATAACATCATATAAATCCCAAAAGGCAATTCCTCGTGATAGGAGTTCATTACGCAGCTGATGCGTTAGTTCTTCCAACAAAGGATAACTTTCAAATACTAGTCCATTTTTTCGTGCCATATCCGAAGGGCCAATGAAAAGGAAAGCTGCATCAGGGTATAATCTTTTCAAATAATCGGCTTGTCGCGCCAATGCACGGGCGAACCTTCCGGCATGCGCCTCATCCTTCAAATAAGGCACGGCATTACCACCGAATTGTAAAATGATTAGATCGTAGGCCTCGCGCTTTAAAGAAGATTTGAACTGTCCCCCGTTCATTTTTGTAAAAATCATCCCGGATGCACCGCGCATAGCTACGTTGTCCGCATGAAAACCAAAGGGGCTCTCGAAACTAATACCATAAACTCTGACCTGCTGCTGAGAACTGATGCGCATTGAAAACTCATCTTCATTCGGAACATCGATCGCTAGTGTCCACTCGCCAGAAGGAAAGATGCGGGTAGAATAAATAGAATCGGCCACTAAAACCTGCACCATGGCCGGCGATTCCCCCTCTAAATGCATTTTAGAGGTGGTAAAATTTCTTGCACGACTGTATCCCCATTTCCGTTTTTTGAATGCTATGCTTCCTACAAATTGACCGCTATCGTTAGGTTCCAGTAGAGTGAAAGAACCGAGATGCCCATATTTCATATCTGAAAAGGCAGTGTCGCGACGTCCAAAAACCGTCTTTCGTACAAGGCCTTCTTCATTGTCAAAAGCTAGAGAAGATGGTGCGACCAGCGGCTGGAGCGCTACATAACCGAAACCAGTACCACCGTATTTACGCTGGTACGCATCTCGTAATTGCATGGTAATGCGGTCACCTTCTAGTTGTGAATCCCCGAAATGAAGTACTCTTACGCGTGCATTTCGATCTACAGACAAGCGTTCCAATGCCCCAAAAAATGGTGCGAACAGCTTCACATCTACCAATTGTATAGCTGTATCTAAAACAACCGGTTCAGCCACCGGCAAAATTTGGGTTTCTTCCGAGAGTAAGGGGGCCGTCACCGTATCTGCTTCTTCTATGAGTGCATCCAAAACGGGGTTTTCTGGAACCGCTATTGCTTTGTCAGCAGTGCTATCTTCAGACCAAAGCGTACCTAGTAATTCGCCTGGAGTATAATACCCAATCTCGAATGGTCCCACCTGCCATTTCTCTTTTGGAGAAAGGAAACTCAGTCCCAGCATAAGAGAACCTAGGGCAAATAGAAATAAGAAAAGATGTGCCGGTTTATTCATGCCCTAAAGGGTACTAGGGTATTTATCGGGAGAATAATCGGTAATGGTTTGGGTATTGATTTTAAGGCGTTCACCTGCTTTTATCAATTCATCGACTCTATTCCAAGCCTTGATGTTATCTGCGCTGACACCAGGGAATTTGTTGGCAATGCCCCATAAGGTATCCCCGGGCTTGACCTCATAGGTAATGTAGGTACCAGCTAAAGCCAATACCTCTTTATTCTGCGCCTTCGTTTCGATTGTTGGAGTTGCTTCTGGCTTTTTTTTAGGCGCAGCGGCAGCCACTTGAACAGATTCACGCTCATTTGAAGGTACCCAAACGGTCAATTTTTGACCGGGGTAGATCGTGTTGCCTTTAATGCGGTTCCATTTCTGCAAGTCACTTACTTTCACACCTAAGGTAGTGCTGATTCGGCCCAAATAGTCACCGGAGCGCACCGTATAGGTGATGGCATCATGAGTAGATGGATCCGGCATAAAAGACAACACTTGTTTTCTACGCTTTTCATATTGCGCAAGAAGGTCCGATTCATACGTCTGCTGCTCTTCTACTAATACGTTCCAATCACTGGGACCAGGCCTCCATTCCACTCCATAGAGTGCCGCCCCCTTCGGCAAAACATCTCTTGTTAAATGAGGATTAGCAGATTCAAGCTCGCGCAGTTTTAATTGACCTTCGTCAGCTACTGCACTAAGTAACACTGTTCCTGGTGCTGCTTTCACAGTGGCTTGAAGAGTGCAATCCGATTCTAGTCCGTAATAACGACTCGCGGCCTGCTTTCCTTTGACTGGATCAAAGCGCTCGTCTACAAAATCGTTGATGGTCAGTCCCATTTTAATGGCTTGTACTCTGGTCAGTGCAGGGACTTCTGAACATTGCCATCCTGCCGGTTCAAAAGTTGCCGGCAAGCGCACCAATTCCCACTGTACTTTATCGAGAACCGCCTGAGCGGTAGTATCCTCTTGCAGTAAAGCTGCATGCATAACGCCATGGCTGCTAAGCAGTAGTAGAAAAATTTGAATAGTGGAGGAGATACGCATATAAACAAATATAACGTTTGCCCCTACCAATTCCATCTATCTGCAGCCATAGAAAATTGAAGTTTTCCTCATCTATTTGTGAAAAACTCTTTCAACTAAAGTCGAGGGTTTTGCAGCTCTACTTTGAACGTTTAGAGCAGATTTAGAGCACCTCGCAAATAAGATCGTAATCGTGCGCTTCAACCACTTTAACGGTGCAGAAATCACCAATTTTTAGATAAATATCTTCTGCTGGAATGAGCACTTCGTTATCTACATCCGGACTGTCAAATTCCGTACGACCAACGAAATGGGCACCTTCCTTACGGTCGATTAACACACGGTATTCTTTACCTACTTTCTGCTCATTCAGTTCGCGACTAATATCCATTTGAATAGCCATGATTTCATCCACGCGTTGTTGCTTCACTTCTGCCGGAACGTCGTCCTCAAGATTAAAAGCGTGTGTATTTTCCTCGTGGCTGTAAGCGAAAACACCTAACCGGTCGAAACGCTGTTCGCGAACCCAATCCAATACGACCTGGTGATCTTCCTCCGTTTCACCCGGATAACCGGCGATTAACGTGGTACGAATAGTAATCCCTGGCACTTTTTCACGCATCATAGCGAGCAAAGCATCCGTCTTCGCTTTTGTAGTACCACGTCGCATACTTTTAAGTACCGGATCAGCAATATGCTGCAATGGAATATCTATATAATTACACACCTTCCGCTCTTCACGAATGATGTCTAAAACATCTTGTGGGAACCCCGAGGGGAAAAGGTAATGTAGGCGAATCCATTCGATTCCTTCCACTTTGACCAGTTCCTTTAATAGTGCTCCTAATCTGCGCTCTTTATAAAGATCTAGCCCGTAATACGTCAAATCCTGAGCAATAAGAATCAATTCTTTGACCCCTTTTGCCGCCAATTTTTCTGCTTCAGTAACCAAATCTTCAATCGGTGTTGATTTGTGACCACCACGCATTAATGGAATGGCACAAAAACTACACGGACGATCGCAACCTTCTGCTATCTTTAAATAGGCAAAATGCTTAGGCGTCGTCGTCATACGCTCACCTACCAATTCATGCTTGTAATCTGCGCCTAATGTCTTCAACAATAAGGGCATATCTCGCGTGCCAAAGTAGGCATCAACATCGGTAATTTCCGCTTCAAGGTCAGGTTTGTATCTTTCTGACAAACAACCCGTTACATACACGTGATCTACCTCTCCACGTTGCTTTTTATCCGCATAATGCAGTATCGTGTCAATACTTTCCTGCTTAGCATTATCAATAAACCCACATGTATTGATCACTACAATATTACCCTCCTCTTCTTCTGGTGCTTCGTGTGTCACCTCTTTACCGTTGGCTTTGAGTTGACCCATTAAAACTTCAGAATCGTAGATGTTCTTTGAACACCCAAGCGTCACCACATTAATGCTATTCTTTTTGCTGCTACGTGTACGCATACTGAATTATTTGTTAAATAAACTTGAAGCAAAAGCCTCTGGGTTAAACAGTTGCAGGTCTTCCATGCCTTCACCAACTCCGATGAATTTTACTGGAACGTTTAGCTGATCTGAGATGCCAATCACGACGCCACCTTTTGCGGTCCCGTCTAATTTTGTAACGGCTAATGAAGTGATTTTTGTCGCCTCCGAAAATGCTTTCGCTTGAAGTAGTGCATTTTGTCCGGTAGAACCGTCTAAAACTAAAAGTACCTCGTGGGGTGCATCCGGAACCACTTTTTCCATGACTCGGCGCACTTTACTGAGCTCTGTCATTAAATTCTTTTTATTGTGCAACCGACCGGCAGTATCTATGATACACAGGTCCGCTCCTTTCGATACCGCATGCTGAAGCGTGTCGTAAGCAACGGAAGCAGGATCTGATCCCATTTCTTGCTTGATTACAGGTACACCAGTGCGCGCTCCCCAAACGCCCAACTGCTCAATAGCCGCTGCGCGAAATGTATCTGCAGCACCGAGTACAACGTTGTATCCTTTGTTTTTGAATTGGTGGGCAAGCTTACCGATGGTCGTAGTTTTCCCTACCCCATTTACACCAACCACCATAAGAACGTACGGCCCCTGCGTTTTAGGAAGCTCAAAGTCTTCCCAAGCACCGCGTTCGTGCTGCATTAGCCCCGATATAATCTCGTAAAGCATCTGCATTAGCTCGTCTTGATTCATTACTTTATCTCGAGCTACACGCGCTTCTAAAGCCTCAATAATCTTTACAGTTGTATCTAAACCAACATCTGAAGTAATCAATGCTTCTTCAATATCGTCTAAAACTTCATCGTCTACAGAAGCCTTACCAGCAACGGCGCGAGTAATCTTTTCGAAAACACTACTGCGCGTTTTCTCTAGGCCTTGATCTAAGGTCTCTTTCTTGTCTTTGGTGAAGAATTTTGAAAAGAAGCTCATACGACTGCAATAATTAGATAAAAAAAAACCACTCCGGGGAGTGGTTCAAATATCGTGATTAAAGACGGATCTTATTTCAAGAAGT
>ENA-ORDA01002925-ORDA01002925.1-marine-metagenome-genome-assembly--contig:-NODE-2925-length-12438-cov-4.287679_pt1 | contig 12438 bp, 9 predicted proteins | sample MGYA00237778_ERZ508506 | MGnify/ENA primary metagenome ERZ508506 (study PRJEB26177, sample SAMN06267891) | marine metagenome | isolation source: Monterey Bay, California, USA | place: Pacific...
AGTAAAAAAGGATTTCATCTAGGATACGGATACGAATTCCCATCAGGAAGTGATGGGATGGTAATTAGAAATTCAACCCACGAGCTGATGCTTCGTGTTGATCTAAAGAATAAAAAAAAATCAGAGGTTAGTAAAGAATCTGAGATTGTAAATAACATAGAAACTCAAGAAAATGAATAATTTAAAAAATAGTTTTTTAATGTTTTTTGTTTCATTTCAATTATTGTTTTTCTTTTTGAGCTTTAATTTATCTGCTCAAGTTTCCGCTACTTTAACTATCGATTCAAAAGGTATAGTAAAGTGTACTTCAGGCTGTACTGAAGGGAATACTGGTGCTATAGGTCCGGATATATATACTATTCATGATAATGCATCTTTAGATGCTAAACCTATTTCTGATACCGATTGGAATAGAGTAGTTACTACTCTTGTTACAGCGTCGGTGGGTTTATTTAGTGGTCAAACAGGTTTTAATCAAGATATTAGTTCTTGGGATATGAGTAATGTTATATTTACGATTAGAATGTTCGGGGGTGCCACAAGCTTTAATCAAGATATTGGCAATTGGGATTTGAGTAATGCCACTAACATAGGTGAAATGTTCAAGGGTGCCACAAGCTTTAATCAAGATATTGGCGATTGGGATGTTAGCAATGTCACTAACATGGCTGAAACGTTCAAGGGTGCCACAAGCTTTAATAATGACGGCAGTAACAGCATTAACAACTGGAATACTTCTAACGTAACAACCATGGAATTTATGTTTGGTACTACGGGAAATTTTAGTCTTTCTGATGCGATGGATTTCAATCAAGATATAGGGGACTGGAATGTAGGCAAAGTCCAAAACTTTAGGGCAATGTTTAGGAATAGTCTTTTTAATCAAGATCTATCCGACTGGGACGTTTCAAGTGCTACAGACTTGAGTCAAATGTTTGATCAAACAGAGCAATTCAATAATGGAGGTGTATCATTACGTTGTTGGGATACTTCCAGTGCGACAATTATGGCTTATATGTTTTATCAAACCCTAATTAATCAGGATCTTTCCAATTGGTGTGTTGCTACGGTTACAGATCCAGATATCACAGATAATTTAGGGAATTTTGGTAATATTGGTGGAACTAATCCCACTTGGGGAGCAGCATGTACAGGAAATTCAGTAGTAATTTCCTTTAGTGATTTAACAAAAACATTTGGGGATCCAAATTTTACAGTAACAGCTTCATCTAATCAATCAGGAATCCCAATCACCTATTCGATTGCTGACACAAGTATTGCGACAATAAATGCATCTAGTGGTCAAATTACCATTTTAAAATCTGGGATTACAACTGTTACAGCAAGCCAAGATGACGGCTCATGTATTTCAGGTAGCTCAAATATGACGCTAACTATTAACCAACAGCCTGTGAATATCGAGGCAGATGATATTACATTGACTTATGGTGATCCAGCTTTCAATTTAACTGCCTCCTCCTTAGTTACAGACAGAGGCTTTACTTTCACTATTAGTGATGGCACAATTGGGTCAATTAGTGGAAATGTTTTAAGTGTTTTAAAGCCAGGAACAACCAATATAACCGTTAGTCAAGCCGCTAATGATTTTTATGCTCCGATATCAAAAGTAATAACTCTAACAGTCAACAAGCAGAGTGTGAATATCGATGCAAATGATATTGTATTGACTTATGGTGATCCAGCTTTCACTTTAACTGCCTCCTCCCCAGTTACAGACAGAAGCTTTACTTTCACTATTAGTGATGGCACAATTGGGTCAATTAGTGGAAGTGTTTTAAGTATTTTAAAGCCAGGAACAACCAATATAACAATCAGTCAAGCCGCTAATGATTTATATTCCCCAGTATCAAAAGTAATTAGTCTAACAGTCAACAAAATAACACCAACTTTAGACTTCCCAGAAATTACTAAAACCTACGGGGACTCAGATTTCACCCCTACTGTTACAACTAACAGCAGCGGTAATATAACATTTAGTGTTTCAGATCCCTCAATAGCTAGTTCCTTGGGAAGCTCTTTATCTATTGTTGGTGCTGGTCAGACAAATGTGACCGTTAATATAGATGAAACCGAAAATTATTTAAGTATTTCTGGAAGTACTACAATGACCGTAAATAAGGGAACTCCAACTATAATCTTTAATGATATAACAAAAGAAATTGACGATCCGGATTTTAATATTAACCCAACTTCAGATAGCAGTGGCTTGATGAGCTTCTCTATTGCAGACTCTTCAATAGCATCAATTAGTGAAAACACTATAAGTATTCTAAGACGTGGAACTACCACAGTGACAGTAAATCAAAGCGAAACAAGCTTATTTAATTCAGGATCAGCAACTATGATACTGACAGTAAATGGGGCTTCTTTTGATATTTCATGGTATGAGTCGAGAATTAGAAAAGCGTTTTCAATTGGTCAGTATGAGTTAAAAGAGCCCACCTATACATCTGATTATGATGGTGAGATAAGATATGTATCATCAAACTTGTCCATAGGAAATTTCACAGGTAAAACGTTAAACTTTAATAAAATTGGAAGAGTACTTTTAAGTGCTAGATTCGAGGGGTCTGATTATTATCAAGATGCAGTTATTCAAGTAGAATTTGACATATTAAAAGATAATCAGGTAATAATACCGTCAGAACTCCCTAATGAAACCCCACTTAGAGATTTTATATCGATACCCATACCCTTATCTGCAACATCAACTTCAGGTGCACCGGTCTACATTAAAGTTGAAGAAGGTTCCGCAGCTAATCTTTCAGGTACATTAGGAAATTACGAACTAATTACAAATAGTCAAACCGGAATAGTTTCTATAACATATTTCACAGTAGAAAATGATCATCCAAATTATTACCCTGCCGCATTACATTTCTCATTAGATGTAGTTAAGTTAAATCAGAACATAACTTTTAATCCTGAACCAGCCCTAGAGGTTCCTTACTCGGAAAATCTTGAGATTTCAATAAACGCAATATCTGACTCTAATCTTGATGTTAGTGTCAATAAACTAAATGTAAGTAACAACGTATTAGAAAATAATACTCTTTCTATTAATGATCTTGGACAGGTTTATATAAATGCTGAACAAGAGGGAAATCAGTTTTATAATCCTACAACAGCAAATAGGGTAATAACAATTATTCCTGCGCCAACTGAACTTTCTGATTTTTCGATTCCTGAAAAGTTTATTTATGACGATGACTTTGAAATTACCCCACCAACTTCTTCCAGAGATGGAGAAATTATTTATACCAGTGATAATCCTGAAGTTGCTGTTGTATCTGGAACAACAATATTTATTATAGGGATAGGTACTTGTAATATTACAGCTTATATGGAAAGTATAGATTTTTACACATCATCATCAATAAGTTCTGAGTTTGTTATAAAGCCAAGAGATACCGATCAGGACAGTGTTCCAGATGAAATTGATAATTGTCCCGATGTAGCCAATCCAAGCCAATTAGATGATGATATGGATGGAATAGGAAACGAATGTGATCCTGATTCAAATGGCGATGGAATAAAGGATGATTTAATTTCAGTTTCACAACTTCTTACCCCAGGGACTAGTGGGTCTGAATCAAGATGGCAAGTACAAAATATTGAATTTTTTCCTAATTCAATTGTCTATGTTTATAATAGAAATGGCCAATTAGTTTTTCAAAAAAACTCTTATCAGAATGATTGGAATGGTACATATCAGAAGACAGGGAGTTTTTTACCAGCAGGGCCCTATTATTTTGTTGTGGAAATTTCTGATACAAATGAAATTAAAAAAGGATGGCTCTATATCAATTACTAGGGATATAAAAGATGAATAAAAAAATTAAAATTTCGAATTTTCAATTTGGCACTTCTTTTAATCTTAAAATCTATGTAATAATTTCACTTTTATTATTATGTACAAATTCATTTTCTCAATACAATGAGAATAAATGGATTATATCAGCTAGCTTCGATGCTGTCGACTTGTATCCTACTGGCATAAAAACAGATGCTCCTTACTATCCTCAAGGAGGTATTTTTGAAGATTTATTCAATGTTTCTGACCACTGGAATTTTGGTGGGCCGTCAGTTTCAATTTCAAAATTGATCTATAAGGGCTTATACTTTGGTACTGAAATGTCGATTAATAAAATAAAAAAAATTGAAGGTCAAGATAATTTTAATTACACTTTCTATGGGGGACAGGTTTTCCTCAAAAAAACATTTTATTCTACAAAAAAAACACGACCATTTTTAAAATTAGGTTATGGTGTTTCTGGTATAGATAGGGGTTTATTTGGGGATACAATTCCATTTAGCCAGTATTTTTCTAAAACTCTATCACCTGGTTTTGGAGTTCACTTTAGAATCACCAATAACTTTGGTTTTGAAATTTCTTCATCTTTTAATAAAGCAATAGATTTTGGCGGAATAACTCATTTAAGACATAAGGCAGCTATCTATATTGGTATTGGAGATAGAGATAGAGATGGGGATGGAATAATTAATAGAAAAGATAAATGCCCTAAAATTCCTGGACTTCCAGAATTCAATGGATGTCCAGATAACGATGGTGACGGGATTCCCGACCTTGAAGATAAATGTCCGGATGAACCTGGAGAGAAATTAAATAATGGATGTCCCGAAAAAGATGAAGCATTAGATGAAAACAATTTGAAGTCTGATAAGAATAAAGAATTACAACTAGGAGTGGTTAGTTCAACTTTTTCTAAAAACACTACAAATACAAAAGAAGAATCTGGTAATCAAGGAGTATTAGCTGAAAATAATTCTATGTCTAATAAAAATAAAGAATTACAACTAGAAGTCGTTAGTTCAGCTTTTTCTAAAAATACTACAAACACAAAACAAGAGTCTAATAATCAAATCGGCAAAGATATTTCGAATATTCCCTTCTTAATTAACAAAAAACTAGATGAAAATAGAATTATATATTTCCCTGCGGGAAGTATCAAAATATTAGGGAAGAAAAACCTTGTGAAACTCAGAGGTATATTCAAATTGATTACTAATCAAAAAGATTTAAAAGTACTATTGGAGGGTCATTCTTCAGATGATGGAGATTCTCTTTCAAATTTGGAGTTGTCAAGAGATAGAGCAATTATTATTAAACAAACCCTTATTGATTTGGGAACAGATCCAGGAAGAATTAAAATAAAAGCATTAGGAGAGGAAGAACCAATTTTTGATAATAAATCAATCAATGGTGATAGGTTTAATAGATCTGTTTTAATCACACTTTACCAAGAATAAAACAAGCTACTAATGAAATAAGTGAAGACTTGCCTTTGTTTATGTAATGCTTTGGTTATTTATTATAGTTACATTTAAATATCTTAAAAACCAACACAATAAAAAGCTATTTAACGTTTCAAGGAATTCAATTAGCTTATTGGATTCACTTGTAAAAATTTTAAGATTTTCTTCTGCCAAAACAAGGAGTGAGATTACAAGTAAAAGAATAAAAAGACAAGTTAGATAAGGTTAGTGCTTTTAAAGAGAAACTCAATGTTAAAATTCTTTAGGTATTAGTAAAAAGGATGTTATATTTGCCAACCAATAAGTAAGATAATATATTATTTGGGTACTATTTTGGGTGCTTTTGATAATAACAGGTGGTTTAATCACCATCTAACTTATTGAAAATCAATAAATAGGCCTCGTGGCGCAACTGAATAGCGCACTTGATTACGGCTCAAGAGGTTGAAGGTTTGAATCCTTCCGAGGTCACTAGAAATGAGGAAGTTAACGCTTCCTCTTTTTATTTAGCATACCGTTTCAACCTTTTTTACTTAATTCGCACCTCAACTGGTAATACTTTGAAGCATTTATTCCATTGCCTAGATATATAGATTGCACTTTACCGTTAACTACTTGTTTTTTGAGTGTGTACATAATTAACGTTATTGAAATATTGATGATTCACTAAAACTTTGAGATTTAATTATTATATCCAGCCATAATTTAAATGAAACGAAAATAATGGAAAAATAAGTCAAATGTTACTTTCCTACTGGTCTATTATCTTTTAAAATTTGATAATTAAAAAATCAAAATTTAAGTTTGGTACTTTAATAAGAATATAATGAGTCCTGATCAAAAATTAATACTAATACTATCTTTTTTTATTGCCGTAATTATAGTGATGTTCATATCATATCTTACAGAAACATATTAAACATTAAACGTAATGAGAAGTATTAAAGTAATCAGTTTTGTTAGTTTGGTAGTATTAGGTTTATCAACTATTAGTTGTAAAGATGAGTTAGAAGATATTTCATGTTATGATGAAACTAAACGTATTGCTTATGAGATAGAGGTTCAAACCATACTTGATAATATAGATGAGGAAATTTTATTGGATGAAGATTTTGATGTTGGAATAGGGATGTATTATTCACCCGTTTGTGGTTGTGATAATAAAACATATTTTAACGATCACTTTGCTAAGTTGGAAGGTGTATTTAACTTCACTAAAGGTGATTGTGAGAATGAGTGAAGATCAAAAAATAATAATAACCCTTTGTAGTTTAATTATAGTAATGATTATAGGTGTTCTTGCAGAAGCGTATTAAATACCTAATTCTTTAGCTCTAGTATTTATAAATTTGTATATTTTTTTGATTTGAAAGAGGATAGGTTTTATGTCGTTATAACTTTACTTACGAAACGACCTGATTTTCCACGTCTTAATTCTAATCGTTGTGCTTTATAAAATTCTTCACGCGTATATGTCTTACCATTTACATAAAGAGTTGTAACACCATATTCGGGAAATTTTAATGTAAGTAAGCGTTTGTCCATTATTTAAATCTGAAAAACAATATTAATTGTTTTTAAAAAAAAACATCAATAATCAAATAAGTAGATGTAGTAAATTATTAATTTATTTCTGAAATTTATAATTATTTAATACCCCATATAACAATTTTTTCATCTTAAATCTAATCTATAATCAAAGACAATTCTTCAACTACTCCATTAGTAGCTCGTCTCACTCCAGATAAAGCGTGATTAAAACAAATCTATTAACCTATCTCCATTGGTTTTAATCAGTGGTGTAGGTAAGAATGGATCAGAATGTGGTAGATTAGCACATGTCAATATGTGTGACATAACTTTCGTTTCAGAAACTTAAGTGACTTGAAAACAGTTAAATCGCTTTAGGCTAGGTTTATAAAATTGCTTCAACCATGATGGTCAAAAAATCTCATTTTTGGGCACTTTTTGATCATTTTTGAATAGTTTCAAGCGTTTTTAGATAAAAACTAAGATCCATCACGTTGTACACTCTCCACTTCAACTCCCCCCTAAAATAAATACATAGAACTTTTAGGTTAAGGCAATGATATCAATGGATTAAAAGAGATTTGAATTTTATCCATTGGTGTAAAAGAAAAACCCTCCACTTGGGAGGGTAAACATTTATATAATAGACGGAATTTACCAGCTTCCTAACATGATTCGTAATCCATTTCTAACCAAACGAGTTTCGCCTCGATTCTTTCCGTATTCATCCCAAGCTTTTTGTGCTTGAGCATTATTCCTTCTGTAAGCACCAGCATCCATCGCAGATTTCATATCATCAAACCCAATGATAATCCAATGAGTTTCTCCATCAGGAGATCTACCTGCGGAAAAACCTCCTAATAACACTTGACGATCTTTTGGTCTATACTTTTGGTATTTGTTGAATGCCGCCAAGTACCTCTGAGGATCCTCTACATCCAAATAAAAATATCGCTGAATAGGTTTATTCTCTCCTATATTAACAACTGTGTTCCCCATAGTTGCACTATGAGACTTATCAATGAGTTGATTTAGTTTTGTTAATAGCAACTCCCAATCTTTATCTTGCCTCGGAGTATATTGGGAACCCATACCTTCAAGTGTTCCAGCCCATATAAATGCATGACTGTAGTTGTTACCATTATCTTTGAAATGATTCTCATACAGATAAGCATTAACATCATCAGATGTAGGATTTGCTTTAAAATAATCATCAACAAGCTTGTAAACGGCAGCTTCATTTTGTGCTTCAACAGTAAAATTATAAGAGGTCCAATAACGAGTTTGACCAAGTGCAACTGATGTCACTAGTAACGATAATAAAAAGAATTTTTTCATTTTAAATTGATTTATGATTAATAATTATCTAATCTATAAATATTTCTATGAAATCACAAATCCTTGAAATTAATGAAGATTATATACATTTGATATTGATTATAGTCATTAATTAATGTGAATTATCTTGCGCTTAAGTTTAGTGATTTTCAACATTCTCCACCACGTCCTGTTATCATCATTTTGATTCTCAGATCTATGAATTTTTTTATTTAATTTATTAATCTTCTTTTTAAGGTATGATTTATCAACTTTTTTCATAAAGTTTGGTTTAAAATTTATATCAATATAAGAAAAGTAAAATTGATTCTTGACGCTTTTGTAATCATTAGCCCCAATAAAAAGTTGTAAAATAAAAAATATCAAAAAATACGTGAGTATAAGAATAAAATAGGAACTAAAACTATTTTCTTAATCCATTATTTAATTTTTATATCGTGAGAATATTGCAGAATTCTTTGCACCTTTTTGTTTAAATTCAATGCTGTCTTGACTGATTATTTTAAAAACATTTAAAGTCCCCTCGCCTGCAAACTCCCATGAAATTGTCTGAGCCTTTGCATCTCGTTTTAAAACAAGATAATCCAAGGCGTTATTGAAGGGTGCATCTTTTGTAGTCAGGTAGGCTTTCTCATTCAAAAATTCAATGCAAATCTCTCCTCCTGAAACCTCAGTCTCACCGCACCACTTTCCACCGATAAGAAAATTTGGATCAATTTCGGATTCACCATTAGCATTACAACTCAACAATACAAAAAAAAGAAATGCCAATAAAATGTTTTTCATTAGTAATATTTTAAGCTCAAATGTAATAAATACTGTAATTTATCTGAGATTTTTTTGTAGTAAAATAAGATTAATAATATTACTTATACATAGGTATATTATTACATTATTTTATTTATTAAAACTCTGGATTCAAAACTATACGATTTAAAATGAGCGATAATTACCACTTAAAAATGTATTGGCTTCTTCTTCTTTAAAACGAGCTTTTTTATTATCCCAATGAAGTGTTTTCTTTGGAAAACGGCCTGCGATAACTCCAAGTAAAATTGTTTCTGTGAGCCTTGCTGAATATGAAAAAGGTGCTGAAGCTTTATCAGCTCCAAGACAGGCATCAACAAATTGATGATAATGCTTAGGAGCATCACGTTCATAATCATTTTTATTATTCCCTAAACTATTATATGGATCAAATGCTGAAACATCTATTTCCTTGTATTCACCATCCACAATTAATCGTGGCAATTCCATAAAATGAGGTAATAATAAGCGCCCTTTTTCACCAATAAACATTGCTCCTTGTAAAGGAAGCTTATCTTTCATAGGAAGCTTTAAATCTTTGTGTGTTTTTGGAGCACCAGGACCGTCAGACCATATCCAAGTAAGAGTATCTTCTGTAAAATCAGTTCCAGAAAAAGTATATGTAACATTATTATTTTCTGGGAAGCCAAAACCATTTGGTTTACGGCAATTATTTGTTATTGTCAATGGCACATCAAGTGCAAGTGCGTTATATGGTGTATCAAAAATATGAACTCCCATATCCCCTAGAGTTCCACAGCCATAGTCAACAAGTTTCCGCCAATTTCCGGGATGGTAAACTGTCTCTTTATATGGTCGCTTTGGAGAAGTCCCTAACCATAAGTTCCAATCTAAATGTTTAGGAACTGAATCTTGACCCTTTGGCTCTGGACCATCGTAACCCCAGTTTTTTGGTGACCATGCCCTTACAGTATGAACTTTTCCAATTATACCGGATTGAATTAGAAGAGTCGCTAATTTATAATCATAAAAAGAATGAACCTGAATACCCATTTGGGTAACAAGATTCTTCTCTTCAGCAATTTTACGCATTTCACGTGCTTCAGAAACAAAATGTGTTAAAGGTTTTTGACAATATACAGGTTTATCCATTTTCATTGCCATCATTGAAACTGGAGCATGAGTATGATCTGGCGTAGAAACAACTACAGCGTCAATATCTTCCTTCATCTCTGTTAAAAGAGTTCTGTAATCAGTATATGTTTTTGCGCTAGGATGAAGAGTTTTTGCTGCAGCTAGATTTTTAGAGTCCACATCACACAGTCCCACAACATCAACCATAGAGTGTGAAGAAATTGATGCTAAGTCAGCAGCTCCCATACCGCCCACTCCAATATGAGCAGTTCTTAAACGTTTATTGTTTTTTGTTAATGCAAATAATGATTTCGGTAATAGAGCTGTTGATGCCAATGCTGCTGAAGTTTTTAAGAAATCTCTTTTTTTCATAAACTAATAATTTTAATTTTTCTAAATTCTAAATTCTAAATTAGACAATTATTTTATAAAAATACATTTAAAAAAAACGTTTTATAAACTCTCAAAAGTTGAAATTTTATTAATTTAATTATAATGAAATATAGATAATGTATTATATTTGTCTTTATAATATATATAATTATGAAATTTATCAAAATAGAGCTGAAGTAACTCATCTCTATTTTTATGGTGCTGGATGCGGGATTCAATCTACGGTTGATCGCATACTAAAAGTATTCAAAGAGATTTTTACGGATTGTGAATTCATCGACAAATTCGGAAAATTTACTGTATGATGTAGCAGATATAAAAATCGGAGGTGCCGATAAACAGTCTATTCCTCAAGATATCTATCCCCTCGTCATCTCAGGGAACAAGATGGGAAGAGGAATTACTCTTGATGGATTAACAACTACTTTCTTTGATCGACATCCAAAGATGAAGGTTCATGATACAATTATTCAGCGGCAGCGTTGGTTTGGTTACCATGGAGAGAGAATTGGGCTTGTGCGAATTTTCTGCCGTGAACAGGAATGGGATATACTCCGAGCGATTAATGACGACGATGAATCTTTGAAACAAGAGATTGCAAAAAGAAAACACTTACCCCCTACTTCGGAAAAGTGGGTCACGTTCTTTACTGGTGGAAGTGTACTCACTCGCAAAGCAAAGAAGGGCTCAATGAAACGTATTTCTTTTGATTACTCTCCTATTGAACACGGATATTTCCGAATCGTAAATAATCCAGTTCGAACAAAGTCAAACAATAAAAATTTGAAAACGTTTGATCAATGGTTTACGACTCTAAGTAAGAAAGGCTTAAAGAAACCCGCTGCTGGTTCTACACATCTAAAAAAGCATTACTTCCTCGGAAAACAGTTTGATTCAGGTACGACTGGTGGGGCGCCAGTTACTCATGGCTCGAGACTAAACGCTGTAGAAGTTGCAGAAATAATGGAGTCGTTCTATATCCACGGTCACAACCCAGACCCTTCAACACAACAACTTGGCAATCCAAAAGCACTCGGTGTAACATCAGGTTTCAAAAAGATGGCTGGAAAAGGAAAACGCCTTCATAAACTAAACGTAACATGGAAACAAGATTATCTTCATGTGGCTTTGTACCTTCGATGGTGGGCTCACAAACAACCTGGCAATGCCCCTGAATTCAACTTGATTATTCGAAATGGTGGTGGAAAAACGGGTAGATCTGTAAAAGATCACTTAGGGAGTAACGAAGCAGTCATGTACAGTAAAGCTAAACTGAAAGATAATGTCGTAGTCGATGATACGAGTACAGCATACATTCGGTCGGCAACAATGGGTGGTAGAGGTGCAGGTCAAATTTCAGATGGGCGACTCGACGATATGAAAACGGCATGGGGACCATTAGCCGCCCACGATAACGGTCAAGAATATGCTCGAAAGAATGGGCAACCCGGTCTTTTGATACTTGATTTACTTAATGACGGAGTGGGAGATATTGTCCGAATGGGACTGATTGTCCCTGAAGGTGGCCCTGCAACAGGTCTTGTCGTACAACTTTAGGTGATAAAAATGGCATTAACAACCAAAATAATCAATGCTGCTGCAGGAAAATTATCCCCTGCAAAGGGTGGAGTATACACCATTGAGTCTTTTGAAACCATTTTCAAGCTCAAATTAGGACACCCACAAAACGCCAACACGGTTTTTATCGGACTTAATTCTGCGGGCGGAATTTGTATTTTCGTCAGGGGTACAAACAGTGAATTCAAAGGACTTCCCCTTTCGAAAGAATTTCAACACGATGAATGGGATGAAGCAGGTGGTAAGTTTGAGGCATTGATGATTTCAGATCTCCCCGCACATCTCCATCACCTCATGGATATGCTCATCATTAATCTTTCAAATCACCTTGAATCGACTACGAAAAAGTTGGGTGCTGTGGACCTGACTCAAATTATAAAGGATTCTTTGGCAAGTGAA
>ENA-ORDA01002928-ORDA01002928.1-marine-metagenome-genome-assembly--contig:-NODE-2928-length-12422-cov-3.815310_pt1 | contig 12422 bp, 9 predicted proteins | sample MGYA00237778_ERZ508506 | MGnify/ENA primary metagenome ERZ508506 (study PRJEB26177, sample SAMN06267891) | marine metagenome | isolation source: Monterey Bay, California, USA | place: Pacific...
TATACGCCACGTCTACCGGTGGTGCCTGCCAGAACTCGCGGTAGTCCTTTATCTCCTCACCACGTGCTACCAACTGACTTGGCAACGCGGTATTGCCAAAATCATAGGTGGCATCCACGGTAAGGGGCTCCAGCACCATCTCTGCTAGCTCGAGCAATGTCTCATGAAAAGACGTACCTGCGGGGCCCAGTTGATAACCAATGTCCTCGGCCGCCGACACCATGCCAGCGCGATTTCCTTGAACCGTGGCCTTCAGCAAGTCGCGATAGGCGCCGGTAAAAGCTGCCTTAAAGCGTCTCGAGGCCCCAAAATCCAGCAAGATCACCTGCCCGGTATCGGAGTCGTAGCGGTAATTGGCAAAGTTGGGATCGGTTTGCACCAAGCGCAACTCAAACATCTCGACCAGCAATAACTCAAAGAGCAATGACCACACTCGATCACGTTCTTCTTGATCCTGATGTATCACGTCTTCAATGGGCACACCCGGCACATAGGTCATGCCGAGTACGCGTGAAGCGCTCAGGGAGGGAATCACGCGGGGGAGTAAAAATCGCTCATCGTCACCCAGTGCCCTGACAAATGCGTTGAGGTATCGGGCCTCCTGCTCATAGTCGGCCTCCTCGCGCAATTGCGCCTTTACCTCAGCCAACATGGGCGTAATGTCCATATGCTTCGGTAGCAAACCAGAGACCCGCAGCAGCGTGGCAAGATTGTCCACATCGGAATCGATACTTTCGCGTACCCCGGGGTATTGCACCTTCAATACGGCAGCGCGGCCATCTCGCGTGGTCAGGCGGTGTACCTGTCCAATCGAGGCGGCGGCAAATGGCTTTTGCTCAAAGTGCTTTAGCTTTTTGACATAGTCTGCCCCAAAGGCATCGCTTAGCACCTCGTCGAGCTGACTATCGGGCATGGTATAGGCCGCGTCACGCAGCGTCGCCAAAATGTCGGCCAGCTCTCGAGGTAAAAAATCGCCGGTATCCATCGAAAAGATCTGCCCCAACTTCATGGCGGCACCGCGCATCTCAGCGAGCCGCTGGGTCAGCCTTGAGGCATTGCTAGGTGTTAACAGAAGATCTCGTGCTTTAGGACGCCGACCCGAAGCCACCTGCTTAACGCCCTCGGCTAACATACTGCCCGCCACCCCGCCCGCAAGACGCGCAAACTTGCCAAAGCGCCGTGCACGACCTCTGGGTACCGCTTGGCTCTCACTGGTCACTCAGCATGTCCTAGTGTTTGCTTGGCTTGGGGTGGTTTGCGTGCGTAGGCGTCAAGAAAAGGCGCCGCAATTTCATCCCCGTTAAACTCGGCCTGCAGTACGGCAATGAAAGTGAACACACCCGTGAGTTTTCGGGCCACCATGGCAAAGTCGCCACTAGGAAGCGCAAACTGCCGACTCGTCATGGAACGGGCCACATGACGCCCCGTCCGGTTAATCAATTCAGAACGGCCCCAGCAATACTCGCCGTTGCGATTAAGGTACTCAGCCGGCAACTGAGCCGCTGGTCGCAGAGGCTCGAGTAAATTGGTGACAAAGGTTTTAAAGGTTGCTTGTGCATGACTCTCAGCATCGGGTAGCAGGCAACCGAGGCGCGTGAGAGCATCGAGCAAAAGGACATCATCGTCCTGCAGGCCCGCCACAATCGTTTCGCACAGCGCGCTGCGTACCGCATCATCCAGCGCCATGACCGAACCAAAATCGAGCAAGATCAGCTCATCCCCGCTGTCACTGATCAAGTAATTGCCAAAGTTGGGATCGGTCTGCACCAACCCAAGGTCAAACACCTCAATAAAAAATAGTTGTAGCATCAAGCGCCCAAGCGCATTCCGCGTGCTTTGGGATAGCGCTGCTACCGCTGACGATCCAGCTCTATGGCCCTCAACGTAGTCGAGCGTTAACACCTGAGGTCCGCAGTAGTCTTTCCAGAACTGCGGCACCGTGAGCGCCACCTCGGTTTCGGTCAGATGAGGGTGATGATCTAGCGCGCTAGCGAAGGCCCGCGCCATGGCCTGCTCTCGCGGGTAGTCCATTTCGGCGTGAAGCTGCTCATGAAGCGTCGTAAGCCAGCTATCGAAATCGCGGCTCGCGGGTATCCAACGTGCCAGCCGCAGCATGCGCACCACCGCGTTAAAGTCATCATCAAGCACCTCCGCGAGTTCAGGGTATTGCGCCTTGAGCACTACTTCTTGACCAGTCGATTTAATGCGCGCTCGATGAACCTGCGCTAACGATGCCGCTGCTAAGGCCTCAGTCTCGATGTCGAGGTCATCAAATTGTTCCCCTAATGACGCGCGAAAATGGGGTTCCATGTCGGCCCAAGGCAGCGGCTCCGTCTCTGCTTCGAGCTCATGAAACGCGCGGGTTAGCGGCGCCGGCAAAAAGTGCTCGCCAAGAAGGGCAAACAGCTGCCCTATCTTGACGTAACTCCCTTTGAGCGTGCCGAGTTGTTGGGCAAAGCGGCGGGCTTCTCGGTCGAGCCGGGCCTCATCGCCTGCGTCTTCACCCCGCAGTCGTTTGATAGCACCGTCAATGGCAAAGACACCACCCGCTCGCGCACCCGCAAGCGACACGCTCAGGGCACGGCTGAGCGCACCGCGACGAATAGTATGGTTTTTTGGCATGTCGGTAATACGCGACACGACTGACAGCAGACTACTCCCCGCCGAAAATCCGCCAGGCCATCTCCACTATCAGCATCAGCGGGATTACCAGATCACCAATTTGAATGCAGAGGCCGCACAAAGTGCGCTCAATCAGACAGCGACTGCTGCCGACTGAACAACGACTTGAGTTGGCGATAAAGGGGCTGGTAGAGCTGATCGTAAATGGCGTGGTAGGTCGGCACGGCGTCGGGGTTGGGATAAATTCGTGTGGGCGCGCCGACCATATTCTCGGCCGCCGCTTCGATCGAGGGGTGCCACCCCATTGCAGCGGCACCAATCATCGCAGCACCGCGACCACTGGCTTCGCAGTCGTCAAATCGCTCCACCGGCAGATTCAATACATCGGCAATGATTTGCGCCACATAATCACTTTGCGCACCTCCCCCAGACGGCCGAATACACGTGATGGGGGTTTTGGTTCGTCGCTCAGTGCGCTCTCTGCCCGACTGCAGTGCAAAAGCCAGGCCTTCGATCAGGGCGCGATAAATATGAGCGCGGGTGTGAAAATCTTGGAAGCCAATAATACTGCCTCGACCCTCGGGTCCTGTTTCACCAAGCACCGGATTCCAAAACGGTTGCAGTATTAAGCCCCCAGCGCCGGGCTCGGTTTGTTCGAGTAATTCGTCCAATAAAATCTCAGGCGCCACGTGCTCGCGGATGGCCCGCTGCCTTTCCTCTGCGCCAAACTGCGCTAAGAACCAGCTCACCATCCAAAACCCTCGAAACACCTGAATCTCGGTATTAAATTGGTCGGGTATCGCAGCAGGGTAGGCCGGCATAAAAGGCACCACCTCAACATAGCGAGCCCGTGAGGTATTGATCGTTGCGGTTGTGCCACAAGACACACTTGCCACAGATTCAGCCAGCGCACCCACACCTAATACCTCACAGGCCTTATCGGCTGCACCAGCTATCACCGGCAGGCCCTCAGGTAAGCCCGTTGCTTGCGCGGCCTCCTTGGTCACCGCACCAAGCTGAGTGCCAACCGGCTGTAGCTTGGGCAAGGTGTCTTTTTCGACAGCGAGGCTGTGCCATTTCCAATCTGATGCAGCACACCAATCATGCTGCTTGAAATCAAAGGGCAGATAACCCACTTGACTGCCGATGCTGTCCACCACGTCTCCGGTGAGGCGCAAGTTGAGGTAGCCCGACAACAAAAGGTAATGTGCGGTGTTCGCCAAAAGACCCGGTTGCTGCTGCTCTAACCAGTTTGCCTCCGCCTCTCCCTCAAAGTTATCCACCACATCACGAATACGGAGCAGGCTAAAGAGCAGTCGCCAGAACCAGGGAAGTTTCTGTCGCAGCGCGGCCCGCCGCTGATCGGTCCAAATGATCGCCGGGCGCAGGGGCTGTTGATTTTCATCGAGGTTGATGATCGTCGCCCGCTGCGTCGTCACGACCACTGCCGCTATCTCGGTGGGCTCAATACCCTGTGTCCACAGACCTTGGCAACTCGCGATCAGTAGGCGCCAGAACCCTTCGACATCATGCTCTGTCCAGCCGGGCTGTGGATGTTGATAATCCTCGATCGGCAATTGGCACTTCGCCACGCAATCGCCACTGCCGCGATACGCCAACGCCCTAACGCTCTGGGTACCAAAATCAACGGCAAGAATCAGTGACGGCGACGATAAGGCGGCGGCAGTCATGGTGCCGACTCTCAGTGATCGCTCAGGGGTGGCAGTAGATTGCCCGGATTCAAAATGCCTTGAGGATCCAACGCGTTTTTAACCGTGCGCAGCAACGACACGCCGCTCTCCCCCAAATCATGATGTAAATAGTCTCGCCGCAACCGGCCGGAACCATGGTGGTGCGCAATGCCACCGCCAGCTTGCGCCGTCGCCGTCAGTGCACGATCCCAGCTGTCGAGGTAACGATCACCCATCATTTGAGTATCGCCCGGCATACAGGCAAAAGTGAAGTACAGATTGATGCCCGAGCGATACACATGAGAACTGTGGGCAGAGGCATTCACGCAGTCAGGTACCGCTTTGAGCGCTGCCACGACGTCAGTATAAATCGCATCGATTTGACTCCAACTACCCGACACTTCGATCGTATCCGCAATCAATCCTTGATCGAGCAAATCACGCCACTCGGGGACGTTATTGCGGTGCCCCATCCAGTTAGCCGCCGCAGCGGCATCAGCAGCGGCCAACCCCAACCCAGTCATGATGTCCTGAATGGCGTGCATTTCAGCCTCCACGCGGGCGGCTGGCCCCTCGTGGACCAATAGGATAAGGCCACTGTCACCGCGTTCATGATCGGGGAATAATCGCGCGACCTCTGATGCATCGTATTGACGCATCACAGGGGGCTTCCAATCCTGCTGAATGATTTCACGCTGCGCACGAAATCCGGTTGCCATATCAGCGCAATACCAGGCACTGAACTGCCTCGATTCGGGCTGTCGCCGCAATGACAAGGTCACCGACGTCACAACGCCATGGGTACCCTCTGCACCCAGCGCTAAGTGCCGAAGATCAGGGCCTGACGCAGCACGAGGCGCTTTACCCAATGTCACCTTTTCGCCACTCGCGAGCACAAAGTCGATGGTATACACGATGTCTTCGATATTGCCGTAGGCCGTTGAAAACTGCCCCGATGCGCGGGTCGACACCCAGCCCCCCACCGAGCTGATACCGATCGACTGGGGCCAGTGCCCCATAGTGAGGCCTCGCTCAGCGACGGTCTCCTCCGCCACCAGCCCATTGATACCCGCCTGAACTGTAAGAAGCAGATTCTCTTCATCGATTTCAATCACTTGATTCATCGCGCTCATGTCGAGCAAAATTTGGTCGTCGCTGGGTTCAATGCCCCCGCAAACACCACTGCCTAAACCCCAGGGGATCACGGCAATACCGTGTTCAGTGGCGTGACGCATCAACGCTTGAACCTCTTCCGTCGATTCGGGCCGCACCACACATCCCGGCGTGGGGAGTGTCTCGCCCTGCCAATCCTGCCAATGCTTGAGGCACCATCGGTCAAAACGATGTGCATTAAGCGCCTCTGCATCAACCGAGACCCGCTCTGGACCGATGGCATTAGCTAGCTTTTCGATGTGCATCCGTTGTGTCCTCTACGTAGTGTTGATTGGCATAGCCCGCGCGGCTCGCAGCATCAATAGCCAGGCAGTTCTCTATCTCTGCCGCCTCCCGGGTGGCGTCCCAATTTAGAAGCGCTCCCATCGCATGCGCTGCCTGGGCCAAAATCGGTAGGCCGGCCTCCTCATCAAACCAAGCACGACTGCTTCGGCGCGCCCAGTAATCTTCGAGTCGCAGTGCGCCCTCTGACAGCACTGCCTGACTCACCTCGGCCGCCACTAAGTCTGTTGCCGTTGAGGTGGCAGACGCCACCTGCTGCGCCTCACTGCCATAAAGCCGTTGTATCCGCTCCATCGCCACAGCGCTCCAATCACCAGTGAGTGGTGTTGCGGTGCCGCCCCCCGGCAACGCCACCTCAGCGGTCTGGCAGGGCGCTGCGGTGAAGCTGTTGGCCTCAACAACTTGGTCGACAATCCGCTCAGCCATTGCCCGATACGCCGATAACTTGCCGCCGCCTACGGAGAGCATGCCACTACTCGAGACCCAGACCTCATCTTTGCGCGAAAGCTCCTTGGATGCGCGCCCCGAACCATCGGCCACCAAAGGCCGAATACCTGACCACACTGACACAATGTTGTCTGGCATGAGGTTCGCCTCAGGCATGACCTGTCGCGTGCCGGCCAGCAAATAAGACACGTCACCTTCAGTCACGGGCGGCCAGTACTCGCACTCGGGATGATAATCATCGGTGGTGCCGATATAGGTGTACCCACCGAGCGGCACTGCAAAGATGCGGCGGGCATCGTGGGTACGCATGACTACGGTATTGTGCACAGGAAGGTCTTGGTGCTTAAACACCAAATGAACACCCCGACTGAGCGCTAATCTGGGTGCCTGCTCTTTTTCCAAACCACAGACCGCATCAACCCAAGGCCCCGCTGCATTGACGATCGCGCTGGCGCGCAGTGTCACCTCGCTGGTGTCACCCGGCAGGGTCGACCGCGCTTGCACCACAAAATGCCCCTCGCGCCGAATATTGACGGCACTCAAATACGTTGAGACACAGGCTCCATGCGCCACTGCTGAGCGCGCGGTGGCAACCGTTAAACGTGCATCGTCAGTTAAAAACTCGGGGTAAACGACTGCGCCGTTCAGCCCCGCGGTGGCGATCAAAGGTTCATTTTGCTTCAACTGATCCAAGGACCACGCTTCGTGAAAGTCGCTCCGCTCGACGCCTCCCAATCGCTCATAGGCCCACAGCGCCGCGCGTAACACCAACTTGCTACGGCGGTTGTGAGTAGGGATCACATAGGGTGTCTTTTGCGCCAAGTGGGGTGCAATGCGGTGCAAGATCGCTCGTTCTGAGGCAGATTCTTTAACCACTGAAATATCGCCGGCCACTAGGTAACGAAGGCCGCCATGAATCATCTTGGAGCTACGGCTACTGGTGCCACTGGCAAAATCCTGAGCTTCGATCAGCGCCACCGACAAGCCCCGCATGGCAGCATCTCGTGCCACGCCAACACCAGTAATACCACCACCAATCACCAATAAATCAAACTGTTGACCCTCGAGCGCCCGCAGTTGTGCGCTTCGATCTGTTTGGTTTATCCGATCCATGAGCTTCTCCTCATGCAAAGAATCTCAATGTAACAGCGCGGATGCCGTATAATTGTCTAAAATATGACAATTTGTCGATCCGGTAAAAACCCGCCATGACTGACGATCTTCCCACCGCCGACCTCACACGGTTTCTCGCCAAACTGCCGGTATTCAAGCAACTCAAATCAGGCGAGCGTGAGCAATTATTGACCCGGTGTCGGTTACTTGCGTTAGACCACCGCAAGATTCTGCAGGCCAGTGGTGAACCGCACCATCATCTGTGGGTGGTGGTCACAGGGGAGATTGCCATGGTCGCGAGCTCAGCAGAGGGCGACGATTTAACGCTGGCCATTTTTGGACCCGGCAGTACGTCGAGTTGGATTGCGCTGTTCCACGATACTCCCGCAGAACGCAATCTCATTGCTGCGCCCGGCAGCTATATCTTAGGCATACCTCGTGCGGTCGCACTCTCGTTACTAGAGGCGCACCCCTCGCTCTATCCAACCGTCCTAAAAATCGAGGCCAATCGCTTTCGCGCCGCACTGAACCTTCAACAGCACAATTTGGTGCGTGAGCGCCCCCGTCGGGTTGCCGGCTTACTGCTTATGCTGATGGAGATGAGTGGGGAACCCCAACAATCTGCGGTCATCCGACTCACCTCACAGCAACTTGCCCGCATGGCGCATTGTTCTCGCCAGTCTTTGTATGAAGCGGTAAAAACGCTCTCCGCGCTGGGTGCGGTGCAGCAAAGGTATGGTCAGATCGAGATTATCGACCAGCAACGATTACGCGCCGCCTATCAAGGAAGCGAAGCAACGCTCAAGGGGTGAGGCTCGTGATCTGAGTACCCACGCCCACAGTGTCTAGCATCTGGCCGTGCTGCACGGATACACGGCCTGCGACAACGACACTGTGAATGCCCGTTGGCGCTAAAAACGGCTCGAGGTAGGTCGCTCGAGCCGACACCGTCTTGGGATCAAAGATCACCAAATCGGCATCGGCACCCACTTGTATGCGGCCCTTACGCGCAAAAGCCGGCGCAAATGGCGCCATTCGTCGCGCGGGTAATAAACTTAAACGCGCAATCGCATCAGACAGCGTCAGCCACTTTTGCTCGCGCACATAGTGACCCAGCACGCGTGACGAAGTGCCGGCGCCGTTGGGAACCACCTTTCGATCGTAGTTCGTCAGCGGCATGGCATCACTCGCGACCATCACGTGATCGCGCGACAGCGCCGCCTGATTCCAGGACGCATCAATGTAGTGGTGCACTGTTTGGCCACCCGGACGCGTTTGACGATAGTGAGCAAAGCGCTCTTGTGTCAGCCACTCGCCGGTTTCTGCCCACTGCACGTCGGCATAATCAATCGAAAAGATAGTTCGCCAATCGCGGGAAAACACATCAGACGAAATCATCGCCGACCCCGCGGTCCACGGATACATTTCGGTCGTCACATCCACGCCACGCGCTCGCGCTGCATCGATCTTATCAAGCCATTGGGTCACGCCGCTCATCGCGCTCGCATTGAGATGGCAGATATGGACAGCCGCACCGGTTAGCTCTGCGGCAGCAATCACCTCATCAAGTCCCGTGGGATCACCGTCAATACCCCGCCGTACATGTACAAAGACCGGCACCTCATGTTGTGCCGCAACGGCAAACACCATGTCGCGCTCGGCGTCATCGACAGCACGAGTCATATAATCGAGTAACAAGCCAATCCCTAAGCCGCCTGCCAACAGCTCTTGTTCAATCATCGACCTAATCTGTGCGCGCTGCTCAACGGTTGCCGATTGCGTAAACGCGCGACCCGATATATCCACCTTGCCCGTAGCCGCGATATCACTCAGTGCCTGAGGGTCGACCACCAGCATACGAATCCACGCGTGACCCACCGATGCGCCAAAATGAGTGAGCGGCGCATCACCCAGCTGCTGGCCAAAACGGGCAATCGGAAAAGTACCTGCCTCCAGCTCCAGCACCGTGGTCACGCCGTCAAGCAGCTCCAAGCGGTAACCCGCCTCCGCCGCACTGTGTGAATGTAGGTTGATAAAGCCGGGGCTCACGACCAAACCCGTGGCATCAATGACCTGTGCGGCGTCTAAAGGCTTGTTGCTAATGGCCGCCACTCGTCCGTCACGAATACCTATTGAGCGAACGGCGTCGAGCTGACTTTCGGGGTCGATCACTCTGCCGTTTTGGATAACCAGATCAAACGGAGTAACTGCCTGTGCCAGCGAGGAACACCATAGCCACGCAGCAAACAGAGGGAGGCATCGCGCTGGAGAGCGCCTCTTGCGCCGACCCAATGCCCTAATGCTGACAAAGCTGCTGCGCAGTAGTAAGCCACTGAATCCCCTGCCGTGCCATTGCCAACGACGTGACGCACTCACAGATCGGAGGCTCGCCGGGTCAAAGTCCTAACCACTCTATCCTCATCGCTCCAATCCCAGATCCCATCACACTTAAGAGGAGTCATCATCAGGCGCCTGTAACCACGCTTCGATCACCGGCATTAACTCTGCACTCACTAACTCTACCAGCCAACCGCCAGCCGGCGGCAACAGATAACTGAGTGTGCCAAAACCATTGTCAGGTGAGGCACCACTGGCCAACACGCGCCACCCCGCACTCAACAAGCGCTCACATTCGACCGGCAAATCGTCAACCCAAACCCCGATATGACGACTGTCGGGTTGTGCTGCAGGCGCATAAAAAGGGCTCGCGCTCTCCACGAGCTCAAGATGATGGGGGCCCGGCCGGCTATAACAGGCTTTTAAGACAATTTCGTGCTCACCTGCTTCGGGCGTCCAAAACGGCAAAGGATCCATCAACCATGTCGCCGTCCAAGACAGGTTCATATCGGCACCAAGCTGCACTCTGGCTGCCTCAATATCGTCGACGGCCATGCCGAAGTGAAAGGTTCTTTGGAGGTCAAACATTCGCTTTCTCCTGGGGCGCGTGACACGGGCGTGGAATAAGCCCTATCGAGCACCGTTTGTTAAGTACGCCCATACGCAGGTGAGCTAGATTAGCCACCACCCTACCTTCAGGATCGGCGATTGTGTGGGAACAGCGCATGATCATGTGATGTCTCCATCGCCCGAGATAGGCCTTGCAGGATGGTATCAACAAAGCCATCAACAGGGGCAATTGACAGAAGGGTTTTTTAAAGCGCCACTCGGCAAAGGGTTACACAAGAGAGCCCCTCGGCAGAGTGCGTTGAGAGCGTGCTTTTAAGAGCGTGCTTTGCGAGCGTGCTGCGAATCAGCCCCGATACTTACGACAGAAAGGGCTTGGGCAAGACGTAATGGTCTAGCAGCATAATTGGGAAGATCGCCATCAAATAGACGATCGAAAATCGAAACATCTTCATCGCATCCGCGTTGTGCATGCTCCGCAGTAGCACAATCGCTTGGTAGATGAAGATAGCACCGAGCACAGTGGCACCGACCAAGTAAATCCAGCCGCTCAGCCCGGTTGCGACCGGCAATAAGGACGAGACAAAGAGCATCAGGGTGTACAACAAAATATGGACGGCAGTGTACTGACTGCCGTGCGTAACCGGCAACATCGGTATCTCGACTTTGGCGTACTCTTCTTTCCGTGCAATAGCGAGCGCCCAGAAGTGGGGCGGGGTCCAGGCAAAGATAATCAGCACCAATAACAGTGCATTACCGTCTACCTGATTGGTCACCGCAGTCCACCCTAGCAGCGGTGGCATCGCGCCAGCTAAACCTCCGATCACAATATTTTGGGGGGTCGCACGTTTCAGGTAAAACGTATAAATGAACGCATAACCTACGAGTGAGGCCAATGTCAGCCAAGCCGTTAACGCATTCACCCACTTCAGCAATACCACCATCCCGACGCAGCCAAGTACCAAGGCAAAGATGGCCGCGCCCTGGGAGTCGATCTTACCTTTTACGATGGGTCGACCGGATGTGCGCGCCATGACGGCATCAATATGCTGATCGGCAAGATGATTCACCGTCGCGGCTGAGGCCGCGCAAAGTGCAATGCCGACGCTCGCCGCTACCACAATCGACATCGGCACCGCACCGGTGGTCGCCATGCACATGCCGACGATCGCTGTGAGAATCATCAACCAGACGACGTTTGGCTTGCACAGCTCGTAATAATCGCGCCAAGTCGCGCGCTCTGTCAGGCTGGATTCCATTACCTAGTTATACCCAATTGCTCTTCGGATTGAATGTTACCCCATGGCAGACCCGGAAGCGTACTCATGTGGTCAAATCCCTTGGTAATTATTGACGTAGGTAGCACCGAGTTGTCAGACTCAAGACTCAATGGGGAGGCACTGGCTGTGGCGAGGTGGTTCAAGCGAGACAAATGGATGTCTGCGACGTTACTCGCCGCTGCCATCGCAGGCCTGGCCTTGGCCGGTACGGGATATTGGACCCTTTGGCAAACGCAAAACGAGGGCCTCGATGACGCTTGGGCGCCAGCGCTCGTCGCCTTTCCCGAGCGCCGGCCACTGGCGGACTTCATTCTTGTAGACGATGCAAAACGGGTATTTGATCTCAAGTCGCTGCAGACCCGTTGGTCATTCCTCTTTTTTGGCTTCATGTACTGTCCTGACATTTGCCCTACCACACTGTACGACCTCTCTAAGGTGAAAGAGGCGCTGCTTAAGCATGGCCTGAGTGATAAAGACCTGCAGTTCGTGTTCATTTCTGTTGATCCCGCAAGGGATAAAGCGGCTAAGCTTCAGCGCTATGTTGAATATTTTGATCCCAGTTTTTTGGCGACCACTGGCTCAGTGGGCCAACTGACTAATCTGACGCGACAGCTTGGCGCGCCCTTTCGGGCGGAGCCCGAAACCGCTGAAAATGTCTACGAGGTGACGCACTCCAGCGCCATTTACTTGGTGGACCCCAGAGGCCAATACGCTGGCATCATCAGCCCCCCGTTTGTCACCGCTGACGTTGCGGAGCAATTTGTTTCGCTGTACGAGACGATTCAACCACCAACGCTTGCTCTCGCTCGCTAGCCAGCCCATCCACAACGAAACAAACTAGTAAGACTCGCTATTCCAAAGCTTTTTCGGCATGGGCTGAATCAACCCGTGCTGGCACGTCCTTATTATG
>ENA-ORDA01002931-ORDA01002931.1-marine-metagenome-genome-assembly--contig:-NODE-2931-length-12417-cov-3.515559_pt1 | contig 12417 bp, 13 predicted proteins | sample MGYA00237778_ERZ508506 | MGnify/ENA primary metagenome ERZ508506 (study PRJEB26177, sample SAMN06267891) | marine metagenome | isolation source: Monterey Bay, California, USA | place: Pacific...
CTAATGGTAAAACCAGCACTAAACTACTTAGACATCATTAGTGATCTTAAGCAAAATTTCACTGTACCTATTGCTGCTTACCACGTTAGCGGAGAATGTGCTATGCTGATTGCCGCCTGTCAAAACGGATGGCTGGATTACGAAAAAGCTATGCCTGAAACACTGCTCAGTATACATCGTGCAGGAGCCGATATTATCCTTACATATTTTGCTAAAGACTATGCTAAACTAGTCTTAGGGCATTCACTTTAATGCAATTAAAAAGAGTGCTGACTTTTTCATTTTCCTTTCAAGGTAACTAATTCCAATTAAAAGAGTTTCTTTTATAATTCAATCACTGAATCAAAATCCAAAATTCCCAGGGCTTCATATCATATTGGTAAGAGGAAGACAATCGTTTTGGTTTATAATCCTGATACCTGTGAAACTCCCCATCCAAGGGCATAGTAAACTGGGCATAATCCTTACTTAAATTAGCAATAACGACAAGCGTATCCCCTTCTTTCCCCCTCTGAAAAGCATAAATTTGATTCTCTTTAGTGGTTTTTAATTTCTTAAAAGAACCTCCATTTTTACCTGAAGCCAGCGCTTTATGATTATTCTTTAATGCCCCTAGTTGCTGTATCAATTCCATTGTTTTACCCGCAAGTTTCGGGAAGCTGTCTTTCTCAAAAAAACGAAGTCTTTTATTTAAATCATATTCCTGTCCAGAGTATATCAAAGGCATCCCTGGAGTAGTAAAATTCAATGCCATAAAAGTGTGCCCTGCCTCACCATAACTCTCTTTAACGGTTCCATTCCATGAGTTCTCATCATGATTTGAAATAAAATTTACTAAAATGTTTTCTGGACCATAGATCCTTAAACTCTTTTGAATATGTCTAGAATAATCAATTGCGGTTCTTTCGCCTTTAGCCACATCTTTTGTGAGATGGTGTCCAGGCCAATCATAAGTAGCGTCAAATTTACTTACCAAACCTATGCCTCCTGGGTGATAAACATCCGTTTCAGCTAATAAGAAAACAGGTTTTACCTCCTTTAAAGCCGCAAAGGTGGTGTCATAAAATTCTTGTGGAACAGCATAAGCTTGATCTATTCTGTAACCATCAATATTGACTTCTTTTACCCAATATATCATTGCTTGGCGCATTGCCTCGCGCATTTCCATATTATTATAATTCAAATCGGCTACATCTGTCCATCCAAAGGATTTACCCGTTCTAAAGTCTATCGGATCAATAATTTCTCCTTTCCGATTTTTTAAATAAAAATCACTATTTTCTTTAATCCAGTGGTGGTCCCATCCAGTATGCCCAGGAACCCAATCCAAAATCACATACATACCCAAACGATGGGCTTTTGAAACTAAGTTTTGAAAATCTTCTAAAGTACCGAATTCTGGATTCACTTTAGTATAGTCAGAAACCGCGTAATAACTCCCTAATGGGCCTTTGCTTTTGGTTGTAGAGATAGGGTTGATTGGCATTAACCAAATAATTTTCACCCCCATTTTCTTAAGTATAGGAAGATCTTCAGCAAAATCATTAAAGGTTCCCTCGTTTGAATACTGTCGGATGTTGGCCTCGTACAAAACAGAATGTGCAATGGTGTTTTCTGCAATTGGCGCTATTACATTTTTGCTTTCAAGTGGACTTTTTGGTTGACGTGCTTCTTCTTTTTTTGGCTGACAAGCCATCAAAAAGAGACCAAAAATAAATGCTGTGATTTTTCTCATTGTTCGTTTAATTCAATTATTAAAGCAGTTTCAGCAGGGATTTCAAGAGAATTCCCTAAGGTAAAATGGTGATCCGAAAGCACTTCATAAGCAAGCGTTTGCCCTGAAATTCCTTCTTCAAATCGGTTCAAATCAAGTTTTTGTTCTTTACTATTATTGTTCACTACAACCATAACTCGATGTTCTCTCAGATATCTAAAATATACATAAACATCTTCTTGAGGAACATAATGCAATGTTTTTCCATAATGCACGGCTGCCGTCTTTTTTCTCCAATTCAATAATTTTTTAGTAAAATCAAAGTAAAGTGTTTCCCTTTCTGTTCTCTCCGTTGAGAGGAAAGCATTGTGAGAGTCTTCTGGCCAACCACCAGGAAAATCTCTACGGATATCACCATCTCCCTGTGATTTCTTACCCGTCATTCCAATTTCAGAACCATAGTAAATTTGTGGTATCCCCCTTAGAGTCATCAATACCGTGAGCAAACGTTGATAAGACTTAAACTCTGGGTAAAAATCATTAATTCGGTTGGTATCATGATTTTCTGCAAAAATCAATAGATTATTTATGTTAGGATATAAGAAATCATTTTGGAGGTTTTTATAAATCCGTGTCATGCCTCCTTCCCAATAAGAGTTTCGTTCATTGAATGCTTTTACCAATGCATCATTCAGCGTGAAATCCATCACTGAAGACAAATGAGAATCAAAGTCTTGAATTGCTGCTATTGGACTTTTCTCTTGCCAATAAGAGAGATGGATACTATTATGCATCCAACCTTCACCCACTATATTGAACTCAGGGTATTCATTTCGTATGGCTTTAACCCATGACACCATTGGCTTGGGATTATTGTAAGGAAAAGTGTCTACTCGAAACCCATCAACTCCTGCAAACTCAATCCACCAAATGGCATTCTGAATTAAGTAACGGAGCAACAGTGGATGGGATTGGTTTAAATCGGCCATAGTCGGAACAAACCACCCTTGCACTAATTCTTTTTTATCAATTTTAGACGCATATGCATCAGAATGGATTTCCTTTCTGTGATTTGTATTCGTATAGGTTTCAAATTGATGAATCCAATTTTCCTCTGGCAAATCTTTAATCATCCAATGTTCTATCCCCCAGTGATTAGTGACATAATCCATAATCAACTTCATCCCTCTTCGATGTAGTTCCTGTCCGAGTTTTTGATATTCATGATTAGTCCCAAATCGGGGATCAATTTTATAGACATCACTTTGTGCATAGGTGTGATAAGAGACTTTTGGATCGTTATCTTCACAAAGTGGAGTAGACCAAATGGAAGTTATTCCTAACTCGTCTAAATAATCTAAATGTTTGATAATCCCACTAATATCGCCTCCATGGCGCCCATCGGGATTCAATCGATTGACTCCCTCTTTTACTTCCTTTGAAATATCATTTTCGAGATCTCCATTTGCAAATCGATCCGGCATTAATAGGTAGATAACATCAGAGGCATCAAAGCTTTTTATAGCAGACCTTTCCCTTCGACTTTTGATTTCATAGGGTACTCTGTGCTTTATTCGATTTCCTTTAAGGAATTGAATTTCAAAAATACCTGAAGAGTGCGAGGATAAATTAAAATTTAAAAAAAGGTAATTTTCATTTTTAACTCGCTTGACATCAATTAGATTGGCACCTTTTGCTTTAATTTCAAATTGTGCGATATTTTTCCCATAAAGCATTACCTGCAAGCTGTCTTGTTCCATATCTGCCCACCAAAAAGGGGGCTCTATTCGATCAATTTGAGCCGTTGCAAAATAGGTTGAAAGAAATAAAAAAACTAAAAAATAACGCATGTCATGCAATTTAATTCTTAACCACTACTCCATCACAATAAACAACTAAATCTTTATTCTTGCACTGAATAGTGGTTTGGTCACTCTTCACGTTCACCTCAACTAGGTTTCCTCTAAAATTAATCTTGAAGGCGAAGCCAGTCCACTGTTTTGGTAATTTCGGATTTATGTGTAAATGATCATCAATTACTTGAACACCACCAAAACCCTCTACTATGCTCATCCATGTACCTGCCATACTTGTAATATGAAGTCCTTCTTCTACTTCTTTATTATAATCATCAAGATCAAGTCTAGACGTTTGTAAATAAAAAGCATAAGCTTGTTCCATTCTTCCTAATCGGGAAGCAAGAATAGCATGAACACAAGGTGACAGCGAAGACTCATGGACTGTCAAAGGTTCGTAAAAATCAAAATGACGCTTTAAACTCTTCTCATCAAAATGATCTTGAAAAAAATAAAACCCTTGAAGTACATCAGCTTGTTTGATATAGGGCGAACGAAGAATTCGATCCCATGACCAATGTTGATTAATAGGTCGCTCCTCATTTAAAAGTGCAGCAGCAGGGATTAACTCTTTATCTAAAAATCCATCTTGTTGTAAAAACAAGTCTTGTTCAGGATGTTTTGGAAAATACATTTGTGAGGCAATGGTTTCCCATTGAGCACGTTCACTATCCTTCCAATTGAGTTTGGAAGCTAGTTCCTGAAAGCGTATGGGTGATTCTTTGGCGACTTTTTCAACTTGAAGCGCAGTATATTTCAAACACCATTGTGCTAAATAATTTGTGTACCAATTATTATTAATATTGTTTTCATATTCATTAGGGCCTGTAACCCCTAACATGACATAAGCCTTTTTATGCTGAGAATAATGGACCCGTTGCGCCCAAAAACGCGCAATTCCGATTAGAACTTCAAGTCCCATTTCTGGTATATAACTGCTATCACCCGTAAAACGTTCGTAATTAAAAATTGCGAAGGCAATGGCTCCATTTCTATGAATCTCTTCAAAGGTAATTTCCCATTCATTATGGCATTCTTCACCATTCATAGTCACCATTGGATATAATGCAGCTCCGTTTTTAAAACCTAATTTTTCTGCATTTTCAATTGCTTTGTCTAATTGATCGTAACGGTATTTTAATAAATTCCTAGCGACACTTTGATCTTTGGTTGCCATATAAAAGGGAATGCAATAGGCTTCGGTGTCCCAATAAGTACTTCCACCATATTTTTCTCCTGTAAACCCTTTGGGGCCAATGTTTAGGCGCGCATCTTTTCCATTATAAGTTTGATTCAGTTGAAAAATATTAAACCGTATCGCTTGCTGTGCCTTATCATCACCTTCAATTTTGATATCAGACTGACTCCAGATATTGGCCCATGCTTTTTGATGGTTAATTAACAAGGACTCGTAGCCGCTTGTCTTTGCTTCTGAAACAATTCTTTGCGCTTCTTTTTCAAAACCTGATACTTCATGATGCATTCCTGTTACATAACCACCAAACTTTACTGTCGTGCACGCTTCCCCTTCCACAAGGGAATGCTCCTTAATTTGGCTTAATCGCCCCTCCTTTTCTTGTGAATAAAACTCTGAATTGGGATCTTCGTTAGCCGTGACCAAATATGTATTTGCATAAGTACAAACATCAAACCTTGTTTTTAATGTTTGGGAATGAAGTGAAATAAGTGTATTAGAATGGGAAGTATTTTTATGCTCCCAAAAGGGATCATCCCAGTTTGAATCTTGGTTTTTTATTTGTCCATCAATAAAGGAATCAATATGCAAATTGGCCTCTCCTTGAAGTGCTTTTATAGAATAATGAATCACTCCCAACGCTCCTTCATCTAGAGATAAAAAGCGTTTTACCTCAACTCCAATTCTACAACTAGGATTTAGCTGTGCCTCAAAAGATCGAGTATACAAACCCTTTTGCATATCCAGTTCTCTTTTAAATTTTGCTACCTCAGTACATGTATTTAAGTCAAGTGGCACCCCATTGACGTTTATGTGAATCCCAATCCAACTTGGGGCATTTAATACTTTGGCAAAATACTCAGGATACCCGTTTTTCCACCAGCCTACTCTAGTTTTATCAGGATAATAGACCCCACCGATATAACTTCCCTGAAACGTAGCTCCAGAATAAAATTCTTCAAAATTTGCTCTTTGGCCCATGGTACCATTTCCCAAGCTAAAAATACTTTCAGAAGACATTACTTTTTCAGGAGAAAAATCTTCTTCAATAATTTTCCATGGATCTATTTTCAAATACGAACTCTTCACCTATTTCTTTTTTTCGTACTAATTAATATAATCTCTTTTACTAAAACAATTTTGAAAGCAATTCTTTCCCTATTGCATCAAAATCAGAAAAACAAAAATCTGCAGCAACAAATTCACTGGGATTTCCAAATGCTATTGCAGTCATTCCAGCTTTTTTTGCAGCCTCAATTCCAGCAGTAGCATCCTCAAAAACAATACATTCAGAAGGAATAACATTCAATGCGTTACTTCCTTTTAAAAACACCTCTGGATCTGGCTTACTTTTACTCACCTGATTCCCATCAATAACCACTTCAAAGAAGGAAATTAGATTTAGTTTTTCTAAAATTAATACTGCGTTTTTACTTGCAGAACCCAAGCCTATCCTAACTCCTTTTTCTTTTAAAAAACGTAAACCTTCAGAAATACCTGGAAGAATGTCCTTTTCATTCAAACTTTGAATTAGCGCTAAATAATCTTTATTTTTTTGTAATAGAAAACGATCATAATCCTCTTGAGACAACTCACTATTTGCCATTTTCAAAATAATCTTAAGTGAATCTGGACGACTTACCCCTTTTAATTGTTCGTTATCTTGATGTGTCAATTCGTATCCTACTTCAGAAGCAATTTTCTTCCAAGCTAAATAATGATACTTAGCTGTATCAACAACGACTCCATCCAAATCAAAAAGGGCACAGTGGTGTTTTTTCATTTAAAATTAGTATTTAGTTTATTCAGCTTTTAAATGAATTGATCTATTGCAGCTCCTTTCATTCAGAAGGCGCTAAGCTTACTTTCAATCCATCGATCGAATCATTCATTTGTATTTGACATCCCAACCTACTATTGTCTTTGACAAAAAAAGCTTCTGAGAGCATGGCTTCCTCATCATCAGACCGTTCAGGTAGCACATGGTCACTTTCTACATAGCATTGACAGGAAGCACACATAGCCATCCCACCACAAGTCCCTTCAACGGGGAGCTCATAGGCTTTACAAATTTCCATCAAATTCATTTGCATGTCTGTGGGAGCAATTAATTCATGGTGTACTCCTTCGCGATCAGTCAAGTGTATGGTTATTTCCTGAGGCATTTTATTCTATTGTTTTAATTGTCGATTTTGCAGCTTGTTTTGAAGAACCATCAAATCCACTCACTCCACTTACTGTGGTATATTTTAATACATTACGCTTGTCTGGGAAGATTCTTTTAAACGCACTCTGACACATCAAAGTCGCTTCATGAAACCCACATAAAATTAATTTTAATTTTCCAGGGTAGGTATTCACATCTCCGATGGCATAAATTCCAGGAATATTGGTTTGGTAATCTAAAGTGTTATCAACTTTGATTGCATTTTTCTCAATTTCAAGTCCCCACTTGGCGATGGGGCCTAGTTTTGGAGTAAGACCAAAAAGGGGAATAAAGTAATCACATTCGAGTTGATGTGTGTTTTCTTCTCTCTTTATACTTAACGAAGACAAAGTCGTTTCTCCCTCTAATGCAATAACTTCTGCAGGAGTAATCAATTGAATTTTCGCTTCATTCTTGAGCTGCTGAACTTTTTCAACCGAATCCAAAGCCCCTCTAAATTCATTTCTACGATGAATCAAGGTGACAGAACTTGCTATTTTTTCTAGGAAAATAGTCCAATCTAGAGCGGAATCGCCTCCTCCGGCAATGACTATTCTCTTGTCCCTATAGATCTCAGGATCTTTTATAATATAATTTATACCCTTATTTTCAAAAAAATCCAAACGTTCTAAAGGGGGTTTTCTTGGTTCAAAAGTTCCAAGTCCACCAGCAATTGCGACTACTGGAGCTTGATGTTGAGTTCCTTTATCTGTAGTGACGATAAACTGATCGTCTTTAGTCTTTTCAATAGAAACTGCGCTTTCACCAAGGGTATATCCTGGCTGAAAAGGTGCTATTTGTTGTTCTAAGTTTTTAACTAAATCCCCTGCTAGTATTTCTGGATGAGAGGGTATATCATAGATTGGTTTTTTTGGATAGATCTCAGCACATTGTCCTCCAGGCATAGGAAGAGAATCTATCAAATGACATTTCAATTTGAGCAGACCTGCCTCAAAAACAGCAAACAAACCTGTCGGTCCCGCTCCAATGATAAGAATATCTGTTTTAATCATTCTCGTTAGAATCTATACTGGTCACCGTTTCGATTTGAGGAAGGTGTTTTTTTATGGTCAATTCCACACCAGACTTAAGTGTCATTTGATTTACACTACAGCCCACACAGGCTCCGTGTAGCTGTACTTTAACATGCTTACCCTCCTCAACAGATACCAGAGAAATATCCCCACCATCCGATTTCAAAAAAGGTCGAATTTCTTCTAAAGCCTCTATGACTTTCTTATTGATTTCTTCTGCATTCATATATTCTTATTTTACAGCTTCACAACCCACTAGGTTGGTTATTTCAACCGCTTTGGTTGGTGGTAAATTTTTATTTCTATAAAGAACTTGGGAAACAAGTTTTTTTGCAATCTCCTTAAAAGCTATTGCGATTGGTGTTTTCTCTTGAAGTGCTGCAGGTCTTCCCGCATCAGCAGCTTCACGAACACTTTGCTCAATTGGCAACCCACCCAAAAAGGGAACCTCTTTGTCTTTAGCCAAATATTCAGCTCCTTTTTTACCAAAAATGTAATACTTATTTTCTGGTAATTCTGGAGGAGTGAAATAGCTCATATTTTCGATAATTCCTAAAACAGGAACTTGAATATTGTCTTGTTGGAACATGGAAATACCTTTCTTAGCATCCGCCAAAGCAACGTTTTGAGGTGTACTAATCACAACAGCACCGTTCAAGGGCAATGACTGGACAATACTCAAATGAATATCACCTGTTCCTGGAGGAAGGTCAATTAATAAAAAATCCAACTCTCCCCATGCTGCATCAAAAATCATTTGATTTAGTGCTTTTGCTGCCATAGGACCACGCCATATTACAGCCTGCTCTGGTTTGGTGAAAAAACCAATAGACAATACTTTAACGCCATAATTTTCTACAGGCTCCATCATGGACTTTCCTTCAACTTGAATAGAAAGAGGACGTGCACTTTCCATGTCAAACATTGTGGGTATGGAAGGGCCATAAATATCGGCATCTAAAACTCCAACCTTACATCCCATTTGAGCAAGAGTAACAGCAAGATTTGCGGTTACAGTAGATTTCCCTACTCCTCCTTTTCCTGAAGAAACGGCAATTACATTTTCAATTCCTTTGATGGGTTTTCCTTTAATGGTGTTTTGTTCTGGAGCTGGTGGAGACACCACTTTGATATTAATCTTAATTTTTGCTTTCTCGTATACACGTTCGTGAATCGTTTTCAAAACACTTACTTCCAACTTTTTACGTGCTTGCAAACTTGGATTTTCAAGTTGAATATCAATATCAATTTGATCTCCAAATATCATAATATTGGAAACGACTCCGCGATCAATAATATTTTCTCCTTCTCCGGGGAGTGAGATATTTTTAAGTGCATTAATTACAGCTTCCTTGGTGATTTTCATGAGTTCTTTTATGTAGCAAATATACTGTGTAGCTTTCAATATCAAAAGCTATCGGCTTTTAAAAAGTATGGAGTTCTACAGTTGGATCCCAAAAGTAGCTTTCGAGATTCTGAATTTGATTATCTATCACTTTCACTCCTTCATTTTCAAGTAACTGTTGCATGATATTACTTCCGCCAAAATGATGTTTCCCTGTTAACAATCCCTTTTGATTGACTACACGGTGTGCAGGCACGTCAAGAATGGAATGTGAAGCACTCATTGCCCAACCCACCATTCTAGCTCCTTGGGCAGACCCTAAATATCGAGCTATCGCTCCATAAGAAGTTACTCTTCCTTCTGGAATTAATCTAGCAACTTCATGTACTTTAGAAAAAAAAGATGCTTCCTGGGACATTAGACTGTAAATTTCATGTAAGTAATCGCTTTATTTTCTTTTAAAAATTGGTTTTCATAAAAAGTTTGAACCGCTGTAGCAACTTCAGGAGTATCACTATTGTTGTAAATATTGTGATGAGCGTATTCGATTTTCCCAATCTGAGAAACAATTCCTAAGGTATATCCAAACAAAAACTCACTGTCTGTTTTCAAATGCACAAGTCCATTGGGTTTTAAAACTGATTTATATGCAGCTAAAAGCTCTGGGTGAGTCAATCGGTGTTTAGTGCGTTTGTACTTAATCTGAGGGTCTGGAAACGTAATCCAAATTTCATCTACCTCATCATCTGCAAAACAATGTTCTATAAGTTCAACTTGAGTACGAATAAAACACACATTGTCCATGTTCTCTTCAATTGCTGTTTTGGCTCCGCGCCAAAAACGCGCTCCTTTGATATCAATCCCAATATGATTTACTTTTGGGCTCCTTTTTGCAAGATGTACGGTGTATTCTCCTTTACCACAACCCAGTTCTAGAACTATAGGATTGTTGTTTTTGAAGAACTCCTTTCGCCAAATACCCTTGTAAGGAAATTCTCCATTTAAAATGGATGCTCTTTCTGGTTGAATGACATTAGGAAATGTCTCGTTTTCTCTGAAACGTTTTAGTTTATTTTTACTCCCCACCCTCTAATTTTTGGTTAAAAATAAGGAATTTAACGCTCCTTTTTGAGTTCTTTCTTGTTTGCTAGAGGAAGTGAAAAAGAGAACTCAGAGCCTACTCCTATCCTGCTTTCCACAAAAACACGTTCATTGTGTGCTTCGATGATATGTTTTACAATTGCCAAACCCAGTCCCGAACCTCCTTGAATTCTATTTCTAGTTTTATCCACCCTGTAAAACCGTTCAAATAAACGAGGTAAATGTTCTTCATCGATTCCATCACCATTATCATTAACTCGCACTAACAACTTGGTTTCATTCATTCTTTCACAGCTTATTTCAGTAACTCCACGCTCGATACCGTATTTTACTGAATTGATGATCAGGTTGGTTAACACTTGCTGAATTCGTTCCTCATCAGCAAATACAAAAATGGGGTCTTCGTATTTTTTATCCATCCGAAGTGTAATGTTATTTCTTACGCCTTCTATTTCAAGGAGTTCAAAAATATTATTTAGGGTTTCTCTAATGTCAAATGCAGTACGGTCTAATGTTTCAATTCCAGATTCAATCTTGGTAATTAAATCTAAATCTTTGATCACATACATTAAACGGTCTACTCCTTTTGCTGCTTGCTTGAGGTATTTGGCACGTGTTTTCTCATCTACTACACCCCCCTCTAAAAGTGTCAATACATATCCCTGAATGGTGAACAAGGGTGTTTTTAATTCGTGAGAAATGTTTCCTATAAATTCTTTTCGGTAATTTTCTTGTTGCTTTAAAAGTTCAATCTCGGTGTTTTTTTCATTTGTGATCTTTTTTAAATTAGAAGTTAAAAGATCAAAATTATCCGTAGACCTTGACGAAATAGTGGTTGGAAAAAGATTGTTGTAAACAGCACTTACTTTCTCAATTATATTTTTTTCAATTTTTGATGACAACAAATAAAAAGAAAAGAAAAAGGTAAACAGAAAACTTATGCCCATGGAAATCACAGAAGACAATAAAGAAATATCACAGATAAAATAGCTCAAACTGAATACTAGTACAACCACAAAAAAAGCTAAGTAAAATGACAAAGTGGAAATCAGGTTGTTTTTCATAAACAAAAAGCATTTAATTTTTGGGTGAAATAAAGGTATAACCAACCCCTTTTATTGTTTTAAAAAAAGATTCTCCTAGCTTCTCTCTCAACTTTCGGATATGAACGTCTATTGTCCTGTCACCAACAACCACACTAGTCCCCCAAACTTTTTCCATAATTGTATCTCGATTAAATACTTTTCCAGGATTGGAAGCCAATAGATAGAGCAATTCAAATTCTTTTCTCGGTAATGAACGTTCATCTTCGGCAATAAAAACTTTATACTTTTCTCGATCAATCAACAAATTAGAAAAACTCAAAGCAGATTTTAACTTACTATCTTCTTTATATCATCTTAGTAAGCCTTTTACTTTAGAAACAAGGATTTTGGGTTTAATGGGCTTAGTCACGTAATCATCCGCCCCTACATCATAGGCCGCCACCAAGGAATAATCTTCCCCTCTTGCAGTTAAAAACATGATAATTGTATTTTGGAATCTTTTTTTTTGACGCAATCTTTCACAGGTTTCTATCCCATTCAAATTGGGCATCATCACATCAAGAATAATCAAGTGTGGCGCCTCCTTTTCCGCAACTTTGAGTGCTTCTAATCCATCTGAAGCAGAAAAGATCTGATATTCAACTTGCTCCAGATTATACTTAACAATTTCAATGATATCTGGCTCATCATCGACCAAAAGTATTTTTATGTCTTTTTTCTGCATCGAATTTTAAAAATACCAATTTAACACTTTATTAAAACTATTACACGACCTCCAATATTAACAAAACAATAAATTTTATCTATTTTTGTTTAAAATATGCCCCAATGAAAAACATCATCACACTTTGCATATGCCTTTTAGCTTTGACCGCCCATGCCAATTGGTTAGATCGGAAGAGCACACGTCTGAACTCCAG
>ENA-ORDA01002933-ORDA01002933.1-marine-metagenome-genome-assembly--contig:-NODE-2933-length-12417-cov-2.904781_pt1 | contig 12417 bp, 9 predicted proteins | sample MGYA00237778_ERZ508506 | MGnify/ENA primary metagenome ERZ508506 (study PRJEB26177, sample SAMN06267891) | marine metagenome | isolation source: Monterey Bay, California, USA | place: Pacific...
CCCCACGTAGGCGGCTTGTTCTATAAACATCATACCAGGAGATGTTTCTGTGAAGTCAGTATAGGTGGTAGGGAAATATGTTTGAGTATAATTAATCAGTTGATTTCTATACTCAGTAAAGTCCTTATTAATATATTGTATGTCTCTTTTAATTGCCATTAGTTAAAAGTTAAAGTTAGTTCATCATTAATACCAGTATTTGTTACTGAGTAATACATTTGAACTGATATTTCATTTGAATCTGGGTCTTCTACTAAAGACAACTCTTGAAGATCTACATTTGGGAAATTTTGTGACATCTTATCTCCAATATCTTCTTTTAAATATTCTAATGTGTTATTTGATATTTGTTCAAATATAAATTCTCTTAAACCTCCTCCAAATGATGGATTACCACATCTTTCACCTGGGTTGGTTAGAAAATAATTTATTAAATTGTTTTTTATTGATTCTGCTGTTGTATAATTAGACGTAAAAACTTCTCCGGCGTTAAAAGGGATGTCCACACCAATACCAACTCGTGGTCTAGTATCATTGGGAAATCTATTTATTGCTCCAAATGCCATAATTATCCTTTACTATTCATTAATCCCATAATTTGATCCATACTAACATTTCCATTTGGTAGACTACCATTTGGTGATGTTGTATCTCCTCCTGTTACTTGTAATGGAACATCTGCTGATGTTGCATTTAAGGTACCATTAGCTCCTGGTCTCATTCCGTCTAAAACATTCATCATGTTTTCTCTTAATGCCATTTTATCTTCTTTTGCTAAAGGTTTATGTTGTGTTTCTAAAACTGGAGCTGCTGTACTTCTTGGTGTTTTAATAGCTTCTAGTAGAATATCCTTCATTTCTTCTTGGATAGCTTCTTTAACTGCAGTTTTTACTATGCTCTTTAATTGATTTAATTTCATGTCAAAAAATTTAATTTATTATAAATATTGGTTTAGTTTGCTTTTAAGTCATTTTGTTTAATATAGAATGCTAGTTCATCAATCAATATTTGATCTTCGGCAGCAAACGATTTTTCTCCTTTTAAAATTGTAACTCCTCTTGAATCTTTTGCAATGGCATAACGTTGATATAGATCTCCTTCTCCATAATTTTGAGCGTTCTCTGTATCAGCAACTACTGTTAATTCAAACCCATTTACAAATTTATCTGGTGTTTCACCTTGTATATCTTGCTGTGCTTGTAATACTAATAATTCAGCATTAATTTCTTCCATATCGCCTCCCACACCAGCAGCTACTAGCCTATTTATCATTTCGTCTTCACTTTCTGATTTTTTTTCATTAACGGGGGCTTTTTTAGACGATAAAATATTTGGCATTGGAGGAACTTCGGCAGAACCTCTTTTAATTTTAACTAACAAGGCCTTAGCTTTACCTCTGGTTACTCTATCCTCAATTGCATTGACTGCTTCCATATCACCATCCGCACCTTTGTTTACAGCAATAGCAAAAACCTGATCTGGGGTAAGCTCAGTCTCCTTTGAAGACTGGCTAGGTCCAGCCGATGAAGAGAGATCTGGCATTGGAGGCCTCTCAGCAGTACCACGCTTAATTTTAACTAATAAAGCCTTAGCTTTACCTCTTGTTACTTTATCGTCAATTGCATTTAGAGGATCATTATTCCCGTCTAAAGAGTTGTTGACTACTAAAGCAATCGTCTGTTCTTGCGATAATTCGGTATTACTTTGCGCCGAAGCAGGTGCAGCTTGACTTAGGTCCGGCATAGCCGGCCTTTCAGCTGAACCTCTTTTAATTTTAACTAAAAATGCTTTTGCTTTTCCTCGAGTGACTTTATCGGATAAAGCATTTAAAGGGTCATTATCACCGTCTAAAGATTTGTTCACAACAAAAGCGATAGTTTGTTCTCTATTAAGTTGAGGCTCTTTTGAGGCACTATCTGAAACGCCAGAGCTATCATCCTCTTTTAATTCAACTGTTGGCGTAATTTCGGCGAGTTTTTGTAAAATTTTTGACTTGCCCTTGTTCCAATTAATAAGGGCTAAGAATGATAATGGCCCTTTACTGAATCTATTGCAAATAACAAAGACACCGTTTTTGGACTCTTCAATCTTAAAAGAAACATACTCACTATAAAAAGGAGTCATCTGAAAATCAAAACCAAATTCTTTTTCTTTCTCAATTGTAATGATTCTACATCTAAACCAAGGAGCTAGGGTAGCTGGTCTTATTTTAAAATAAGCCCCTGGTTTTAAAGGTAACTTATCGAAAGAGAATTGATGGACATATCGTTCTGACGTAACATCTGGAATAGCTCTCTGAATGCCATCAAACCAAACATTATATAATTCTAGTGAAGTAATCATTTCCCATACAATCTGCTTACTGCTCAAGAAATGATGCTCGACCTGACTTTCCGCTTGAAAAGGTACCCACACAGCATAATTAGAACCAACCCCATCATAGGGAACATCTGGTAAACTTAAACTGGTTTTTGGTCGGTCATAACCCTCAAATGTAATTTCATGGGTTGAATAATATTGGAATTCACCATCATCAGTTTTGACTAAATATTTAGTAGGATAATAAAAAATCCTCTGCAAAGTGCCTGGTTGTCCTGACTCTTTCACAAAACAAGAAGTCCCAAGTTCAATTTGGTTTAAAGGTTTCGACATTATTTAATTAAATTAATTTATTAATATAAAATATTAGTCACAATATTACCATAAAGGTCAATTATAAAACGATAATAAAAGTACTGAGATTTATTGGGCGTTTGGTACATAATTTATAGCCTTAATATGCAAAGATATTTTCAATTTTCAATTTTATCAATGGTATTTACATATCTACTTATTTTTATAGGTGGACTCGTACGAGTGTCTGGCGCAGGAATGGGTTGTCCTGATTGGCCGAGATGTTTTGGAAGATGGATTCCACCAACGAGCTTAAGTCAATTACCGGATTACATTGACCCGGAAAAATTCAATTTAGTGCTTGCGTGGGTCGAATACCTCAATAGACTTTTTGGCGCTTTAGTAGGTTTCATTATTTTGATAACATTTGTACTGGGGTATCTACATTTTAAAAAATCTAAACATGTTTTGTTATCTATATCTGTTGCTTTTTTCTTGACACTTCTTGAAGGCTGGGTTGGAGCTAAATTGGTCGATACGGTACTTGACCCAATAACAATAACTATTCATTTACTACTTGCACTCATAATCATTGGACTTATCATTTACAGCTCTATACAATCATACTATCTTATTGTTGGTAATTTTGAAAAATCCAGTAATTATCACCCTCACTTAAAAAGTGTAATAGTTGGAATATTAGTTTGTCTTTTTATTGAAATAATCATTGGAACAGAAATTAGAGGTGGTCTTGATATGAGCAGAAAAGACAATCCCCTTATTGAAAGTATTATTTTACTAAAAATGTTAGGCCCGTTTAAATACATCCATACTATATTGGGATTTTCATTATTAGGCCTTACACTTTACTTAAGAAAGATTGTTTACTATATTAAATTTAAGTCATCACCATTTATGATAAATTCAGTTAACTCTATAATGATATTGATTGTTACTCAAATACTACTTGGAGAATCATTAGTCTTCTTTGATGTGAAGCCGCTCATGCAATTATTCCACATGTGGTTTTCATCCCTTTTAATTGGATTAGCGGTATCTGTATTTACTTTTTGGAAAATTTCACTGGAACCATGATCAAGAAAAGCTATATCATCTCTCTAGTCACTATAATAAGCTTTCTTGGCATTAGTGCGACTTGGGTTATATCAAAAGCGAATGATTCTATAAAAGAACTTCCAGCAATTATAAAAAAAGTACCTGATTTTTCTATGACCAGCCATACTGGGACACCGTTTAATCAGGATAGTTTGAAAAATAAAATTTCTATTCTTGATTTTATTTTTACTAGTTGTCCTGGACCTTGCCCCATTATGTCAACTAACATGCGTACCCTCTATAAACAATATAAGCTCCATCCAAATTTGCAATTTATATCCATATCAGTAGACCCAGAATACGATACTCAAGATGTTTTAAAATTATATGCTGATGCCAACGGCGTAGACGATGAACGCTGGAAATTTCTTAGAACAGATATGGAGAGTGTTAAAAAACTGAACAAAGAAGGCTTTATGTTTATGTCCGAGAGCTTGCCAGCAGGTCATTCAGTGAAATTTGTATTGATCGATGAAGAAGGCAATATTAGACAGTACTATAATGGTACAGATAAAGGTAGCATATCAATACTTAGAAATCATATAAATTCTTTTTTAAAAACCTTTAGTGAAAATGCATGAAGAGAAAACCACTACAAGCACAAAATCAACTTAATGCATTTTTTGAGCTGACAAAACCTAGAATAACCATGCTCATACTTGTGTCTACAGCCCTAGGCTACTACCTAGGAAACACGGGAAACACAAATATTTACAATTTCTTTCTAACAATGTTTGGAACTGCACTTTTGTCTGGCGGAGCTGGTGCAATCAACCATTATGTAGAAAGAGACCTTGATAAATTAATGGATAGAACTAAATCTAGACCAATCCCGTCTGGATTAATAATGGCTTCAACTGCACTTTACTTTGGATTGATTCTGTCTATCTTTGGACTTTTAATTCTTTGCATTGCAATAAATTTACTAAGCGGAATACTTGGCCTATTTACTGTATTGTTATATATTTTTGTTTACACTCCGCTCAAAAGAATCACATGGCTCAATACCACAATTGGTGCTATTCCAGGCGCGATGCCTGCTTTGGGTGGTTGGGCTGCAGCAGCAAATCAATTAGATCCTAATGCTTGGATCCTCTTTTCAATTTTATTTTTATGGCAGCACCCTCATTTTTATGCAATTGCATTAATGTGCAAAAAGGATTATGCAAAAGCAGGATTTAAAATGCTTCCTGTAATTGAAAAAGAAAACTTTAGAACAAATCGACAAATATTATGGCACGCATTTTTACTAATACCAGTTTCCCTATTTTTTGTTGTAACTGGCATTTTAGGTAATTTTTATTTCTGGGGAGCATTGGCATTAGGAATTGCCTATCTGATTTCTGGAATACCTCTTTTAAGAGATACAACGATCGATAACGCAAAACTCCTTCTAAAAACTTCGGTTATTTATCTTCCCGCACTTCTAATCATAATCTTCATTGACTTAAATAGATAATAATTATGGAAAAAGAAAATTTCTGGTTAAAAATAATTTATATTTTATCCGCTGTCTTGAGTCTGGCAGTAGCCTTTTTGATACTAGGTCCTAGGCCGGAAGGAATCGAGGGTTCTATCGATGTTTCCTCACTGCCATATGTAAACGCTTTATTGAATTTAATTACAACTATATTGCTCATTATTGGTTACGTTTTAATTCGACAAAAAAAACGTGAGAAGCATAGAAGCGTAATGCTTTCTGCTTTTTTTACTTCGGCTTTATTCCTTGTTAGCTATGTTGTTTACCACTGGTTTAAAAGCGGCCCTAAACCATACACTGGAGATCTAACTTTTATTTATTATCCTGTACTCTTAACACACATCATTCTTGCGATGTCTATTTTACCCTTAGCCATGATTAGCGTTTATAGAGGTATGGTATTGCAAATCCAACAACATAAAAAAATCGCAAAAATTACTTTCCCTATTTGGATGTATGTCTCTGTAACAGGAATTATAATATTTATTATGCTATATACGTAAACACTAAAATAAATATTCTGTACAAATATGATCTGAAATAACAAGGTTATATCATAAACAAAAAAGCCCCGCAAAAAGCGAGGCTTAATTTTGAAAAAAAATTGCTTACTTTACGAGCACCATCTTCTTGGTCTCGCTAAACGCTCCAACTTGAATTCTATAAATATACAAACCCGCAGAAACTGATTGTGCTCGGTCATTTGTAGCATTCCATTGAACTGAATTATACCCTGCTCTTTGTGAACTATTTATAACTGTTTTTACGATTCTACCCATCATGTCATAGATTGTAACGTTAACTAAGCCATCCTCTGGTAAATCATATCGCAAAGACGTGATAGGATTAAATGGGTTTGGATAATTTTGATAAATTGTAACCTTACTAGGTATTAATTGATCAGAATTAATATCGTTCCCTAAAACAGACGTACCAGAACCACCAACATAACGCTTGATATCATTATCCATAAACTGATTTGTGTTCACATTTAAAAATCCAGGAACATCATTTATCAATCCTTTAAATGCTCCTTTTTGTAGAAAATTCTGATTAAAGGTGTGCGTATTTGGACCATTTTGCTGAGTTGTTGTACCCGAATGGGCATGATAGTGATAGCCATAATCATCATGAGTATGACCACCATATTCATCAAGAGTTTCTGATATTCCATCTAGCTGAGTAGTCCCCTCATCATTTTTCCCAAATAGCGCAATTCCATCAAAAACAAAACCAATTACCGGAGGATGACTATGCCCATCATAATCACTCGCATTATAGAGATTAATCCCATTACCGTTAAATCCGTGACCATCTGCATGGTAATGAAAACCCATACCTCTGCCAACGTGAATACCGGTTGAAGTTATCTCTGCTGCTAAAGAAGCATAAATTAATACATTGTTTGATGAAGGATAAATAATTACGCCATCAACAGCAATTCCAGTTGAAGATAAACTTGTATAATTATCAACATTCCAATCGGACTGCGAAAGGTTTGCATCTGATCCAAGCGTTCCATAAGGGGTTAAATCATTGTCCAATAACGTGGAGATTAAACCATAATCTTTTAACGGAATCTTGACCAACTTTTGTTCTAAAACAGCATTTCTAGTAACCGTTTGCTGATCATAGTTAGTACCTGGTGTTCCGTCTCCTGGAGGCCTAGCAACATCAATTAAAAACTGAGGACCTGAAGGAGCATTATGGGTTGCAATCACCATAAAAGGATGATAAACCCCATTATCATCGTAAGAGCTTGTAAAATAAACATGCTCAACTGTTCTTTCACCAAGCTTAGCGTTATATACATCTACACTGTTAAAATTATTTTCAAGTAAAGCACTCCTAAAAGCGATATACGTTTCTTTCGAATAGCGAAGCGATTCTCCCATGTTAGATAAATTTTGATCAATAACGCTTAATACGGCGCTAGCCGCTGCGTCAGCTGTTATGGAATGCCCCAGCTGATTTTGATAATCATCATCTACATTGTTATAAAATTGGTTTGTTTTAAGAGGACTATTATCATAGTTCCATACAGCAAGGTCGCCAGTGTTTTGATCCACTGGATAAGCAGCAAACGAGTTTGTCTGCCAAGATGTACTACCAGGATTAAATTCACTAGCTTGATCAACGCCAATATCAATTAAGTCTCTTGCGTTAGCCAGCGTCCAAGCTGTCGCCTCAGATTCAACAGACGTCAGCACAACCGTCATATCTGTATTTAGTTTTATCCATTGACTTTGGTTCCAGCTATTATCTATTGCAAATGTACTTGTACTTGCATTGTAAACATATCTTGAAGATGCTTTAACGGTATAAGAAACAGAAGATTGACCAGCATCAGTTATCGTAAATACTAAATAAGCAGAAATGGTCTCTCCCGATTGATAAAAAGAAGATTTGTCTCGAATAGTTAACGAGCTTCCATCAGCATCGACAGCGTAATAAGAGGCAAGTTCAGGATGAATTGTGTAAGTACCAGAGAGACTGCTTGTGGCAAGTGAAGAAGTATTCATATCTAGAATTTGAAACATAGATTGCAGCGCATCTCCATAAGTAGCAGTTCCATCTTTTAAAGAGCTTACATTACCCACAGCTAACCTACCTTTGATATCTGAGCCTACTTTTAAGCAGTATGATCCGGTATTATCAATCATAATAACATGAGCTCTGTTTTCAACAGCAGTTACTGAAACTGGAGTCCATAGCTTATTAGTCGCATCCGACATTATCGAACTGAAAGATTTTGGAGCATAAATATCAGCACCAAAGCATATAGCCAGAAAAGTAAAAATGAATAAATTTAATTTGTACATAACTGTCCTTTGTTTACTAGCTCAATTTTATCCAGTAAAAAACCCCACTAAAAGTGAGGTCTCTCGAAAAGTACCGCGGAAAGGGCTCGAACCTTCACGCACAATGTGCACCAGATCCTAAATCTGGCGTGTCTACCAATTCCACCACCGCGGCATAGATTGAAATTATAAAAAAAGGGCACTATCATGTGCCCTTTTTATTTAAAGAATCTTAAATGCTATTTCATTAATACCATCTTTTTTGTAAACACTTTAGCCCCAGCTGTAAGTCTGTAAAAATACATACCAGCACTCAATGAGTTACCACTGTCATCAACACCGTACCAGACAGCTACTTTCCTACCAGCGGTTTCATTTTTATTTACAATCGTTTTTACTTTTTTACCAACAACGTTGTAAATCGAAAGGTCTACATGACCCTGGCCAGCTAAATCATAAGTGATAACAGTTGAAGGGTTAAATGGGTTCGGATAATTTGCATGTAACGTATACTCCGAAGGCAAACTTGTTTCTCCATTAGTTGAAAGAGTACTGTTGGTAAATAAGCCCAGACCCTGAGAAGCGGCCGTTATCGAATTCGCACCAGCATCTCCTCCACTTACTTCTTCAAAAAGTAGCATAACATTAGGGTTATTTATATTTTGAGACATTTGAACATTTACTTTTATGATTGGCCCCTCACCTTCAGGAATTCCACCAGTAAAATCATATCCAAGAAAGTAAAAGTTCTCATTATTAGAGTCTTCACCCGTGCTTCCATCAATAATTCCATTTTCGAATCTACCAACGGCTTCTACAGATGTAACCGTTAGATATTCTGGAGCATCTTCAATTTCAAAAGACATCGTTCCAACTGTTTCTGTATTTGTCATGTGAACTTCAAAAGATCCCTCACCCCCTGGAGTTAGTAGACCTTCTACGTTGTGGATACTGTAAGAAACGGGAGGCGCACCTATATAAACTTCTGAAGGCAAGCCAACAGATATCATAGGCTGATTATAAGCGTCGGACAGAATCATTTCTCCATAGTCGACATCAACAATAAAATCTTCAGGAGAACCAGGAAGGACATCTATTAAAACCTCGCCTAAGTACCAGTATCCTGGAGGTACAGGATTACTGAGAGTATTATCAAAAAGCAATAGTGTAAATGTATTACCAAGCTGTTGAGAAGAAACAGACCAAGTGCTTAAGTCTAGTAGATCAGTTACCTGTAGACCCGAACCACTAACAAATGGGGGATCAGCAACAAATTCAACTTGAATTCCGTAAACATCTTGTGTATTTACTAAGCACATTGATGAGCTTAGCTGAGCACCAGGCGCTGCGTTTCCATCAGTTAGCATAATATATTGCGTTTCAATGCCCACTTCATAAGCTGCCGGTTCTGCTGTCCAGTTTAATTGTACTGGTGGGTTACTAGTGTCTTGAATCTGAACATCTGTCATTGTAAGCGTTAGAGTCTGAGCTTGGTCTCCTTGAGGTCGAACAACGACTCTACAGACAGGTCCATTCCCTGGCTCAAGAGCAGCTGCACCCGCTAGAGGTCCAAAGCCTGCAATTGAAATTTTTCCATTATCATCTAATAATGAGAAGGTCCATGAAGGTTGCCCATTTGTTCCAGTCGTTCTTTCAGCTGGCAAAACACTCTCCCCAACAAGAACATCTGGAAAGTCTTCAATTTCGAAAAATAAACCACCTAATAAACTTTCATTATTAACAGAAATATCGATTGTATCGGCTATGCCAGTTAAAGAGCCACCATCACTAATGTAACACTCTATCCATTCTACCGGAGTTGCTGATACAGTACTAGTCGGCACAGATTCAGAACCATCAGGATATATAGCTGTCACATAATAATAGTAGGCAGTATTATTTACGACGTCTTCGTCTGTATAAGAAGTCACACTGGCTTCTAGCTCAACAATCTCTTCAAAATTTGACGTCTCATTTAATGATTTGTAAACTTTATAGGCATCAATAGTTACAGGACGCTGTCTATTAAGATTAAGTGGATTCTCCAGATCGATTCTATCAGCAAAAGGAATTCCGCCTCCGTACTTGTTTATGACATCCTCTTTAGGAGCGCTCACTACCCATTCACCCACATCCGTTAAATTATAATGTACTAATCTCTCAGGGATTACTCGAGTTTCAAAAGAGATTGAAATATCATCGACCGCCCATCCAGACGCCCAAGCTGCGTTATCATTTGAATGAAATAAAATATACAAATTATCGCCAGTAATAAAGGGGGTTAAATCTACTGTCTCATTAATCCATTCTGTTCCAGCAACTAGCGGATAAACCTCTGTAAAATCTACTCCGTTATCACTGACACCAATAGAAGCAGTTTGACCATAGGCCCCATCAAAATATGAATCAAAATTTAATATAACGCTTGCTGCTCCGCTAACGTTTAGCATGGGAGTAACCATATAATCTAGCGCTCCATCATCATTCGCCTGGTCATCATTAGAACACATATAGTTTGTGTGCGCAGGAACTGTCCACCATTCACTCGTGCAATCTGTAGTTAAATACCACCCTTGAGCAGAACTAGTTGTAAGTGTCCAATCATCTGGGATTCCATCTTCAAAATCTTCCGTTATGTTATCTGGTATAGGGCCCGATGGCGGGTTCCATGATAATGCAACATAGGCATCTTGACCATCAATAGCTTGCAAGTTAGAAGGCTCTTCGATATACCCTGGGTAAACTGCTACCGTACCAGAATCAGCCGCTGCTATCCAATAGCTACCACCAACACCATCTGTAACCAAGATGTTTTCCATAAAAACAGAAACGGAATCAGCATAGGCATTATTTACAATTTCAAAAGTTGCTGAAAGTACCGGGCCTGTACCTGGTGCTAAGTTGACATTATCAGAACTAAAAAGAATTATTCGTGAAGTGTCACCGTCATTAATATTATTAAAATCAGCAGAAAATTCTGCAGTCCTAGCTGTTGTAGCAACCGCGACTAAACTTAAATAGTTTGGGCTATCTTTAACGTCGAATTGAACTCCTCCTACCGCTCCTGTGTTTCTAATACTAAAATCAATAGAAACAGTTTCACCAACATCCCCAGAAGAAGTTGATCCGCTTAAATATACTACATCACCGATTGTAAGATTTCCAGATGACGATTGAGCAGTGAGTACTCCACCATCCCCATCGCTTACAATTAAATTGTTTAATTTAATTTCGAGAACAGCAGACAGCACGTCTGAACCTCCAAAATGGAGATTAAGAACTCTAGCATCTGTACTAGGGCTTAGGCCATTTGGGTCACTTCCATTATAAAATACTACTCTTGAACTACCATCACTTAACGCATTGTAAGCAGCAGAAAAACTAGAAGCATCACCCACGGATGAAACACCTGATAAACTAACCATGTTTGGACTTACTGAGACATCAAATTGAACTCCACCAACATTATTGTTCGGGTTTGAGATTAAGATAGGTACAATGATTTCATCTGTGTAACCAGCAAACGAAGTGTCTACTATTGTAATCTCAACATCCTGAGCTCCAATAAAAGAGAAGACAAGCGCGAAAGACAAAAACGCATTATTTAAATATTTAAACATTAAAACTACCTCCAAAATGAAATTTTTGATTGCACATAAAATACAATTCTATCAGCAAAGGTTATAATCTAAGACTCTGTACCGAAAAATAATAAGTATTAAATGGTAAAACTTGCCACTACTTAATTAAGATAAAGCATTTTCAATATCTGCAATTAAATCATCGATATGCTCAATGCCTACAGCAAGTCTTAATAGCTCTGGAACTAAGTCCATCTCAGCTTTAACATCTGCTGGGACATCAGCATGAGTCATAAAATACGGAACAGACATAAGACTCTCTACCCCACCCAAACTTTCTGCTAGTGAAAATAGATTTATTTTCTTGATAAAGTCTTCCATCTCACTCTTAGAATGAAAAACGATAGAAACCATGCTGCCAAATATGATATCTCCATGAGGTGTAATTTGCTGCTTTTTGGATATACTATTTTGGGGGTGGGACTCCAAGCCTGGGTAAATTGTTTTAGCAATTTTTGAATTAGACTCGAAATACTTTGCAATGGCCATAGCATTATCTGACGCTTTTTGAACTCGCATCCCTAATGTTTTAACAGACCTTAAAAGGAGCCAAGCATCAAAAGGGCTTGGAATAGCCCCTCCTGATTTTTGAATGAAATGTAATTTGTCTGATAACTCTTTATCCTTGGCAACCAAAACTCCACCAAGTACATCGCTGTGTCCACCAATGAATTTTGTTGTACTGTGCATAACACAATCTGCACCATGCTCAATTGGACGTTGCCCAAAAGGACTCATGAATGTATTATCAACAGCAAATTTTATA